>Ga0256837_1000222_pt1 | contig 51261 bp, 56 predicted proteins | sample 4562384metaG_FD_185976 | JGI IMG/M metagenome (GOLD analysis project Ga0256837, IMG submission 185976) | Hydrothermal vent microbial communities from Guaymas Basin, Mexico - 4561-384 | ecosystem: Environmental > Aquatic > Marine > Hydrothermal vents | place: Mexico: Guaymas Basin | collected... | reverse complement strand
AGAACTTACATATTTTAGACTTGCAAGTATTCACAATCTGCATTATTATCTGAATTTAGTTAGAGAAATTAGAGAAGCAATTATTCAAGGAAGATTTAAAGAGTTTAAAAGAGAATTTTATTCGCTTAGGGCTATAAACTTTTCCGAAATATAATAATTCAGCTCTTTTACTATTTATTTTTCCCTAATGTGTTTTTTTCAAAGAAAGGATTTATAAATAAAGTGTTGTAAAAATCTTTTTTCAGGCTCATTTACGTCCTATACTTTGTGGGGAGAGGTTTTAATTCTATTCCTTTTTTAATGTTTTTGACATTTCCCTTTTCGTCTATTGTAAAAGTCATTTCTTTTTTGGCCCCCATATTGTCCGTGGATAATATTTTAAGAATCAGGTTAGAGTTTTTAATTTCAGCTTTCAAAGGTCTTTCGTCCATTCCCATATCGAGTGTTTTTGCCCATATTGTTTTATTGTCAAAAGTTTTATAAGCTAAAATGATGTTTTCATCGCTGTTTTGAACTGTCCCTACAATTAATATGCCTTTTTTGTAAGGAAGTATAAAATTTACGTCCTCCATATACGGTGTTGAAACGGTAATGTTTTTTTTGCCGTTGTAGATTATTATGTCCGAATTGTTGTTTTTGGAATAGTGTGTAACGGCTGTAAAAGTTTTTCCGTTCAGAATTATAAAATCTTTGGGAAGATCGTATTTTTTGCCGAAATATTCTGTTTTGTCCAAAGAGCCGTCAGGCGAATATTCAAGCAGGATCGCCTTGTTTTTGTTTTGATCGTATCCGAGAATATATAATTTTGTATTTTGTATTTCATATTTAATTAAATCTATAAGAACGGGAGTTGACTTTTTCCACAAAAGATTATAGTTTTTGTCAATTTTATAAATATCGGCACCCTTTGTTCCGGATATAACAAAAACATATCCGTCTTTTGTTTTTTTTAAAGAATTTTCGTTAATTCCGTATTTATTTAAAAGTGCGATACTTTTTGAACTTACCGGTTTAATTTCGGCATTTTTATTTGTTGCACATCCTGTGAAAATATAAGCTCCCGCAAGGGCTGATAAAAGTAGTTTTTTCATAATTTTCCTTTTTATTCGTAATACGTAACGGAACTTTTTCCGAATTTTCTTGTTTTTATTTTTTTATAAAGTCCCAGGTTTTCAGGAAAATCATAATTGCTCTGATGCTCAATAAGAATTTTTTCCACATTGATTTTCGGAAGCTGTTTTATAAGCTGCTGGACCTGCTCGTATATGTTTTCATATCCTTCTCTGAGTGCAAAAGGGGGATCAAAGTAAAAAAACGCTTTTTCTTTGTATCTTTTAAGTTTTTCTATTACATCCCATACCGTCTCGAAACTGTCGCCTAAGATTATTTCACATTTGTCAGGTTCCATTGAATCTATGTTTTTTTTCAGTATTCTTGCGGCTTCGGGGTCTTTTTCCAGAAAGTATGCTTTTTTTGCTCCTCTGCTGACGGCTTCAAGCCCTATACTTCCGACACCGCTGAACATTTCTACCCAGACCGAATCGGGAACTTCCCACTGCAAAGTGTTAAAAACACTTTCTTTAAGTATGTTTTTGGTGCTTCTTGTGACTTCTTTGTTTCCCATATAAAGTTTTTTGCCCCTGTATTTTCCGCCTATAATTCTTATATTACTTTTTTCCATTGTTTTCCTTTATTATATCAATCAGTTCTTTTTTAAATTTGTCAAACGCTTTGTTTATTTTTTCTTCCAGACTTGTTTTTTCGATAGGCATCTGTTTTTCAAGCTGCATAAAAAGAGTCGTTTTGTTAAACGGTTTTTTTATATCTTTACCGATTAAAATACCTTCTGTTTCCGGATCATCGGTAATTATAACGCCGTTTTCTTTATCAAGAGAATCTTTTAAAAAATATTCCAGCGTATACTGCAAAAGATGTGATTTGCACAGTATTTTATAACGCATTAAAAACCTTCTATAATTATTTTTAAGAAATTCTATCAAAAAATTAAATATTTTTATATTTTTGACGATATTACTACATATTAAATAAGGGGTTTGTGATGGATGTTTTCAGCGGAATAAAAAACGTAACACAAAAAACACAGAATTTAGATAGTATTACAAATCAAAATAGTGTAAAATCTTCTCAGGTTGAAAAAATTAATAAACTTTCCAATGAGAGGGAAGAAATTGTTAAAACGCAGGATAAAGACAAATTAAAAAAAGAACTGCAAAAACTTACACAAGAGCTTAATAAAGCGTTAAATCCTTTAAGCACATCATTAAAATTTCATTTTAACGATAAAGTTGATGAGCTGATGGTAAGAGTGGTGGATACTAAGAATGATAAAGTAATTAGAGAATATCCTCCCAAAGAAGCGTTGGCTCTTATGGAAAAAATGAGAGAGGTTGTGGGATTATTATTTGACAAGAAAGGATAAAAATGGCTGAATTGGGATCAATGTCATCATTGGGAATAGGAAGCGGAGTATTAAATTATGACATAATTGATAAATTAAAAAAAGCCGATGAAAATGCAATGGTTAAGCCTATTAAAGATAAACTTGACTTATGGCAGAAAAAAGATAATGCCGTTTCACAGTTTATTACGATAGGTTCAACCGTTAAAACGGACATACTTGATTTGGCTGACGGAACTCTGTTTGCAAAAGTTTCTACAGATGTAAACGGAAGCAGTGTAAGCGTTAATGCAAATGACGGTGTAACTCCCCAGACTTTTAATATTAATGTTACTCAGCTTGCCCAGAATGATGTTTTTCAGTCAAAAGGGTATTCATCCACCGATGCGATTGTTAACGCTTCCGGAAGTGATGTTACTTTAAATATAGGAGTCGGGGGAGTGGATACGTCTTTTACATTAAAAGCCGGAGGAACCCTCGAAGATTTAAAAGATGCAATCAACAGTGCAAATACCGGTATAACGGCGTCAATTATTAATACCGGAATAGGGGACAATCCTTATAAACTTGTATTAAAAGCCGATAAAACAGGAAAAGACAATTATATTCAGTTTGATTATTCACAAATTGACGATTTGGGATTGAATGCCACTGATTATACGTCCGCGGCATATACCTCAGATACCGATTCTGTTAACAACAGCGGGAGTGCCCAGATATTTAAAATGACGGTAAACGGGGTTGATTATTCGATGGATGTTGCGGACGGGACAAGTGTGAATGATTTTATAAATGATTTAAACAACGGAAATTTAAAAGACGGAAATGGAAATTCACTAAAAGTCAACGCTTCATACAACAGTGATACCGGGGCTATTAATTTTGATGTGCAGGCTGTTGGTAATATAAGCATTGATGACACAGGGCTTACAACTAATTTTAACGATAACAGTGATTTGACAAACGTAAACAGACTGCAAACCGCTCAGAATTCCGTGTTTACATATAACGGAGTTGAAGTTCAGAGGGATTCGAATACCGTGAAAGATTTGATCGTGGGGGTAACGGTAAACCTTCAAAGTAAAGGCGATTCGAGTGTTACCGTTTCTTCAAATATTGATGAAATGGTAGATACTATAAAAAAATTCGTTGCGGATTATAATGCAATGGTTTCAAATATTCAAAGCCTTACGGCTTACGATAAAGACAGCGGAAATGTGGGGCTTTTCCAGGGTGACAGTGATTTTACAATGCTTGGCAGTAAATTCAGCAATGATATTTTCGGTGTTGTAATGTCCAATAAGGGAAGCAAAAAAGATTTAAACGGTAACGACTATACTGTGAATACTATTTTTACGGCGGCTGATGTGGGGTTTAGTATGGGCAAAAACGGTATGATAAGTTTTGATGAAGATAAATTTAAAGAGGCGTATAATAAAGATTCGGATTTGACCGGAAGGCTGTTCGGCAGTATGTTTACAAATCTGAAAACAGATTTTGAAACAAATATTACCGGGGATCATTCGTCTCTTAATCTTTTATCCAACCAATTGAAAACGGAAGAAAAAAATTATCAAAAGCGTGTTGAGGCAATGAATCAATATCTTGAAACGAAATATGAAATAATGGCAAAACAGTTTGCCTCCTACGATAACATGATAAATAAAATGAATGCACAGAGTCAGAGTCTGCAAATGACAATTGAACAGGCAATTAATGCGAAAAAATAAAGGGGAAGGTATGACCTATAATAGAGCGTTAAATAATTACAATCAGATGAATATAAATATAGACAGGCCAGAGAAACTTATTCTTATGCTGTATGAAGGTGCTTTGAGGTTTGCAAACTTTGCAAAAAAAGCTATTAAAGAAGGGAATATAGAGGATAAAGTCAAATATATTATTAAAACTTCAAATATATTTATTGAACTGATAAATTCTCTTGATTTTGAAAAAGGCGGAAATGTCTCATATTATTTAAACGGGTTATATGCTTATCAGCTTGAACTGCTTGCAAAAGCAAATATGGAGGATAATACGGAATATCTTGATGATGTTGTAAGGGTTTTAAAAGGTCTGATTGAAGCATGGAAAGAAGAAACGGGGATTAGTTAACAGTGAAAAGTGAGCGCAGCGAACCCGGCCGCTTGAAAAGTGGCGGGGAAAAGATAAGGAAAAAATGAAAAATTATTTAAATGAATTAAAAATTGCAGTAATTAATCAAGATTTGAAAAAATTGGAGGAAATAGTTAATTTTACGCCGGAATTTAATTCTATTGAAGAAGCAAAAGAGATACAGGCATATTTAAAAGAAGCAGTAAAAATTTTAGAAAAAGAGAAATCTAAACTTTCAAATGAAATGCATAAAATAAAACAGATTAAAAAATTTAACACAGAAAAAAATAACGCTAAAAAAATAGATTTTAAAATATAGAAAGAAGGGGAAAAGGGATTATTTTGCCAGTTTAAGCTTTTTATGATAAGCGTTATCTACAACGCTGTATCCTGCATTAAGCCAACCCCAAATTCCGCCTTTTAAAACATAAACGTTTTTGAATCCGAAAAATTTAACCATTTTTTCACCAACAAGTGCAGATCTGCTTCCAGCTTTACAAACAATCACAAACACACCGTTTTTTCTATCATAGATATCAGCTTTTTCATGCAGTTTACCTGCCATTATAAATTCAAATTTACCTCTTGGCAACACATCAGTATCAGCCCAGTCGATTTGCATAGCTGTTACTTCGTTCGGTTCTCTTACATCAAAGATTGTGAAATCTTTATCTTCATCAATCCACTTTTTAAGCTGTGCAGGCGTAAGAGTTTTTACATATTTGTAAGCCGCTTTAACTTCTGCTTTTACAGGTGCCCACGGATTGGCGTTTGCAGCAAATGTTGCAGTTGCGAATGCAGCTGTTGCAAGTAAAGCAATTCCTAATTTTTTCATTATAGCTCCTTTTGTTAAAATTTACAAAATAATTGTAACATAAAAATGAATAATTGTTCACTAAGAGGATTATTATAAGTAAAATTTATACCAAAATACAAAACAACTCTTACATTCGTCTTTTCTTCTCCCCCAAAATAAATGTTTGATTTATTTTGGGGATTGGTATTATAGTATTTGTTTAAAAAAACTGCTTCCGCTTCCAGTGAAAAACCCTTTATCCATATATTTATATAAATCGGGATAAAGGCTTAAAGCGGGCTTAAGTAAATCGTTTAATTCATTAGGAGAGTAGGAATTTAAAAGTTCAAGCGAGTTTTTTTTATCAAAATCGGTATTTTTCGGGTTAAAAAATTTTTCTTTATATTCTCTGTAAACATCAGGGGTTGAACATTCGACAGGAGGAGTAAAAACTTCTATATTTAATAAATCTTCATCAAATTTTTCCACAATATCACCTCTGCCGTAGACATTTGCGCTGTCGTAGCCGTATATAAAAAATGCCACGTCGCTTCCTAAGCGGTTGCCTATTTTTGCCAGTTTTTCTGTAGAGAGGTTTAAATTTGATTTATCGTTTACAAGTTTTAAAAAGGCGGCCGCATCGCTGCTGCCTCCTCCAAGACCTGCCATTTCCGGAATGTTTTTATGTATGGTGATTTCTTTTCCTATAAACCATTTTTTAATTTCCGGATACTCTTTTGTAAGTTCTATATATGCTTTAAAAACGCTGTTATCCCTCAGGGCACAGTTAATATCGCCTTTGATGTTGAATTTTTCCGCTTCTTTTATTTCAATTTCGTCATAGAGGTTTTTTACTTTCATAAACCTTGATTTCAGCAGATGATATGAGCCGTCGTGACCCGTTATTTTCAAAAAAATATTAACTTTGGCATGTGCTTTTATTTTCATTTACCGCCTTTGAACATATCGGAGAAATTTTTGAGGGTTTCAATATCGATTTCCCGGACGGCTTTTTTGTTTTCTTTGGTAATCTGATCAATTAGTTCCCCTCTTAAAATAGTAAGGCTTTTGGGTGCGTCTATACCTATTTTGACCTGGTTTTTGTCTATGGAAACAATGGTTATTTCTATATCGTTTCCTATTTTTATTTTGTCGTTTATCTTCCTTGATATTACTAACATAGTTCAATCCTGTTCAAAATATAAGATACTTTTTCGTTGTTTATTTCTATAATAGCAAAAAAATTGCTGTATTTTACAAAATATGTGCCGTTTTTGTTAATTTTAAAGTCATTTGCGTTTAATTTTTTGCCAAGTAGAAGGTTTTCTCCTTTTGAAAGATAAAAGTTCTCTTCCGGATCAAGGTAATCCAAGGGATTTAACATTTTTTCACATTCATATTTGAATTTACCTTCGTTTACTCTTTCAAGATATGTTAAAGCACCCGGTGTTCCCAGTTTTTTTGCTATATCAAAACCAAGGCTTCTTATATATGTCCCTTCACTTACACTGGCTTTAAATGTTATAAACGGATGAGAATAATTTATAAGCTCAATATCAAATATTTCGATATCAATCTTTTTTTCTAAAAAAACATTTTCTAATTTTTCACTTTTCTCTTTTAATTTTTCATTTATCAAATTATAAGCTCTTTGTCCGTTTATTTTTTTTGCACTGTATTTTGGCGGAAGCTGTTTTTGTTTGCCGAGAAAAGAGTTTAAAACGTTTATTATTGTTTCTTTCTCATAAGGGGGTATGTTTCGGATGTTTTGTGTTTTTTCCAGATCAAGAGAGGGTGAATTCAGCCCCAGCATCAGTGTGGCCGTGTAGGTTTTAGGCGTTTTTTTTAAAAATCTGAAAAGTTTTGTATATTGTCCGCTTGCAATGATAAGACACCCGCAGGCAAACGGATCAAGGGTTCCGGAAAAGCCCATTTTTTTTATACCGTATTTTTTTTTCAATGTGTTTAAATATTTGTTTGAGCTTATAAATACCGGTTTATAGGCTGCAAAAAGTCTGTTTTTCATTTTTTAAGATATCTTTTGTTGTCTATTTTTACAACATCCCCCAGATTGTCGAGGTAATCAAGGTATGCAACTATATATTTTCTGCTCATAGGCATCTGTTCTTTAAATGTTTTAATATCGATATAGCCTTTTGTTTCCATTATTTCCCTCATTTTTTTAAGGGCTATGTTTATGTTTTTGTCCGTTACAAACAGGTTGTGGGCGAGTCTTATTATTTTTTTTGACGCAGTTAGTTTTTTCATGGCGTTATCTCCCACTTTTCTGTCTATATTGAGCTTTTCGTATATGTTGTAAGGTGCGTCAGGTGTTAGTCCGGAATTATCCAACAGTGTATAGAGTCTGTGCTCGACGGATTTAGTTATATCCACTTCACCGAGGTCTTTTCTTTTGTATATGTTTTCTTCTTTTATCAGGTAGCCGTTTTGAACAAATTCGTCAAGAACGCTTCTTATAAGCTCTTCCGTTGCCCATTTCAGTCTCAGTTTCAGTGAAGCGGGGGAAAGAAACGCAAATTTATTTTTTTCGTAAGTCTGTTTTATTACGCTCTCTATCTCTTTTTTTACTTCAATGGAAAAAATATTGTAATTTTCTTTGTCTATAAACACGTTTTCAAGATCTTTTGCAATTTCCAGGGCTTCGTTTGGTGTGAGATTGAACCTTTGGTAGCTTTGTAAAAGCCCGAATCCCCTTTTGTGGTTTTGAACTAGTATTTCGAAGGCTTTTTTGAAATCTTTTTTATTAAGGGCTTTTAAAAGAAGATGTTTTTTCTTCTTTTTGATAGGGTCGCTTATAGGGTTTAAAACTTCTCCTCCCCCTACAACCCTTCCGTTGTGAAGTATTACAAACGGATCGTCATACACTAAAAACGCTTTTTCTTCCAGTTTCAGCGTTGCATAGCCCTTTTTGTCTTCCGTGTTGAACATAAGCACTTTTGCCGGTATTCTTTTAGCTCCGCTGATAAACAGAACTTCCATATTGTGGAATATTTCTTTGCCTTCAACCGGTTTAACGAAAACATCTATAAGCTTAAAGCCTCTTAGATAGCCTTTTGTGGAAAGCAGATATCCTTTTTTGAGATCTTTATGGGAAACGGAAAGATTTATTGCAACCCTTTGGTGAGTGTAGGCGCTCTGGACGTTTTCTCCGTGAACCTGTAAATTTTTTACATTTGTGAGCATCTGGGTTTCATTGATGTAAATTTTATCTTTAAGTGTTACCTTTCCGCTGAGAACAGTCCCGGTTACAACCGTTCCTATACCTTTAAGGGAAAATACCCTGTCAACGTAATATCTGAAAAATTTGGAATGTGTTATGTTTCTGGGCGGCAGGTTAAAAAGATACTCTTTTAGGCTTTTTATGCTTTCTTTGTCATATATTGATGTTTCGAAAATATCCATAAGATGAAGATTTTTGTATTTTGCAATTATTTCTTTAAGCTCTTTTTTTCTTTTTTCCAAAATTTCTTTTGTTGCAAGATCTGATTTTGTCAGTGCGATAATTATGTTTTTTACTTTCAGTATATTTAAAACTTCCAGATGTTCCACTGTCTGGGGCATTATGCCTTCGTTTGCGTCTATTGCAAAAAGCGACGCGTCAAATCCGAACGCACCGCTTATCATATTTTTAACAAGTTTTTCATGTCCCGGAACATCTATAAAAGCGACATTTGTATCGTCTTTTTTCATATTTGTAAAACTCAGATCAATAGTTATTCCGCGTTCTTTTTCTTCTTTTAGCTCATCTCCGTTATACCCTGTAAGGGCTTCTATGAGCGAAGTTTTACCGTGATCGACATGTCCTGCGGTTCCTATAATTATATTACGCATTTTTCACCTCGCATGTTAAGATTGAATTTATAATTTCGGCCAGCTTTTCTATTTCGTCTGTCTGGATGCTTCTCATATCAAGAACAAACTTTTCATTTTCTATTCTTCCTATTACTAAGTTTTTACGCATATTTTCTTCCCATTTTTTGGCATTTCCTTCTATCTGTAAAACAACTGTCGGGATTTTTCTGTTTGGCATTGTTCCGCCTCCGACATATGTGTCGGATTTTTTTATTCGAGCTTTTAAACCGGGGGAAAGTTTTAAGATTTCTTCAGCTTTTTTTTGCAGTTCTTCCTCTGTCTGGAATAATGATTTCAGTGTCGGAATTTTATCGTATTCTTCTTTTATATACGCAAGGGCTGTGGCTTCTATAAGTGAAAGTGTGATTTTGTCAACCCTGAACATTCTTAAAATCTGGTTTTTTTTGAGTTTGTCAATATACTCTTTTTTGCCAAGTATTATTCCCGCCTGGGCGCTGCCGAAGAGTTTGTCCCCGCTGAAACTTATTAAAGACGGGTTTAATTTCATAATATCGTTTATAGGAGGCTCATAACCGCTCAGTCCGTAAGGAAGTTTGGGAACGTAAGCACTTCCGAGGTCATAATAGTCAAGTATGTTTTTTTCACGCGAGAGGTTTATAATTTCTTCAAGACCTGCCTCTTCGCTGAATCCTTCAATGGAATAATTTGATTTGTGGACTTTCATAAACATTGCGGTGTCAGTGGTTATGGCGTTTTCATAATCTTTTATTTTTGTTTTGTTTGTTGTTCCGACTTCCACGAGTTTCGCTCCGCTTGCTTTCATTACTTCCGGAACCCTGAAACTTCCGCCTATTTCCACAAGTTCTCCTCTTGAAACAACAGCTTCTTTGTTGTTTGCGAATGTGTTTAGTATTAAAAACACCGCGGCTGCGTTATTGTTTACTATAAGAGCGCTTTCACTTCCGAAAAGTGTGCTTAATATTTTTGCACTGTGGTGGTATCTGTCTCCCCTTTTACCTTTTTTCAGGTCATATTCTAGGTTGCAGTAGTGAGTTGAGCGTTCTTTTGCGTATTCGAATATTTCTTCGTTAATCAGGCTTCTGCCGAGATTTGTATGAACTGTTATTCCCGTAGCGTTTATGACGTTTACAATTGAGGGGGAAATTAGGGAATTCGCCTGTTTTTGTATTTTTTGTAAAATTTCCTTTTCATTTACGGAAGTTATTTTTTTGTTTTTAATATTTTCTCTCAGTTCTGATAATACACTGTGAATTACAGGAATTAAAATTTTATCAGGTATATTTGGAAGCTGTTTTTGAAGTTTATCGACTTTCGGTATCTGTCTGAAAAGTGTCATTTGTATTCCTTGTGTAATGCCGCCGGCATTTTTTGGTATTATTGTAACAAAAAAGGCTGAATTATGAAACTTGCAATCACTGCTTCGGGAGAAGTTATGGCTTCAAAATACTGTCCCGATTTTGAAGAGTGCGAATATCTTATTATTTACGATACTAAAACAAAACAGTATGCATCAAGAAAATCCCCTTCGTTTTATTCAAAAAACCCTGAGGATCTTGTTAATTTTTTAAAAGCGGTAATGATTAAAAATGTTATTACGGGCAAAGAATTGAAAGACGGTTATTTAAAGGTTTTTAAAGTAAAAGAAAAAGATTTGAGTGTTGAAGAAGTGATAATGAAATGTATCGGTTGAAAAGTTTTTAAAGTTTAAAGGATATTAAAGTTAGTTGTGGGCTTTTAAGCTGTTGCGGTGAGGGAGGGACCCTCTTATTTATGTATAACGCTTACCGCTTTTTGTTTAAATTCTTTTAATTTTTGAATCAGATCACTAAACAGGGATGTGGTTTTATGCCCTTTTGAAATTTCCTTTTCAAGATTTGTGATTTTGTTTTTTAAAATATTATATGTTGTGTCGCTTGTGCTTGTATATCCGAGAGCCTGTGCTATAATCAGCTGATGTCTGGCTTCGTCAAGATATTTTAAGGCTTCTTTTTTGTCTTTTTTAATAATTTTTGCCGATTCAACCACCAGTGCATGTGCTTTTACGAGTGGTATAGGAATTATGCTGTCAACTTCTACAAGTGTTGAAACAGCCATATTTAAAACATCCTTTGCTTCTTTGATTTTACCTTCATTAATATATTTTATTGCAAGGTTGAGTGCCGCAGGATATGTTGCAAGAGGTAAATTTACAGTTTTGATGTCAATTTCACTTTTTAAAGAATTTAAAATTTCCCTTGCCTGTGGAATTTCGTTGTGATTAAGAAGTGTTTTTACTTTTTTGACGGAAGTTTTGATTTTATTTACGTTACCTATAAACTGATATGCGTTGATTTGCACGTCAACCGGCAGTAAATACGGTGCATTAGGTGAATTTAAAACAACGGCAAGTTCACCTACGGCTTTTTTAAGAGAAGTTTTTGCTTTTTTGATTTTTGAATTGTTTAAATAAATTAAAGCGTCCTGAGTGTATCGGATTGCATTAATTGCTTCATTGATAAGCTGTGTGTTTTGTGCTTTTTTTTCAGCTTTAACTACGGCTGTTTTAGAAACTTTCGCGGTTTTTAAATCCGCTCCGAATGAACTGGTTGCAAGTAAACCGGCCACGACTATTGATGTAAATATTTTTTTCATTTTGTCCTCCTTTGATTTTGGTAGCGTAATTATAATATATTGAGTGTATATATGTCAAGTTTAATGAATAAATTATACGCATATTTAATGAATATTTAATATTAACTTTAAAATAATTTAAATTTTCATCAAAAATTTATTTTAGATATAATTACGCAAAAAAAGGTTTATAATGAAATTCATAGGAACTCGCGGAACAGTAGAAAAAAAGAGTTTTAGTGAAGTTATTCTTGACCCGGCGGCACCGGAAGGCGGACTGTATGTTCCAAGTAAACTGCCGAAAATCGACGAGAGATTTTTGCACAGATATTATGATGTGGAGGGCGAAAAAACATACAGGCATCTTGCAAGAGGAATTTTAAAACTTTTTAAAATAGATATTGACAAAGAACTTATTGATAAAGCATTGTATGCATATTTAAGAGAATTTGACGATTCGGACGTAGTGCCTGTGGTTAAGCTGGATAAAGAGCTTTTCGTAGGGGAGCTTTGGCATGGTCCGACAAGGGCGTTTAAAGATATGGCGCTTCAACCGTTTGGAATAATATTGTCTTCTTTGGCAAAAGAAAAAGAAGAAAATTATTTAATTCTTGCTGCAACAAGCGGAGATACGGGGCCGGCAACTCTTAAAACATTTGAAAACAGAGAAAATATTCAGGTTGTCTGTATTTATCCGCATGAGGGAACCAGCGAGGTTCAAAAGCTTCAAATGGTTACGACCGATGCCGGAAATGAAAAAGTTTTAGGCATAATCGGAGATTTTGATGATGCCCAGACTGCGTTAAAATCGCTTCTTAAAGATGAAGATTTTAAAAATACGTTAAAAGAAAACAATATAAAACTTTCTGCTGCAAACAGTGTGAACTTCGGAAGAATTATTTTCCAGATTATTTATCATTTCTGGACATATCTGAAACTGGCAGAACGTCTTGAAATTGATATGGGAGACAAAATTGATGTGATTATTCCAAGTGGTAATTTCGGTAATGCTCTCGGAGCTTATTATGCTAAGAAAATGGGGCTTCCTATTGATAAAATAGTTATAGCTTCAAATAAAAACAATATTTTATATGAATTTGTTCAATACGGAAAATATGATTTAAGGGATAAAAATCTTATTCATACAATTTCACCGGCTATGGATATTTTAAAATCTTCAAATGTGGAAAGGGTGCTTTTTGATAAATTTGGAGAAATAAGGACAAAAGAACTTATGACTTCTCTTGAAGAAAACGGTTATTTTGAATTAAATAAAGAAGAACATAAGTTGGTAAAAGAGGATTTTATTGCGGATTTTGCCACTGACGGAGAATGTGAAGATATAATTGCCAAATATGCAGACAAACTTAATTATATTATGGATGCACATACAGCCACGGCTGTGAAGGCGTTTGAGTATTTAAAGGAAAAAGGAGAGATTAAAAATAAAGTGGTTGCATATTCCACCGCCGAATGGACAAAATTTGCCCCTAGTATTTACAACGCTTTGACAAAAGAAGATATAAACAGAGAAATAGCCGAGATGGAAGAAAATACAATATCAGACAAAGATGCAATTGCCTATATTTTAACGCATTTTGATGTAAGAATGCCGGATTCTATTCAAAATCTTTTTGAAAAAGAGATTAATGAAACCGTTATTCAAAAAGATCAGATAAAAGAAAAAATTATAGAATTTATCGCTAACCGATAATGCTTACGGTTATCGGAATTTATATTTTTATAGTAATAGGTTTTTTTGCAAAAAAAACGTTTGAAGAAATTGACGGCAAAACGCTTGTTTTGCTTTCTACTTATTTTCTTCAACCTTTTTTAACTTTGTGGGGTATAATGCTTGTTCCTTTGAATTTTGATTTGCTTATTTCACCTGTTGCATATATTTTTGCAGTATTTGTAAGTCTGGTTTTTACTTATCTGTTTTCTTTTTCCCTGAAAGATAAAAAAGAAAAAATAATAGCCTCTCTTACGCCGCTTATAGGAAATACCGGAAATCTGGGGATTCCACTTTCTTACGCGCTTTTTGGAAACACGGGTGCGAGTATTGCTACTATGATAAACCTTGCGAATATATTTTTTATATACAGTTTCGGGATATTTTTCTTTGCAAGCGGTAAGTATGATTTTAAAGAGGCTTTTTTTAAAATATTGAAAATTCCGGTTATGTGGTTTGGCATATTGGCTTTAATAATAAATATTTCTGGCGTAATGTTTAATAAGGATATTATGAAAATACTCCAAATGGGAGCGTTTGCGTCTATTGTGGTTCAGCTTTTGATATTCGGAATTTATGTTGCGGAAATCAAAACCAGAGAAATCAGTGCTAAACTGGGAATTGTTACAACCGTTAACAAATTCATAATTTTTCCCGTAATAGGATTTTTTATTTTAAAGATGTTTAATCTAAAACCGGTTTTTTTAAAAACGGTTTTGCTTGAAATTTTAACACCTCTTGCAGTTACAAACGTAAATCTTTCGGCACTTTTTGATTTGTATCCGAGAAAAGTTGCAATGCTTGTGATTATTACGTCTGTGGTTTTTTTGCCGGTTATTTTCCTAATAATATAGCTTTAATCAGGCCAAAATATTCATGTATTGCCTTATATGAATGATGAAAGTCTTCTGCGTTTGGGAGAATGTCCCATACCGTATATGCGGGGTTATAAAAAAATCCGACAGGTTTTGGAATGATTTCAAATCCGAATTTTTTAAACAGTTTAATGCTCCTTTTCATATGATATGCGCTTGTTACGAGATAAATTTTTTTCGGAAGTTTTAATTTTTTAAAAAGTGTAGCTGTTAATTTTGCGTTTTCGTATGTATCAAGCGATTTGTCTTCATAATATGTTTTTATTTTACAGCCGCATATACCGGTAATCAAATTAATATCTTTTTTTATATTTTGAGCTTCTTTTGTTTTTTGAATTCCGCCTCCCGTGAACACAAAGGGAAGGTTTTCTTTTTTTGCAATTAAAAGTCCGTAAAGTTCTCTTTTAAATGCGTCCGGGTAAGCTTTTAAAATATCGTTTGAGTTGGTTCCGCCTCCCAATACCACAATCGCGGAAGGTTTTATGTTCTCTGATTTAAAACCGTGTTCAAGGGGATATAAAAGGGCGTTAGCGATAAATTTGGTTGATATTGCCCAAAGTAACACTCCTGCGAGAAAGAAAATATATTTTCTTTTTTTTGCATAAAATGCCGCTAAAAAAAGTATAATTATAAAAATTCCGGGCGGCAAAAAAAGATATGTAAAAAGTTTTGATATTATAAACATAATACAGCCTTTTTGTAGAATTGTAACAAAAGGAAGAGATGAGGAAAAGAAAGGAACTTTATGAATATTCTTATAACAGGTGCGAGCAGGGGAATAGGACGAGAGCTAGTAAACAGATACAGTAAAAACGGGAATACAATATATGCCGTTGCAAGAAATATTGAAAATTTGCAAAACATTCAAAATGTTATTCCTCTCCGTCTGGATTTGTCGGATTTGGAGCGGGTAAAGGAGACTTTTAAGAATATTGAAGTAAAATTTGATCTGGTTATAGCGAATGCGGGTGTTTCTCTTCCTCACTGTGCACATTTTACGCCTTTTGAAGATTTTAAAAAAACATTTGATATTAATTTTTTAAGCGTTCATGTTATGCTTGAAGAAATTGTACCTAAAATGGAAAGCGGAAAAATAGTTTTTATATCATCCCTGGCTTCACTTGTAGCGGCTCCCACGTCTCTGCCTTACAGTGCAAGTAAAAGGGCTCTTAATTCATATGCACAGTCGCTAAGAAATCTGCTGGCTCCCCATATTAAGGTTATAAATATACTGCCCGGATTTATCAAAACGGATATGACGGATAAAAACGACTTTTCCATGCCTTTTTTAATGGATTTAAAAAGCGGAGTTGACAGAATTGTTTATGCCATAGAGAATAATAAAAAAGAGTATGCGTTTCCCAAAAGGTTTTATTATATTATTAAACTGTTTAATTTACTGCCCTTGTCGGTTCAGGATGTCTTTTTGAGAAAAGTAGGTAAATAAATTTGAAAACTCCGAGACTTAAAAGTGTGGAAGTTGAGATTTTCAATATCGGTTGAACCTGTTGTTGAGCCATCTGATACTTAAAAAGATTATAACCGAAAAAACTATCATAATCGCCGCAACGGGAGCCGAATAGCTTAATCCGAAATTTACAAATCTGTCATATATTAAAACCGGTGCAATCATCGGATGGTAGGCTATTATTACGACTGCTCCGAATTCCCCGAGTCCTCTTGCCCACATCATCAGCATACCGTTTATTATGTCTTTTTTGGCGTTTGGAATTATTACTTTAATAAATGTTTCAAATTGGCTTGCCCCGAGAGATCTGGCGACGTTTTCAAGTTTTATATCTACGTTTTTAAACCCTTCTTTTGCCGAATTTATAAGATAAGGGGCTGAGAGGAACATCATAGCGGACATAATTCCCGTTGTCGAATCTATAAAACCAAGCCCGATTGATTCTAAAAAACCTTGAATGTTTTGAGTCCCAAACGTCATAAGAAGTGCAATTCCCGCAGCTGTGTGAGGCACCATGGTCGGAATATCCAGAAAACTTTCAAGCAAACTTTTGCCGAAAAAATCATATCTTGCAATTAAATATGCAAGAGGTAGTCCGGTAATCAGGACAAAAAGAGTTGCTGTTAAGGATACTTTCATTGTAAGAAAAATAGATTTTATTACTTCCGTATCTTTAAGTGTATTAAGATAAGAATCCATACTGATGCCTAAAATCAGTTTCAACAAAGGCAGTGTTAAAAAAAGCACAAGTATTGCCGAGAGAATTATAAAAAGTTTTTTCATGCTTGCTCCTAAATAAAAACTATATCTTTTTTGTTAAAACAAATAAAAATTTTTTCAGTTTTTTTGATATTTAATTTTTCAAAAATATTTTTTGGGGTTTTAATGAAAAACTGGTTTCCGTTTACATTTACAAACAGTTTGTAGTGATCGGTTATTCCCATTATTTCTTCAATTATGCCCTCAAAACAGTAATCGTTGTTTATAGGTGTTTTGGCAATTGTGATTTGATTCGGGTCTATTGAAAAATATTTATGTGAATTTTCAAATCCCAAAAGCGGTATTTTAAAAAGGTTTTTAAATCCTAAAAATTTAGCGACTTCTATGGAATTTGGGTTTTTAAGCACATGGTCGGTTTCACCGGTCTGTAAAAGTGTGCCTTTTAATATGATTCCGAGTTTATCGGCAAGATAAGAGGCTTCCCTGAAATTATGCGTTACATGGATAACCGAGAGTCCGTATCTTTGTGGCAGTTCTTTTAAGTTTTTCATAATTTCATTTCTCATAGTCGGATCTACGGCACTGAGAGGCTCATCCAAAAGCAGGAGTTTAGGCTGAGAATAAACGGCACGTGCGAGTGCGATTCTCTGTTTTTCTCCACCGCTCAGGTTTTTTATGTTTCTTTTTAAAAGGTTTTCAATTTGTAAAAAGTTTATTAAATCGTTAAAAAGTTTTTCATTCTTTTTATGATATTTTTCGGAAAAGCGGATATTTTGTTCTGCGTTTAAATGCGGAAACAAGGCGAAATCCTGATATAAAAATCCGAAGTTTCTTTTTTCAGGTGCCAGATTTGTAATATTCCTGCCTTCAAAAATTATTTCGCCTTCAATTTTTTGAAATCCCGCTATGCTTTCAAGAAGCAGTGTCTTTCCGCTGCCGGTTTTACCGAGTAAAACAAAATATTCGTTTTTTTCAACATCCAGAGAAAGGATATTTAGTTTGAATTTTCCTTTTTTTAAAAACAGGTCTTTTATCTCTAAAAAGTTATTTTCCATTCTTTATTCTCCATTTTTCACTTTTCACTTTTCACTTTTCACTTTTCACTTTTCACTTTTCACTTTTCACTTTTCACTTTTAATTACGCCCTGGCCGTTTTTTTTCATAATAGCCTGACCTTCGGGTGAGAGGACGAATTTGACAAATAAATTTGCACCTTTTTTATTCGGGCTGTTTTTAATAATCGTGATGCCGTAAATCATAGGTTCACCTTTTTTTACAATAAATGTGCCGGGTTTTTTACCCGTTACTTTAAAGCTAGCCTGTTTGTAATAATCGGCGTATTTTTTACTTTTAAGGCTTATCTGAGGGGGGAGTTCAATGTATCTCAGTCCGTGTTGCTCGGCTACCGATTTGTAAATAAACAGATAATCAAACGCACCGGCTTCCAAAAGTCCTAAAAGGTCTGTTTCTTTCGGTCTTACTATCACTTTATTTCGGTTTTCCTCACCGTCCCTGTAATAATCCCCGTATCCTAAAAGTTTATCGTAAAAGTCAGGTTTTTGATAATAAATTCCGGCAAGCTTTGTTACTATTACGGCCCTGTATCCGCAAGGGTCAAGGTTTGGGTTTGAATGTCCGACTTTTACGCCCGGTTTTAAAAAAATATCAGTCCAGTTTTTTGAGTTTATTTCATTTGCGTATTGTGAATGAGGGGTAAAAGCTATTACCATTTCGTTTGTTGCAAAAAGTATGTTGAAATTTGCATATTTTGGGATTAAAAGATTATCGATTACTTTGTAATCGGCACTTGCCATTACATCGGCTTTTTTGTGTAAGTCGGTAATTTTTCTTGCACACGCCCGACTTCCCGCTGCCTCTCGAACAACGTCATATTGAGGATATTCTGTTTCAAATTTCTTTTCTATTTCTGAAAACGGCACGCTTAAACTTCCTGCGTGGAATACTGTAATTTTTTCAACTCCGAACAGTGTAATAGTTATACTCAGCAATAAAAGAAATTTTTTCATTTTTTCCCTTTTAATTTTAAATGCTAATACCAAAACACAAAACAACTCTTACATTCACCTTTTCTTTTCCACATCTTTTCCTTTTCATTCCTTATCTTTTCCCCCAAAATAAATGTTTGATTTATTTTGGGGATTGGTATAAAAGCATGTTGATGATTTTTGAAAATTATATAATTTTCCGTTCTTTATTTGATTATGCATTTTAGATTTTATTTTAATCCATTGATGTCATATATATGACAATTTTGCATATTTTTCTATGCTTTTTTTGCATATTTTTATATAAATCCGAATTAAAAAATAAAAAAAGGGAGATAAAACTCCCTAGCATTTGTCGGCTAAATCTTTATCTTTGCCTTCTTTTACAATTTTTTTGTAATAAATAGAGTGTAGATGTTTAAGCTCGTCTTCACTTTTGCATCCGTCAATCATACTGTCAATTGAACCTTTGATTGCAAAAAGACTCATATAAACATGCGTAAAAAAGAGTGCGGTTACAACCATTGCCAAAAGCAGATGGACAATAACGGCAATTCTCAATATGTCAATTTGATGTAAATCCAATTTATTAAGGAGGGCTGGATTAAAATTCTGGATATACATCATAAATCCTGTAATAATCATAATAATTCCGCCGAAAGTCGCAACCCAATACCACATTTTCTGGCCGGCGTTAAATTTAGATGCGGGAATTTCCTGTTTTTTCTTGGTTAAATACCCGCCTAAAATCATCATCCATTTTATATCCCACATTCTCGGAAGCATTTCTTTAAGCCACATCAGTGTCATAGGTAGAACCGTTAAAGCAAATAAAACAGCTCCTATATCGTGCAGATACCTTGCAAATCTGACTGTGGTTCCTCCTCCGAAAAATGCGGCATAAATAATCATTACTCCGGTAGGGATGAGCAATACAAAACCAAGCGCGGCTATCCAGTGGATAATTCTCTGCCAGCTTGGAAATATTAAAAATTTTCTTCCGTCATGGGAAAACACTTTTGGCCCCACTATTAAATAGTGAATTAAAAATACAGCCGGAACGGCTATAAGAATGACCAAAAAAAGCATTTTTACCCAATGAGTTTGAAGATACAAAAACAATTCCCCGTAACGGCTCCATCCCGGAATCGCTTCTATCATTTGCGGTGATATCAATGCGCTTCCCGGATGAAGGGGAGCCTGATTAGGCTCCGCAAGGGGAACGTTTCCGGCAAATAAAACAGTGCCTAACAAGGGCAGTAATTTTTTCATAATTTTTCCTTTATAGACCGTATGCGATATCCCAACCATAAGGGGTTTTAGGACCTTTACCTTTGGCTGCGTCTCTTTCTCTTTTGATTTTTGACACACTTTCCGCGTCTCCGACGATAAGTGCGTTTGTTGAACATACAGCCGCACACATAGGAACTTTTCCTTCTGCAATTCTGTTTTGTCCGTATAATTCAAATTCATCTGTTGAATTTGTAGGTTTAGGACCTCCTGCACACATTGTACATTTGTCCATAACGCCTCTAATGCCAAACGCTCCGTCTTTTGGAAACTGAGGAGCTCCGAAAGGACATGCGTATAAGCAGTATCCGCATCCGATACATTTATCTTTATCGTGAAGAACGATTCCGTCTTCTCTTATGTAAAAACAGTCCACAGGACAAACCTGTGAACAAGGTGCGTCGGTGCAGTGCATACATGCGATTGATGTTGAAAATTCTTTACCCTCGATTCCTTCGTTAAGCGTAACAACTTTTCTTCTGTGAATACCCACAGGAAGCTCGTGCGCTTCGGCACATGCAATTGTGCAGGCATTACATTCTATACATCTGTCTTCATCACAGTAAAATTTCATTCTTGCGTTATTATACATATCTTACTCCTTACGCTTTTTCAATGCGGACAAGTCCGGCTTTTGTTTCAGGAATCTGGGTAACGATGTCGTATCCGTAGTTTGTGACTGTGTTTGCTGATTCACCTGTTGCAAACGGAACCAGTCCTTCCGGATAATGTGAACTTAAATCAGCGCCCTGCATAAATCCTGCAAAGTGATAAGGTAAGAATATTCTATCCGGTGCAACCGAATATGTAAATCTTGCTTTTACTCTTATTTTAGTTCCTTCCGGTGCATGAACCCAAATCATATCACCGTCGTTAATTCCGTGTTTGTAAGCAAGTTCCGGATTAATATCCGCAAACATTTCAGGCTGTAATGCCGCAAGATATTTGCTGTTTCTTTCAATAATTCCGGCACCGCTGTATTCAACCAGTCTTCCTGTTATAAGAAGAATAGGGAAATCTTTTGACCAGTCTGTTTTTTGAATTGATGCATATTTTGTATCAACTCTGTAATGATTCTTTTTATCCGGATAAGTCGAATATTTTTTGGTTAAATCATATCTTGGTGAATGCAGAGGTTCTCTGTGCATTGGAATTTTATCAGGGAATGTCCATACATAAGCTCTTGCTTTTGCGTTTCCGTATGGAGCAACACCGGCTTTAAGAGCATATTTTGCAATAAGACCGCTTAAATCCACTTTCCAGTTTTTACCCATAACAGCTTTTTCATGAGCTGAGAGTTTAATTCCAAGAACTTTTTCGATATTGTCTTTTGTAAGCTCAGGATATCCTCCGTGGACTTTTGCTTTTCTAATTCCCGCTCTTGAACCTGCCAGAATGTTTTCGCCTTTGTATTCAGTTCCGAATCTAGCTCTGAATCCCATACCGCCTTCATTTACCGGTATGTCAATATTGTAAAGAACCGGGCTTCCAGGATGTGTTTCACTCCAACATGGCCATGGTAGTCCGTAGTATTCACCCTTCATAGGCCCTATACCTTTGAGTGTTACCTCATCAAACATATGCCAGTTTTCCTGATGTTTTTTAAGTCTTTCAGGCGTCCATCCGGTAAGACCGATTGTTTTAATAATTCTTGCGATTTCTCTTGTGGCGTCTTCTGGCCATTTGAATGTGTTTTTAACTTGGACGGCTTTTCCGTTTTTTACGCCCATCATCATACCGCGGACCAATTCATCGTAAAAACCGAATTTTTTAGCAAAAGCAAACATTATTTCTTCATCTGTTTTGCTTTCATATAACGGATCTACAACTTTACTTCTCCACTGAGCTGTTCTGTTTGTTGCAGTTACGCTTCCTTCACATTCAAACTGAGTTGCAGTCGGAAGGATATAAACATTATCCGTTTTATTTGTAATGACCGCAGCTTCGTTTGCAAACGGTTCGGCAACTACAAGTAGATCAAGTTTATCAAGTGCCTGTTGCACTTTTGCCTGTTGGGCAATTGAAGTAATACCGTTACCCTGAACCCAAAGTGCTTTTATTGGTGTTGTTGAATAAATTTTTTCTTCCTGTAATACACCCTGCCACCATCTGGCAAGCGTAAATCCTTTTGTATGCATCCATTTTTTACCTGCAAATCTTTTTTGAAGCCAGTTAAAATCAACACCCCAGTTGTGTGCAAAATATTTCCAGCTTCCTTCACTGAGACCGTAGTATCCAGGAAGTGTATGAGACAGACAGCACATATCAGTTGCACCCTGAACATTGTCATGACCTCTTAGGATGTTACATCCACCACCGAATTTACCCATATTTCCAAGAGATAATTGAAGTATTGGTGCCATTCTAGTGTTAGATGAACCTATTGAGTGCTGAGTAAGTCCCATTGCCCAAATAAGAGTTCCGGGTTTGCTTGTTGCATAAGCTTTTGTGATCTGATATAAAGTTTCTGCAGGAACTCCTGTAACATCTTCAACTTTTTCAGGTGTCCATTTTTTTGCTTCTTCAATTACATGATCCATTCCGAATACTCTGTTGTCAATATATGCAGCGTCATGCCATCCGTGTTTGAAAATCAGATGAAGCATTCCATACATAAAAGGAATATCTGTTCCGGGTCTGATTCTTGCATACATATCAGCTTTTGCAGCCGTTTTTGTATATCTAGGATCAATTACTATAAGTGTTGCATTGTTTCTTTCTTTTGCTTTTAAGATATGTTTAAATCCGACAGGATGGTTAACTGCCGGGTTTGCACCGAAAACGATAATAGCTTTTGAGTTTTGGATATCACCAAGGTGATTTGTCATAGCTCCGTAACCCCATGTATTCGCGACCCCCGCGACTGTTGCACTATGTCAAATCCGTGCTTGGTGATCTATATTATTCGTTCCCCATAATGCTGCAAATTTTCTGAAATAATATGCCTGTTCGGTACTCATTTTCGCACTTCCCAGGAACATCGCTCCGTCAGGACCGTTTTCTTTTCTGATTTGAAGCATTTTTTCGCTGATTTCGTTTACCGCTTCATCCCAGCTAATTCTTTTCCATTTTCCGTTTACTTTTTTAAGAGGGTGTTTTACCCTTTTTTCAGTTCTAACGTTATCGATTGAATCGATACCTTTACAGCAGTGGCTTCCGTGGCTGATAGGATGGTCGTGTGCGACTTCCTGTCTAACCCATACGCCGTTGTGAACTTCCGCTATAATCCCGCATCCTACCGAACAGGTAGTACAAACTGTTTTAACCTTTTTGCTTCCCGGGAAAGGGTCTTTTACTTCTTCATCGCTGGCATTTCTTACAGCTGGTGCCGCATTTAACATTGTAGCACCTACTGCGGAAGACAATGCCGCCATTTTTAAAAAGGCCCTTCTTCCCACTTTCGGATTCATTTTTTCAAATGAGCTCATTTTTTCTCCTTAGATGGCATTTTTGTAATACATTTCCCAATTTTTGTTTTTTTTGTAAAGAATCTCTTTTTTCGGAGAGTGTCCTCTTACCACACCGTTGTCATATTCCGGTTGCTCGGATTTGGCAAAGGCCAGTGTAGAAGAAGCGACACTCAGTGCTCCGATTCCAAGAGCTCCTTTAAGAAAGCTTCTTCTTTTCATTTTTACTCCTTTTTTAATTTCCCCGCAGAATGTTAAGTTCCGCAAAGGCCCGGGCTTGTCCTGAACAGGTCAGTTTCCGGGATTTTAATTCGGATTTATCTCGCAAGAGATAACAGCAGAACTCATTAAGTTCTCCTGTTATCTCTTATTCGCCCCAAAAAGTTTTCAACTTTTCGGGAACCTTCGAAATGCTCTAAAAAATCACGATTTTCCATTTTTTAGACTTCATCCTCAACATCTCCGCCTTCTTCAAGATTACATACCAGATTTTCGCTTTCTTTTTTCTTACGTTTTTTTCTAAGTGCCGCTTCCTCGTCTGCAATGCATGTTTCGCATACGTCTTTTTTGATTTTTTCGATAACAGGTTTTGGTTTTTCAAGAAAAATTCTTTCGGTTTCTATAAAAGCTTTTAAAACAACAGCTATGTCTTTATATAAGTTTGATGCCTGATGGGTATATACATTTTCAATAAATTCATCGATAAAAGTGTTTAAAATATCAAATGTTTTATGTTCAAGCCATTCTGATTTTTCGTCACCTTTTAATTTTTCAAGTATCAGATACTGCATAAACGGGAAAATAAAACCGATATCGTCTATACTGTCTTTATAATTTTCATCTTTTCTGAATTTTGAAGCAAATAAAATATCGCTCATGGCAATTTTCATTTTTCCGTTTTCAATTTCTTCATCATAAAAAGAGGCTGTTGTCGGTATAGGGTCGTTTGAAAGATCGTAAAATATATTGTCAAATTCTTCTTTTAAAGTTTGAGTGTCTAAGTTTTTTATAAAATGTTCAAGCGCTTTTTTTGAATTTTCTTCCAGAGGGTTTTCGTATAAAAGTTCAGCTGATTTTTTAACATCGGCAAATCTGTTTTTATCGTATGTAAAAGTAAACATCTGTGAAAAAAAACCGTAGTAAAAGGCTCTTGCTTTGTTTATTTCTTTATTTTGCATCAAATTTCCTTTCCAAGTAGTTGTCAAACATAAGTTTCGCTTTGCATTCTTCACAGCAGTATATGGCTTTTTTCTTTTTTTCATCCGTAAATACAGGGAGAAGCATTGCAGCTATTTTTTCTATGGATTTTTTAGGTGCGAAAGGTTTGCCGCACATAATGCAGTGAAACGGTTCGTCTTTTGCCATTGTTTTTTGTCCGAAATATTCAGGATTCAACTCCAGACGGTCATAAATCACATTTATACATTTTTCAGGGCATGCTATTTCACAGTATCCGCAGTCTGTGCATACGCCAGCGTCAAATTTTAAAGAACCGTCTTCCGGATGGGCGGTTAGGGCACCGGCACTGCATACGCTTACGCATCCCATGCACAAGGTGCATTTGTTTTCTTCAATTTCTATTTTCCCGTAATGGATATATTTGTTGCCGCTTAAATCAATTACGCCTAAATCATCCTCCCCAACGATATTGGATAATCTTATTGCGAAATTTTCCCTTTTTTTAAGGTTGTTTGTATTTGTAGTATAGGAGGCTTCGGGTATAAATTCGGCTTTTTCAAACGCCTTTTTAAGTTCATCTAAGTTTTCGGCAAGTAAAACGGCGTTTTTTTGATATTTTCTTTGCGATATTTCATTTATCAGTTTTATTGCCTCTTTTTCTCCTTTTGAGAGTCTGTTTGTATAAAAAACGATTTGAGAGCCGCTTTCTTGGAATAATGTCAGAAAATGCGTTTCGTCTAAAAATTTAGCTCCTTCGATCGCCATAGGCAAAACTTTTTCTTTCAGTTCAATGTCCAAGTCTTCTGTCAAATCTTCCGGTAATACAAAAGGAATATGCCCTTTGTAAAATTTTGCTATTTCGCTGAATGTTTCCCTATGGACGGCAGAAAAATCCAATGCACCGCTCGGGCATACGCTTACACACCCTCCACATCCGTCACAGTCTATATGGGAAAAAATCAGTTTTTTTTCTTCATCTATTTTCATTATTGCGTTTGTAGGGCATACGTCTACGCAGTTTCCGCAAGTTTCTCCTAACACCCTGCCGTTATACTGGCAAATATTAATATCATAGGTTATGAAGTTTCTGTAATTATAAGTTCCTGTTCTTTTATTTAATATATCTTGAGCTTTCTCTATACCGATATCTGCGGGGTCAATTATTCCTCGTTGTTTGTAAGCAATTTCGGGAGCGTTGAACCAGATAGCCTGATCTACAACCAGCGGAATAATTTCACCGTTTTTATCAATAGTAAATTCAAGGTTTCCGATGGTGCCTTTAATTTCTTTTATCCATTCGGGCAAAGCATAATAAACCTCGAAATTTTCTGGGTTTATCTGTTCGGCTTCTTCTTTCGAACCTATTATTAATAATCTGTTTGATATTTCTTTTTGGTATTCATTGTATTTTGCAGTATCGAATTTAACTGCTCTTATTTCATAAAGTTTTTCGATATTTTCAATCTTTTTAAGAGTTTCGTCTTTTGTGTTTTTGATATAAAAATCTATTTCAGGTGCATATATTTCAGATTCTGTGTTTTTTGAATTGGATATAATGCTCTTTACAAAAGGTTCATTTGAAACTTTTACAGACGGAGGCATTGGAAAATCCAATTCGTTTGGTGTGTAATATAAAAATTCAATCATTATGAAACCTTTATTTTTAATTGAAACATTATAACACTGATTAACTTAAAGTTTGCTTAAATAGTAAAACTTTACTAAGATTTTAATAAAAAAGAACACAAAAAAAGCACTTATGTGAAAAATAAGGTATAAAAATGAAAAAGATTTTCGGATTTTTATTATTAGTATTTCTCATATCTTATTATTTTATGAATTCTGCTGAAAAAGAATATTTAATAGGTTCGTCTCTTCCGCTTAACGGAATTATGGCTGAAATGGGAAATGCTGTAAAAACGGGAACTAAGACAAGTTTTGTCTTTTATAAGGGGGGTGTCGGCAAAAAACTTTTATACCGTTTTGAAAACGATAAGTATGAACCCAAATTAACACAGGAGAATATAACAAAACTTTATAATAAAGGTGTGTTTTTATTTTACGGAATAGTAGGAACACCTACGGTAAAAATAATTTTACCTTTTATGAATAATAATTCAGTTTATCTGTATGCTCCTTTTAGCGGAGCCGAATTTTTAAGGCACAGCAAGTATGTTTTGAATTTCAGGGCGTCGTATAAAGATGAGGTGAAAAAAATAGTAAATTACCTGCTTAAACATAATATAAAAAAAATAGCTTTGTTTTATCAGAATGACGAATACGGAAATGAAATATATTTTCATACATATAAAACTCTGGAGCAAAAACATATAAAACTAACGGCCATAGGAACATATAAAAGAAACACTTTTTTTATTACATCCGCTTTTAATGAAATTTTACATGCAAAACCGCAGGCGGTTATAATGGCAAGCACTTCTAAAGTAAGTGCCATGTTTATTGAAAAATACAGGAAAGCGGATCCCGATACGGTTTTTTGCACTATTTCTTTTGTAAATCCGGATAATCTGGTCCGGGAGCTGAAAAATAAAAAACATATAATATTTTCAGAAGTGGTGCCGTATTATAACGACAGAACCGTTCGTGAGGCGGTTTTATTTAAAAAAGAACTGAAAAAAGTATATCCGGGGGAAACCCCTAGTTTTTTCGCTTTTGAAGCATATCTTGCAAACAAGGTTTTATTAAGGGGGTTTAAGAAACTGACATTTCCTTATAATGCGGTGCATTTAATTAAAATTATTAAAAAAACCCCGGCGAATTTTTTAAAAGGTATGGAGCTGATGTATAAAAATAATCAGCTCTTGAATAAAACATATCTTTTTAAATATGAAAACAATACTTTTAAAGAGATAAAATGAATTTTAAAATACTTGATAAATTAGGCTTTTTTGCAAAGACCAAACTGTTGATTTTTGTAATACTTTTTTCAATAATAACCATTATTATACTTTCTCAGTATTCTGTTTTTACATTCAAAAACGATATAGACACTCTTTTTCAAAAAAGAACGGTGCCGGTTGTTAAACTTGAAAATATAAAGGATTTGTATAAAATAAATATTTATGAAACTGTAAATCAGTATAAAAACGGTGAAATATCTTTAAAACAGGCAAAAGAGGTTATTGCTTTGGCCAGAGAACTGATAATGAAAGAGTGGAGGTGTTATCTTAATAACAGGCTGCCGGATGAAGGATTTGAATCCTTGGTTATAAAAAATATTTTAACCCTAAAAAAGAGAATAGAAACACAAACGGATCAGTTTTTGAAAACGTCGCATGTTGATTTTGACGAGCTTAAAAACAATGTAAATACTATTAATATATATCTTTCCGATATTATCAATTCAAATATCAAAAAAGCCATTGAACAGAAAAACAAAACCGATAAAAGATTTTCTTTTGTAATAAAAGCTTCCGTTATAAGTATTGTTATAGTACTGATATTCAGTATAACACTTATGTTTTTGATTATTGAAAACTTCAAAAAAGTGCATATCGACCTTGAAGATAAAGTCAGGGAAAAAACAAAAGAGCTTGAAGAAATAAATAAAAATCTTGAAAAAAGAATAAAAAAAGCGGTTGGAGACAACAGACGAAAAGATAAGATAATGTTTCAGCAAAGTAAACTTGCCGCCATGGGGGAAATGCTTCAAAATATAGCCCATCAGTGGAGACAGCCTCTCGGAAGCGTTTCTTTAATACTGCAATCAATAAAACTTAAAAACGAAATGAACAGGCTGACACCCGAATATATAGATGTTAAAACGGACGAAGCACTTGAACTGACTGAAAATATGTCAAAAACAATAAATGATTTCAAAAACTTTTTCAGACCCGATAAAACAAAAAAAACACTTCATATTCGGGAATGTATAGCACATTCAAAAAAACTTGTTTCCCATATGCTTGAAAAATACGGAATTGTTTTGGAAGTTAAAATAAAAGAAGATATGTCGCTGATGGGATATAAAAACGAACTTTCCCATGTGTGTCTGAATATATTAAACAATGCGATTGATTCCCTGAAAAATTCCGATATTCAGCCTAAAAAAATATGGATAGTGGTAAAAAAAGAAAAAAACAGTATAATTATCAGTGTAATTGACAATGGCGGGGGAATAAAAAAAGAGTTTACTGAAAAGATATTCGAGCCTTATTTTACAACGAAACTCAAAGAAAAAGGAAGCGGAATAGGGCTTTATATGTCCAAGCAGATTATAGAAGAACATATGGGAGGAAGAATAAGGGCCTTGAATATCAGGCACAAACTGGGTGAAAAAGAGATGTTTGAATGTGCAATGTTTGAAATTATACTTCCTGTAAAGGATAAAAATGAAGAATTATGATATTTTAAAAGAATTTAATGTTTTATATATAGAAGATGACAGCGGACTGCTTAAAAATCTTAGTGAAATTCTCGTGGATTTTGTAAAAAATTTATATACGGCGGATAATACGACAGATGCTTATAAAATATTAAAAGAAAATAGTGTGGATGTAATTATAAGCGATATTTTAATAGGAGATAAAAACGGACTTGAATTTATTTCTTTTTTAAAACAAAACGAAATAAATATACCTTTTATTCTTACAACAGCATACATCGAAACGGAATATCTGCTTGACGCTATAAAATTAAAAGCCGTCAATTATCTTGTAAAACCTATTAAAATAAAAGAGCTTCTTGACAGTCTGTATGAAGTTCTGCTTCCTAAATATCAGGAAAAAGAGCTTGTTAACAGCACTGTTTTATTTAAAATAGCCTCTGTCATATGTGAGAGCAAACAACTGGAAGTTATTAAGATGATTGTAAAAAATATGGATAATGAATATATGTTTGGACTTTCTTACAATGACATTATGGAAGAGATAAATATCAGTAAGCCTACGCTGATAAAGCTTTTTAAAGATTTGCAGGATAAGGGGGTTTTGCAAAAACTTCCTAAAAGAAAATATAAAATAAACGTAAACAGACTTGACGGACTTTTTATGCGTTCAAATCAGAAATAACCCTGTTTTTTCCCTGCTTTTTGGCTTCATGAGACCGCTTCATACATAAAAGAATCCACTCTTGTAAAAAGCGAATCCGTCATGTCTTTTTCCTTAAATTCCGTAACACCGAAACTGCATGTCAATTTGTTTATTTTTTCAAATTTATGGTTTTCTATAATGGTTTTTAATTTTTCAGCGACTTTTGCAGCTTCCGACAAAGATGTGTTAGGTAAGATTATAATGAATTCTTCACCTCCCCATCTTCCGAATATATCGTATTTTCTTATATGTTGTTTAATTAAATTCGCAATTTCTTTAAGAACGATATCGCCTGTTTTGTGACCGAAAGTGTCATTTATTTTTTTGAAATGATCAATATTGAAAAATATTAGGCTAAGAGGTGTTTGATGCCGTTTGGAATATGCTATTTGCTGTTTTAGGGTTGTATCTATTTTGTATCTGTTAAAAATACCTGTTAAAGAGTCGATAATAGATAATGGGTCAAGACTAGTTTAGGGATGTAATATGGTAAAATAATCCCATGAAAAAGGCGAAAAACAAGTATATAAAAAATGCTCATATTTCGGAGCAAAAATTTAAAGTGTTTTTGTATAGATTTACCAACAGTTCAAACAGCAGAAATAACTAAAATCAATAGAAACACAATTAACAGATATTACAATAAATTTAGAGAAAGAATTGTAAAATTGTGTCAAATAGATTCACCATTTAAAGGAGAAATTGAAGTAGATGAAAGTTATTTTGGAGCCCATAGAGTAAAGGGAAAAAGAGGTAGAGGGGCAAAAGGTAAAACAATAGTTTTTGGACTATTAAAAAGAAATGGTAAAGTTTATACAGAAATAGTACCCGATGCCCAGAAACAGACATTACAGGACATTATAAGGGGAAAAGTAGATATAAGTAGTGTAATCTATTCAGATGGCTGGAGAGGTTATAATGGGTTAGTGGATGTAGGTTATGATAAACATTTTAGAGTAAAACATGGAGAAAATGAGTTTGCCATTGGAAAAAATCATATAAATGGCATTGAATCTTTTTGGAGTTATGCTAAAATGAGATTATATAAATTTAAAGGATTAAAAAAAGAAAAATTTAATTTACATTTAAAAGAATGTGAATTTAGATTTAATAATAGGAGTCAAGATATGTATAAAATTTTATTAAAATCTTTTAGAAAGGTGCCATTAAACTAGTCTTGACCCTAGATAATTTTTCCAGTTCTTTTTCTGCTTTTTTTCTTTTTTGAACTTCTTTTTTTAATAATTTGTTCCAATATATTAGTATAGCGATTATAACAATTGAGCAAAACATTATTGTAAGGACATATTTCAATGAATAACCTTCCTGATAAATTACGTGTATCCATTTTTTATAAATATTATGTTTTTCCTTTTCGGTAATGGTGTCTATTGCTTTATTTATAGCCGTTACCAAAAGAAGATTGTTTTTAGATAGCATAAAGCGTAAGTTGAATTTCCAGGGTGTTTTTCCTGAAATTTTTAAGTTGGCAAATTCATATTTGTTTATATTATAAACTAAAACCGGCATTATGTCGATTGCTGCATAAGCTTTTCCTGTTGAAACCATTTTAAGCGCTTTTTTGATATTTTCAACTTCTATTATTTTAAAATCCGGGAAATGTTGTTTTATTATATGTGCCACTGTATAGTTTTTACCGACTGCTATTGTTTTATGTTTTAAAAACAGCATCGAACCTATAAAACCGACATCATTTCTTGTCGCTATAGCGATAGGAAAAGTGGTGTATGGTTTTGAAAAAAGGGCGAATTTTTCTTTATAAGGCGTTTTGTCCGTTCCGAGTGTGATATCCGCTTTATTGTTTTTAATGGCGTTTAATACGTCAGACCAGTTACGGGTAATTATACATTTGCTTTTTATGTTAAGTCTGTTTTTTATTATATTCCAAAAATCAACGGAAATACCTGTGAGTTTTCTGTTGTTGTAACTATTAAACGGTGCTCAACTTGCGGTTGTGATACATTTGAAAGTATGGGAAGCTATGTAGCCTTTTTCTTCTTTTGTCAAATTGACATCATTTGCAAATAAAACCAATGCACACAACCAAAAAAGCAACTTTTTCATAACAAACCTTAATTAATATCAGTTTAATACATTATACTTTAATTTGAATTAAAAGTGATAATTTTTAATATTTCACCTTTTTTAATTATTTCTTTTCCTTTGTTTAAGAGCATTAAAGAGTTGCTTTTAAGTAGGGGAGTCAGCATTCCCGAGCCGTATTTATACCCGTTAAACACTTCCCATTCACCGTTTTCATAATATCCGAGTATTGTATGGTCTTTTTTGGAATTTACTTTAAAGTCGCTTTTATTTTTAGCGTAAACCGTTTGAAAGTAATATTTATTTGCACCGTTTAGTTTTCTTAGTGTCGGAATTGCAAGTGCAAATGTGTTTATGTATGCGCTAAGAGGATTTCCCGGCATTGCAAATACAAATGTATTATCCATAATTCCGGCCATCGTAGGACGTCCCGGTTTTACCATTATACCGTGAAAAAATTCTTTAAGAGAGTTTTGCTTGAACGCTTCATATAAATAATCCGCATCCCCGAAACTTATTCCCCCGCTTGTGATAATTACGTCGTATCGGTTTTTTAAGTTTTTAATATATTCCACTGTTTTTTCAAGAGAATCCGGAATCAGTCCTGTTATGTCGCTTTCAAAGCCAAATTTCGCTAAAAGGGCATGAATCGAATATGAGTTTACATTGTATATTTCCTCTTCGTCCGCACTTTCCCACGGCTCTTTTAATTCATTTCCGGTTGATAGGATTGCGATTTTTAGTTTCGTATATACGGGTATGTTTACAATTCCCTGGCTTACGAGCATTGCGATGATTTCCGGGGTGATGGTTTTGCCTTTTTTTATTAAAACATCGTCTTTTTTTATTTCTTCGCCTTTAAGACGGACGTTTGCGCCTTTTTTTATTTCGGGGATTACTATATATTTATCCGTTACCTCTTTGCATTTTTCAATGGGAATTACCGTATCAAGACTTTCAGGCACCCTCGCACCCGTCATAATTCGGACGCATTCATCCTCTTTAATTTCAAAATCTTCGTATTTATCACCGGCATAAATTGTTTTTATAATTTTTAGTTTTTTGTTCAATGTATGTTTAAAAGCAAATCCGTCCATTGCGGAATTTGTAAAAACAGGGGAGTTTCTTTTTGCGGTAATGTCTTTTGCCAATACACGGTTTAGTGCTTCGTTTAGGTAAATATTTTCACAGATTTCTTTCGGTTTTGCGTTTTTGAGGCAAAGCTCAAGTGCTTCGGAAAAAGAAATATTATCTAAAACGGTCATTTTTTTCCTTTTAGTTTTTTTAAATAAAGCTCTTTAAAGCGTTTGTTTGCAAAATCCTGAATTTCTTCTTCAAGCTGTTTGTATACTTTTATGTATTCTTTTGCTTTTTCGGTCAGTTTTGTTCCGCCTTTTACACCCTTTTCCATAATAACAAGTTCGTCTTCTAAGTTTTGTTGCAGAATTTTAATGTGATTCCATGCTTTTTTATAGTTTAAGCCCATTTTTTCAGCGGCTTTTGAAATAGAACCTTCTTTTTCGATAAGTTCCAAAATTTCCGTTTTACCTTTTCCAAAAAGCAGATTTCCTTTATTGTCTTCTATCCATGTTTTAGTTTTTATATATGCGCGCGGGCGTTTTTTTTCTTTAAATACCCCCAGTTCGCAATAAATTACATCAAAGCCGTTATCTTTAATGGCACTTCTGACTTTTTTGAGATTGTATTTTTCGGCCAGTTTTCTTGCGTCTTTGCAAAATACCCTGTTTTGTTCATCGGCTAAATTTTGGAGTTCGTCTATTATTTCTTTTTCGTAATTATCGGTAAAATCAACTTTTCCAAACTGTCCGAGTCCGCACTCAGTTATTCTCACGCCCATTTCATCCGCCGTTTTTCCGACAACAATAGGCTCAACATCAGCCTTTTTTGCCACCACGTATGCTTTTGCACAGGTAAGTTTATTTTCTTCGTTTTTGTATTTTTCAATCAGCTCTTTTACTATTTCCATTTTCTCTCCTTAATTTTACTTTCCGTTTTATATTTTTCACTTTTTACTTTTCACTTTTCATTTCTTCAATTCTCCAATCATGCGTATAAACATTCATTTTATCTCCTCTTGCAAATCCTACAAGCGTTAAATCAAATGTATCGGCTATTTTTGCCCCAAGACAAGTTGTCGCAGTTCTTGAAATTAAAATAGGGATTTTATGCATAACGGCTTTTACAATCATTTCGCTGCTGAGTCTTCCGCTTACCATCATTATACCATTACTCGGGTTTAATCTGGTAATGATTGCTTTACCTGCTGCTTTGTCAACAGTTGAATGCTGGGCAATGTCTTCTGCATCAAAATAAGTGTTTTCATCAAAATAAAGTCTTGCTGTGTGAACGCAGCCCGTTTGTTCGTAAAGAGGGCAGGATTTGTAAAATTCGCTCATCTGTTTGGAAATTTCGAAAGGAGTGATTGTTCTTTGGGATTTTATTTTTTCGGCTTCTATTTTTGAGGGGTCGATGTTGAGGTTTGAAGTAATGCTTTTGCCACATCCGCTCACAATTATGGCTTCTTCGTTCAGTTTTTCTATTTTTTTTCTGTCGGCTTTTGCCTTTACGTCTATTATCAGTCCGTCGTTTTTAAGGCTTACCGAATCAATGTCTTCATATGAAACGATTATTCCCTCGCTTATCAGATATCCTACTGCCAGAGCTTCAAGGTCCACCGGAGTCGCCATCATTGATACCGCTTTTTCACCGTTAATATGAATATCTGTGCGTATTTCCCTTACAAGGGTGTCTTCAAAATCAAATTTTTTTCCGTTTTTTATTTTTTTAATATTGAATTTATAAACAGGTTCCATTGCTTTGCCTTTTATATTTTTTATATCATACCAAAAATGTTTGAATTTTGTATCGTTAAATGAAGAAAAATCAGGTGTAGCCGGGGGAAAGGTTTGATGTTTGCCACTTGGAGAGTGTATGATTTCGGAGGGCTTATGATTAGCTCATCCTAAGGAGTGTAATAAACAAAACCCGGCCACACCTCATTTTTTCTGCCAAAGAGGCAGAAAAAAAGTAAATTAATGATTTTCCGCTTCTATATCGGGTTTATGTGAAATCAAAGCAACTATACCTACAAAAATAACTCCGCCTACAATATTTCCTAATGTAACTGGAACTTCATTGTTTACTAAAAATGTTTTAATATTGAGATTTTCCAAATGTTCGACTGAAATATGCATCGCCTGTGCAGCCGCGTGAATATCTCCGCCGTATTGTGCTAAATAGTGAGCTTTAGAGAAAAGTCCTTCAGTAATGATAAACATATTTGCAACGCAGTGCTCATACCCGCTTGCAACGAATGCTGCTATTAAGAAAGCTATTCCCCATACTTTTCCGGCACCGTCTTCAACGGCTACCGCAACCCATACTGCCATACATACGAAGATATTACAGAAAATACCTCTTATAAACGCCTGTTCAAAGCTTAATGATGTTTTACCCGCTCCTAAATGGGCAAAATGTTTAAGAATTGATCCGTCATATTTTAAAGGTAGTCCTGATTTGTAATACATATACGCAATTAAAATTGAACCTACAAAGTTAAAAATCCATACCACTGTCCAATAACTTACAACTCCTCCGAACAGATTTACTTTTTTTTCTGCAAAACTTACACCGCTTAACACTGAACTTGTAAATAAGTGTCCTCCGAAAAATACTACCATCATCAATCCGGCTGAGAACGCAAAACCGCCTATAAAGTTTGCAATTCCGGGAGCAAGATTTTTTGCAACCCCTACAGTTGCGTGAGCCCAGAATATATCACCCAGGGCAATTCCCCCTCCGGCCATAATAGCTAAAAGAATTACGCTTATAATAGGTAATTCCGCTTTGTGTTTTGACATGTTAGATAAAGCAACAATTGCTTGATGTGGTGCTTTTGTTAACATCGCTACTCCTTTAATTTAATCTTCAATTAAAAGTTTATAAAGAAAAGGTTAAAAGAAATGTCTGTTAAATGACATTAAATAAAATTAATGTCAATTTTTGCTAAAAAATAGAAGTTCTTCAAGATTTTTTATTTTTAAAAAAGCGTCTTCGGCATGTTTTTTTGCGGTATAAGAGAGTGAATTGTTAATACCCGCTATATTTTTCGGAGGAACATTTATTCCTAAAAATAGTGTATTAGGGCAAAATTCTTTTAACATTTTTATAAGAATTTCTACTGGAATATTATGTGTGGTAAAAAAATAATCGTATGATTTTTTAAGTTCCAAAAAAGCGCTTTTTTCTTCAAGTCCTATAACGGTATCTGCCAATACCAGTATATCGGGAGAATAGCTTTTGATGTTAAAAAATTCGTCTTCGGGTGTGTCTTCACCGAAAAAAACTTTCCAGTCCGGAAGTTTTTTTTGAACTATTTCTCCCAAATACAGTGCTGCTGCATCGTCCCCTCTGAGGTAATTGCCTAAAACAAGAAGGGCTTTTTTCATATTTTTCCTTTTAAGTGTATTATGGTGAAAATGGTGAAAGTAGTGAAAATGGTGAAAATGGCGAAAAAAGAATTGTAATTTTTCACTTTTCACTTTTCATTTTCAAAATTATGTATCCTTCTTTTAAATCGGATATATGATTTTTGAGTTTACACTCAGGCAATTCATTTATAAGTTTTTTAGCATGCTCGGGGAAAATTTCTATTTCGAAATATTTCGTGAGGTTTCCGAGTTTAAATTTTGTGTAATCGCCCGCATTTTTTAATATCTCATAATATTCTTCATCTTCCATTTCATCAATTTTTTCGACAAAATCAATTGTCCCCACACCGTGACCGGTGCAAAGACAAAAGGTTTTTATCTGTTCGTATTTTGCGGGCAATTTACATTCGTCAAGATGTCTTTTGGTAAGTCTTAAAATTTCAACCATTATTTTCTCCGGGTTTTATAAGTTCACATGGAAATACTGTTTTTTCCGTTTTTACAAAGCTTAGATAAACCGTGTTAAAAAGAATAGTCATACATTCTGCATATCTGGAATCCTCTTCTTTTTCTATTTCTTTTAAAACCGCGGTTTTGGTTATGATTATATCAAAAGGGTCTTTTGATTGTTTAACAGCGGTTATAAATTTTTGATAAAGCTTTTTACCGAAAAGATACCCCATCAGTCTTTTAGACTCCATGTAAACATCTCTTTCGAATAAAATCGTATTAAGAACCGGCTTATCTATTATAGGAGGAAATCCGTCGTCCGTTTCATTTACAGTTTCTTTCAATTTCTGATCAAGTATGCCGAGTCCCGTTGCAAGTCCGTAAACAATACTTGCGGGATGCGGAGGACAGCCCGGAACCCAAACGTCAACCGGAATTGTTGAATCTATACCGCTCCATACGCAGTATGAATCATGGAAAATTCCTCCGGTGCATCCGCATGCTCCCACGGCTATTACAACTTTTGGATCCGGAGTTGCTTTATAAGCTCTTAAAAGAGGATAATACATTTGTCTTGTAAGAGGCCCTGTACAAAGCAGAATATCTGCATGTCTCGGAGATGCCACAAGTTTAAATCCAAATCTTTCAGGATCCCACATAGGAGTGATTGCCGCAAAAATTTCAATTTCACATCCGTTACAAGAACCGCAGTCTACTCTGAATACGTTAAAACTTCTTTTAATATCTTTAAGAAGTTTTAGTTTTTCCTCTACGCTGTTTGCGTCGATTATATCGTTTGGCATTATAACTGTCGGTTTTTTACTCATTTTACACCTCCGAAACGAGAAGTTTTAACAAATTTTTCTACTGCTTTTTCTTTTTTACATTCAGGGCATGTATGCAGATTTTGTATAATCTGGTCGTTGATATCCATACCGGCCGCTTTCATTCTTTCCAAAGTATAATTTACCAGTCTTTCCGTAGTAAAAGGTTTGTTGCATATTCTGCATTTAACCGTGTTTAAATAACCTTTCGTCAAAAGGTCGTTTTTGTTAAATTTTACCGCCATTTCATATTCTTGTGAAAGTTCAATGGCATTTGTAGGACAAACTTCTTCACATCTCCCGCAGAAAATACATCTTCCGCAGTCAAATTCCCATTTGAGTTTATCTTCGTTTTTGTCATACGTTACGTTGATTGCGTTAGGAGGACAGGCTATCGCACATGCCGCGCAGCCTATACATTTATCGTAAGTATATTCCGGTTTTCCTCTAAAACCTTCCGGAACTTCATACGGTTCAAAAGGGTAACCGTATGTCGCCGTTCCTATTTCTTTTGTTATATCAAGAAGTTTCATTTTCTGCTCCTATTTCTTTAATGGAGAATCATTAAGATTTCGGCAATATTGTTTTAATTCTTTATTGGTAACTATTTTTGCTTTTTTTGTTTTAACATCAACAACCGTTACCCTTTCGGTGCATGAATAACACGGGTCGAGCGAACAGACTATAAGTGCCGCGTCGGATATGTCATTGCCCTGGAACTGGTATCTGAGTGACGGCCAGTTGTTGTAAGTTGCCGCGCGGCATCTCCATCTGTAAACTTTCTGTGCATTCCCATGCATTACCCAGTGAATGTTTTCGCCTCTTGGCGCTTCGTCGTTTCCAATGGCAAAAGCCCCCGGTTTAATAAGTGTTTGAGGCTTGATAAATATTGCTCCGCCGGGCATTATTTCAATGCATTGTCTTATTATTTTAAGAGATTCCATCACTTCTTTGTATCTTACCGTTTCCCTTGATAAAACGTCGCATCCGTCTTCAACCGCCACTTCAAAGTCTATTTCTTTTAAAACATCATAAGGATGGTCGTATCTTGTGTCTCTTTTAAAACCGCTTCCCCTCATATTAGGACCTACGGGTGAAAAATCCCTTGCAACCTGCCTGTCAAGAATTCCTACGCCTTTCCATCGGTTTATCTGATTGTCGTCTTCCATAACGGCGTCCCACACTTCTTTTGTGTATTTTTCTATTTTGTCTACAAGCTCGAGTGCTTTTTTGGACTCTTCCGCCGTCATATCCCTTCTTACACCGCCTACCATAACGTTTCCGTAGGTTTTTCTACCTCCTGTTACAAGCTGGGCGAGTTCCATAGAATATTCACGCACTCTGAATATATGCATAAATGCAGTTACGTTTCCGGTAACTTCACAGGCTAAACCTATATTTAAGAGATGTGAATGCAGTCTTTCTATTTCCAGACACATAACCCTGATTGCCTGGGCTCTTTTGGGCACTTCAATACCGACTGCCCTTTCAGCGGCTTCAATACACGCAATTGAATGGGCAAATCCGCAGATACCGCAAACCCTCTCGGCTAAAAATCCCATCTGGTCGTAATTCATTCTGTTTTCGGCAAGTTTTTCCATACCTCTGTGCTGATAATAGAGTCTGTAATCGGCATCTATTATCGTTTCCCCGTCAACAAAAAGCCTGAAATGCCCCGGCTCGTCACTGGTAATATGTAAAGGACCCCATGGAACGTCAACGACACCTGCGCCTTCCGGTTCTAAAAATTTATAATCGGGCTCTTCTTCTTCCGGATACGGGTCGGGTCTGTATCTGTAATCCATGGCATCCTTTCTTAAAGGATAAATCCCATCAGGCCAGTCATCCGGAAGGACAAGTCTTCTAGTGTCCGGAAGACCGTCGGCTATGAGTCCTAGCATATCATACGCTTCCCTTTCATACCATACTGCCGCAGGGACTTTTCTTGTTACGGAAGGATAATGGAGGTCGTCTTGTGGAATATAAGCTTTTACAGTAATCCAGCATTTTTCTTCCTGAGGGAGTTCGTCTTCGGGAGTCATTTTCCCGCCTTCCATTGAAAGGATGTAATATAGGGCATAATGACCGTTCATTTCCCTTTCATCATTCGGAACCATGCTTACAAGCCATCCTCCCATATCGTAATAAAGCATTCTGACAGCTTCTGGAAGATCGTTTCTGTCAACCGTAAGTGTTATCTGGTCGTAAGGGTTTCTTTGAATGTCCCTTACTTTTATTTTTTCTTTTAATTTGTTTATAAATCTGTCACCTAATGCCATAACTTCTCCTTAAGCTAAAATAATTTTTGTGGCGTTTTGTAATAATTCAAACCATTGCGGACAGACATAAATACCTAACGCAACAATTAATACGGCAAATACAATAAGCGGGATATTGGCGTTTGCTTCTATTTTTTCTGTTTTTACCTCTCCTCTTACTTTTCCGAACACCACTTCGTTAAAGTGCATAAGAACAGCTATGAAGATTATTGCAAGTCCTATGATAAACAGTGCGATTTGGATATATTTATCCGCGCTTAGTCCCGATTTGATCATTAAAAACTCACTTACGAACACCGCTAAAAGAGGAATACCGATAAGTGAAGCAACCGCAGTTCCGAATAATACTGCGTTTAGAGGGTTAACTCTTATTAAACCTCCCATTTTACCCATATCTCTTGTTCCGTAAATTTTAATTATGTTACCGCTTACACAAAAAGCCAAGGCTTTAGAAAGTGAGTGTGCCATTGTATGGAAAAGTCCTGCAAATACGCCAAGAGGTCCGCCGATACCAAAACCGAACGCAATAATTCCCACGTGTTCTACTGAGTGGTATGCAAACATTCTTTTGATGTCTCTTTGTTTTAAAATAAAAAGTGCTGCAATAAATATTGAAAGAAGTGCGACTATTACCATTAATGTTTCCACAAATGAACTTCCAAGAGTTGAGTGTGTTACAATTGAATAATATCTGATAATTGCAGCAAGCGCACATTTCAACAATACCGCACTCAAAAATGCAGATGCAGGTGAAGGACCTTCTGAGTGAACGTCAGGAAGCCATGTATGCATCGGTGCAAGCCCGGCTTTTGTTCCGAAACCTATAAGCGCAAATATAAATACGAGTTTTAAAGCATCTGGATTAAGCAGTTTTGCATTTTCCATCAGTGAACTCCAAAGCATTGCGTCATGTCCGTCTTTAATTACGTTAAATCCGGCACCATACATTAAAACCGTCGCATAAAGGGCAAAAGCAAGTCCGACGCTACAAATAATAATGTATTTCCATCCGCTTTCAGTCGCACGTTTGTTTTTGTAAAGTGCGACCATAAACAGTGATGAAAGTGTTGTAGCTTCTATTCCCGCCCACATTAAAGCTATGTTGTTTGATATAATAGAGAAAATCATCGTAAATACGAATATGTGTGAAAGAACATAAAAAAGCTTAACTTCATTTATAGTGATATGTCCGCTTTCAAGCTCCCACTGCATATATTTTACCGAATAAAGATTAATTAAAAATCCGATAACGGCAATTAATGTTAAAAAAACTCCTCCTATCGGATCTAAAAAGAAAAGTTTGTTAAACAAATAAAAACTTTCTCCTCCTATAACATGTGAAACTGCCGATAATGCAACAAGCGAAGTAATTAAAGACCCGAGCACATGAAATGTGTTCAAAAGTCCCAGATTTTTTGGTGTAAACCATAAAATTGCCGCTGTTGCAAAAGGCAGACACAGTGTGAAAAATAGCAAAGTTTGCATATCCATGGTCTATCCTTTTAAATGGTTTGCTTTAGATACGTCCAAAGCTCCAAAATATTTGTAAAATCTTTCCGCCAAAATTGACATAATAATTACCGCAAATATCGCATCGGTCAATATTCCGATATCAACTATTTCAGGTGAATTGTATGTGCTGAGTGCCAGAGTCAGGTGAATACCGTTTTCAAAAAGACAATAAGCCAAAATCTGTTTAATAACGTTTTTTCTTAAAATAAGTCCGAAAATTCCTAGTGAAAAAATTGTTACCGATGCAATTAGCGGTATTGTTTCTTTTAAAAGTGAAAATTCTTTTAATACCGGCGAAATTATCATAGCCAGTGCAAGAGAAAATCCGAGTGCTATAATAGGACTTATAAAAAATCCATAAAGCGGCGTTTCTTCTGATCTGACATTCAGTCTTTTTATAAGTTTGATCAAAATATAAGGGACTATTACAACCTTTGTTATAAATGCTATCAACGCCCATTCGGAAAGCTGTTCCACATTATATTTTTGAGACAGCAGCAAAAACACTCCGACTAAAAGAAGTGTTTCCGTTATATAAGCATAAACAGACCATTTTAGATTTCTTAATCCGAAAACCGCAAGGGATGTGGCTATCATTGCTATTGTTAATATGTCTACTAGTGATATGTTCATCATTTTATACTCCTACCGCATATAATATCAGTGATATAAATGCCACGATTAATACGAAACTTGATTCTCTTTTGAAACCTTTTAGCAGTTTATATCTTGGCCCCAGATTGTCTATAAATACTGCCGCTACATAAAATACACCGGTTTTAACGATAAATGTTACAAGTGCAAGTATAGGATTTTCAAAATTCCAAGGTTCAAATACCGAAAGGAAAAGTCCTATCATTGCAAATTGTTTAATTGTAAGGGCCATATGTGAAAGTGCAAGGTCTCCTGCACAATATTCGCTTAAAAGACCTTCTTGAAGTTCCTGTTCGGCTTCTGCCAAATCATACGGGTTTCTCCCGCTTTCAACATATACCGCCCAAAGCAGTGCTATTGAAGCAACCGCAAAAGCCGGAATTTGATAACCGATTTCACCGTGTTTTACCATATACTGTATTTCTACAAGATTAGATGTTTTTGCCAAAAGCATAACTACAATAAGACAAATTATCATAACAGGCTCTACAAAAACGCCCACCATCTGCTCCCTGCTGCCGCCTATAGCCGCAAAAGGGCTTCCGCTGTCCATTGAAGCAACACCGAAAACAAATCTGAACAGTGCTCCCAGATAAATAAGAACAAATATATCCGAGATAACTCCTCCGTTAAAATTGGTGCTGTAAGTCACAGGGATTGCCGCAAGCATTGCAGCGGTTGTTGCAAAAAGCATATAAGGGGCATATCTAAATACCCAGTGCGAATATTTCGGGACTGTTTTATTCCTTGTAAACAGTTTTGCTAAATCCCTGTATGTTTGAAACATATCGGGAGGTCCCACGCGGGACTGCATTTTCGCTCTTATAATTCTTGCTATTCCGTCAAACAGAGGAGCAATGGCTATAACTGCCAATACCTGAATAATCATCCAAAATATAGTATTCATTCCAGCTCCTTTATATTAGATAACCGATACCGACAAATATACATAAAGCCGCCAATACATATAAAACATATAAATTGGAGTTTCCGTTTTGGAAACCTTGTGCTTTATTTGAACATGCCGATACGATTTTTATAAACGGCGCATAAAAGATATTCCACCAGATATCTTTTGCGTGATTTTCATATTTTACAGGTTTGAAATATCCCTGGTCGATAACTTTTGCATCGGCCCTAAACAGCCAGTCCATAATTTTTCTAAGACTTCCCGTAAAAGGAGATGCAGTCATCTGCATTCTAGGCGAATATTTAAATCCGCATGCCCAAGGCTCTGTTTCTCTTACAGTGTTTTTAGTGGTTTTGTTGTTTATAGACATTACTATAAGTATGAAAGGAAGAGCAAGCATAGACATTAAAATAACTGCTATCATAGGTGTTGATACGATTGATCCCAGAGGGCTTGCTATTGCTCCGCTTTTTACGGCTGTATAATTTCCGCCAAACGTATGGACAACTTGCATGATGTTATCAACCACAGTTGTTGCACCGAGTCCGAAAGCAAAACAGCCTACAACCAGAACAAACATACCTATTATCATAGAAAGAGGTGCTTCTTTTGCTTTTTCAAATATTTTTTTATCTCTTGGTGCCCCTCCGAATATTACGCTGTAAACTTTAACAAAACACATAACGGCAAGAGCGCCCGTAAGTGCAAGTGCTACAATTGAAAGTGTGAAAGCTAATCTGTATAGCACACCGTCGCCCAAAGCCGCCTGAAGCATTGCCTGATATGTAAGCCATTCACTAACAAATCCGTTAAGCGGTGGAAGTGCTGTAATTGCCATAGCCCCGATTAAAAACGCAAATGCAGTATAAGGCATTTTTTTGGCAAGCCCGCCTAAAATTTCCATGTCTTTTGTATGGGTGGTATATAAAACACTTCCGGCACCCAAAAACAAAAGCCCTTTAAACGTTGCGTGGTTTAGGACGTGATAAAGACCACCTAAAAAACCTATTGAAGCCAGCACTGGAGAATGAGTGGCAAGTCCGTAAACACCTGTTCCCAGTCCAAGCAGAATGATTCCGATATTTTCAACGGAATGGTAAGCTAGAAGTGCTTTATAATCATGCTGAGTCAATGCGTAAAGAACGCCTAAAAGCGCTGAAAGCGCACCGATTGCCAAAATTAAAATTCCCCACCAGCTCATAACAGGCAGCCATAAACAGAATTTGATAATTCCGAAAATCGCTACTTTAATCATAATACCGCTCATTAGAGCAGATACGTTTGAAGGTGCTGCCGGGTGGGCTTTTGGAAGCCATACGTGTATAGGAAACATTCCGGCTTTTGAACCAAATCCCACAAATGCAAGTAAGAAAATTATACTTGCACTTAAAGGAGTTAAATTAGTGATATTAAATTCTGCAAATTCCATACTTCCGCTGCTTTTTGCAAGAAGAAGGAAAGCGGCCATAATCATAGCACCTCCAAGATGTGCTATTCCCATATAAATTACTGTTGCTTTAAGTGATTTTTCGTCATCATTAAAGCAGATTAGAAGATATGAAACAAGTGTCATAAGTTCCCAGAAAACCATAAACCAGAATACATTTGCACTTGCAACGACAAGAAGCATTGAAAGAATAAACGCATTAAACAAAAACGCCATTACGCCGATGCTTCCTTTTTTGGAATATTCATCCGCATATTGGATTGAATATATTGAAGATGCAAGTGAAATAAGTGAAATTACAAATGAGAAAAATTTACCCAGAGGATCAAGCGCAAAATGAGGGTGAAATAAAAAATTCCCCCCGATTTCCAATGTTTCGTTAGAGCCTATGGATAAAAGAAAGTGAAAAACACCGATGGCCGAAGCTACGGCGGCAATTGAAAAGCCTATCTTGCCTGCAACCCTGTTTTCCTTATATAGTATAATGGAAACAAACGCCCCAAGCAGATATAATGCATAAACCATTTCCATTTTTTATCCTTTAATTTGCAATGCTGTTTGTTACTGTCTTTTCCACTGCCTGTTGTGCTTTTTGGGATATCATTTTTTCCTGGTTTTTAGGATCCATGATTTTTAAAGCACTTGTCGGACATGCTTCGACACAAGCCGGTCCTCCGTCTCTGCCTTTACACATGTCGCATTTAACGGCAACTGTTTTTAAACCTATAATTGATTCAAGTGTCAGAATTGATTCAGGCTCAAGTCTGTAATCTACTGACGGCATCATTTCTGTCGCAGGTCTTATTGCTCCGAAAGGACAGGCAATTGTGCACAGTTTACATCCTATGCATATTTCTTCGTATAGCTCAATACTGTCCTCTCCGAATTTAAGAGCGCCTACGGGACACACGTTTGCACAAGGTGCGTCGTCACACTGTCTGCATTGATTTGGCATAACTCCGCTTGCGGTTCTTGTGACTATGAGCCTTGGAGTTGCGAGTTTTCCTCTTTCATATGCCGACTGATAACATGCCGCCATACATGTGGCACACCCTATACATACTTTCGGATCGGCTATTACAAATCTGTTTTCTCTTGCTTTTTGCATTTTTATCTCCTTTTAAACTCAGCCAGCTCAGGTTCAAGCTCTTCGAGTATCTCTTTTCTTATTTTTAAAAACTCATCTTCGCTGATTTTTTTAATATTGGCTATTGACATTTTAAGAGGAGGTATGTTTGATAACGGATCAAGATCCTCAGGATTTGCAAGTTCGTTACCGTCAGCTTCCGCGTAGTGGAATGTTGTAAATATAGTTCCGTATCTTAAATCCGGATTTACCACAATTTTTGCTGCGATTTTTCCTCTTTTGTTGTAAAGAAGTCCGTAATCTCCCGTTTCAATATCTCTTTCATCTGCAATGTCCGGACTTATCTCTATTGTGGCTCCCAGCATATCAGCACCGTATTCAAGAGGTTTACATTCTCTTGTCATGGTTCCCGTATGATAATGGAACACTTTTCTTCCCGTTGTAAACATGCACGGATATACTTCGTCGGGTTTTTCGCTAGGACATCCCACACCTGCCGGATAATCGTCAGGAATTTCGAATTTTTCTCTGAGTTCTTTTTCGATAATAATTCTTTTTTCTTTGTCGTCTGTGTAAGTAATTGGTGCAAGTCTGAATTTCCCGTCAGGCAAGAATGATTTGTGATCACCATACAGATAAGGAGTTCCCGGATGGTCTTCCGTAGGACAAGGCCAGTTGATTCCTGTTTTTTCAATTCTTTCGTAACTTATTCCAGCAAATTTTGCAGGATCGAATTTTCTAACTTCATTCCAGATATCTTCCGGAGTTTTATAATCAAACCCTTTTAATCCAATTCTTTTGGCTACATTGCATATAACTTTCCAGTCAGGATCAAGGTTTGCAGGAGGATTAACCGCTTTTCTTACCCTTTGGACTCTTCTTGAAGTATTGATAAACGTTCCGTCTTTTTCTCCCCAACATGCCGCAGGTAATACAACATCAGCCCTTTGAGCCGTTTCGGTTAGGAAAATATCCTGAACTACAAAGAAATCAAGATGTTCAATCGCTTCAATGAAGTGTTCCGTCCAAGGGTCTGACATAACAGGGTTTTCACCGAATACGTATAGGAATTTAATTTTACCTTCTTCCATTAAATGAGGTGCTTTTGTAAGCTGAACACCAGGTTTTGAATTTAAAGGATAACCCCATATTTCAAGCACTTTTTCCTGTGTTTTAGGATTAAACACTTTTGCGCTTCCAGGACACACATCAGGCAATGCCCCCATATCGCAGGCACCCTGAACATTGTTTTGTCCCCTCAGAGGATTTACACCGCCGCCTTTTTTACCGATGTTTCCTGTAATAAGTGCTAAATTTGAAGTTTCCATAACGCCGTATGTTCCGTCTGTAAACTGAGTGATACCCATTGTATAGCATATTGCCGAAGGATTTCCTTTTGCATACATTTCGGCGGCTTTTATAATTAAATCTTTATCAATTCCCGTTTCTTTTTCAATTTTCTCAGGCGTAAAATCTTTTACGGTCTCTTTAAGCCATTCAAACCCGTGGGTATATTTTTCCACAAATTCTTTATCGTATAAATCGTTTTGAATAATATGATTAATCATAGCGTTTAATATCGGAATGTTATATCCTATAGGCAGTTGGATAAACACGTCCGCTTTTTTTGCCATATCCGTTTTTTTAGGGTCAATTACTATAAGTTTAGCGCCTCTTTCAAGCCCTCTTAAAATCTGCATAGCAATAATAGGATGGCATTCGCTTGTGTTTGTTCCTATCAGTAAAAATACATCCGTATCGGTTGCAAATTCCGCTATATCGTTAGTCATTGTTCCGCTGCCAAGTGTTCTAGCCAGACCGGCTACTGTCGGAGCGTGTCATAACCGCGCGCAGTGATCTATATTGTTCGAACCGAGAACTCTGAAAAGTTTTTGAAATACATAATTGTCTTCATTATTACATCTTGCGGATGAAAATCCCATAATTGAATCGGTGCCGTAATTTTCAACTGTTGTTTTCATTTTTTGTGCAACCAGTTCATAAGCTTCTTCCCATGTTGCTTCTTCCAGTTTTCCTTTTTTATCGAATTTACCGTCTTTTTTTCTGATTAAAGGTTTTTTAAGTCTTTTAGGCGAATGAACATATTCAAAACCGAACATTCCCTTGACGCATAATTCTCCGTCGTTAACAGGATGCTTCGGTGTCCCCAGGGCTTTTACAATCTTTCCGTTATCAATGAAAAGATCGATACTGCAGCCCGTTCCGCAGTATGGACAGGTTGTCTGAACTTTTTGCATAATTCCTCCTTGTTTTATTTTGTCACTAAAATGATATAAGCATAAAATATAATTTTCCGTCAGCTATATGACATTTGTGATATTTAATTGATGTATACTTATATCTATTGTTTAAACTTTTGTTAAAAAGGAGTGTAATAATGAAAACATGCCGAGTTAATATAGAAAGTTTTGATTTGGAACAGATTTTAACAAAAGAAGAGATGCGTAATTTTACAATCAGAAAATATAAAAAAGGTGAAATAAGATATCCAAGCAATGATGTGAAACTTCTTATAATGAAAAAAGGTAAAGGAAAAGTCTGCTTTTTAGATGACGGTAAAGAGTTTATTCTGTATTTTTTACGGGAGAACAATATCTATGTTATGCATCCGGAAACAATAATAGAATTTTTAGAAGACAGTGAAATGTTTGAATTAAAAGCAAAAGATTTTCCGAATGTATTTAACAATAAATTTTTCTGTAATATTGTGTTAAACGCATTTACCAAAATAATGATGATTGAAAAAGAGATAATCAAGGGTCTTGTTTTTAACGATTGTAAAAAAAGAATAGCCTGTTTTTTGCTTGACGCTGTGGAAACAAGCGGTGTTGAAACTGACGAAGGGATTGAAATAGATTTGGATGTGAAGATAAAAGATATAGCCAATATAGTTGCCCTTCAAAGACAGACAGCTTCAAAAATAATAAACGAAATGATTCATGATGATGTTTTGGAAAAGAAAGAAAAAAATATTTATTTAGTAAAAGACAAAAACAAACTTGAAGATGTTATTTTTCAAAACTGATTTCTTTTATTATAATTTCAATAAACATAATACAACAAAATACTTTTTTTCTTTAAGTGTATTGATGTTAAGAATTTGAGGAATTAAATGGAAAGACTGATAGATGCGGATAAATTTTTAGATACCGGATTTGATTATATTTTAGACTGCCGCTCCCCGCGTGAATATAATGAATCGCATATACCCGGAAGTCTGAACTTTTATGTTTTAAACAATGAAGAGCATCATGAAATAGGACATATGTATAAAAACACCTCCAAACCCGGGGCGAAAAAACAGGCTGTTATTTATATGCTTCGAAATATTTCTGTTCAGCTTGCGGAGTTTAATCCCGCACCCGGAAGCCGTATTCTTGTTTATTGTGCAAGAGGGGGGAAGCGTTCAACCGCACTTTATACCATTCTTTCACAGCTTGATCTGATTGTGTATAAACTCAAAGGCGGATATAAGGCTTACAGAAAGTTTGTGGTGGAATATCTGCAAAATTTCCCGCATAAGAAATTCACAGTTCTCAGGGGAAACAGCGGATGTGGCAAAAGTGAACTTATTGAGCGTCTTTCGCCTTCTCTGGATCTTGAAAAACTTGCAAATCATTACGGAAGCAATTTCGGTTTCAGAGGAATTCAACCTTCACAAAAACAGTTTGAAAACAATATTGTCGCAACACTTTTAAAAATTCCTCCGGAAGATAATATATTTATTGAAGCGGAAAGCAGAAAAATTGGCTCTCTTTTTGTTCCCAATCTGTTGGCGGAAAGAATAAAAAACGGCGTTCAGGTTGAAATCACCGCGCCTTTGGAACAGAGGGTGCAAAGAATACTTTCGTATTACGGAAATATTAAAAAAGATGATTTTTTGGATAATCTGGAAAAAATAAAGAAATTTGTTTCAAACATGGTATATGATGAAATAAAAGATCTGTATGAAAAAGGTGAACTTGAAAAAGTTGCGGAAATACTGCTGGTAAAATATTATGACAGGGTTTATAAAAAAGCCGATGCGGGATATTGTATTGACAATACCGACCCGGACGAGACACTTAAAAAACTTAAAAATTTAAGTTTCTTTTAAGGTTTGAGAGTTATAATTCGATAATTGCTGTAAGGTCTGCGGGGCAGACATACACATGAAGCAGCGTCTTCTAAAAGCTTCATGATGAATCTTAGCAAAATCAAAAAATAACTTGTTGTTAGTTTTAAAATTTAAGTGGGTAGTAAGTAGTGTGTAGTAGGTAGTTTAAATTAATTTTATCCTGTTAGTATTATTAAATTAATATTTATGAACTTCTACATACTACTCACTACTTACTATAAATTAAAAAGGACGTAAAATGAATAAAAAAATAGACTGTCGCAATATTGCGTGTCCTCAGCCTGTGCTTGAAACTAAAAAAGCCCTTGAAGAAATGGACGAAGGTGTTTTGGAAGTTTTGGTAAATGCCGTATCTTCCGTTCAGAATGTAAAAAGATACGCTATGAATAACGGGTTTGAGCCGAAAGTAGAAGAACTAGGAAGCGGTGAAACGCTTATAACGATTGTAAAAGGGTATGAGTGTGCGATAGTTGCCGATGAAGATGATGAAGAAAAATTTCTAAACAAATCGCTGTTTATTAAAACCGACAAAGTCGGAAACGGAGAACTTGGAAGTATATTAATGAAAGGGTTTTTAAAAACTACTCTTGAATTTAAAAAACTTCCCAAATATATAATTTTTGTAAATGAAGGTGTTTTTTTAACCACAAAGGATGAAAATAAAGAAGTAATTGAAATACTTAAAAAGTTTGAAAAAAGAGGTGTAAAGATCTATTCGTGCGGGCTTTGTATGAATCATTACAATATTCCGGCCGAAGATCTTAAAGTCGGGGAAATAGGAAATGCTTACGATACGATGGATATGCTTTTGCATACCGAAGTAATTGCTTTATAACATTAATAACCAAAAAATTACTGTTTACTGAATACTGATAACTAAACACTAATTGAAGGAGCGAAAATGAAAGTATTGTTTATATTTAACCATGAACCTTATGACGGAAGCGATGTTGCGTGGAACGGGCTAAGACTTGCTAAAAATATGCACGGACGCGGGCATGATGTTAGGATATTTCTAATGAACGATTCTGTGGATTTGGCAAGGGAATGTAATAAAAAGCCTGACAATTACGACAATGATTTGGTAGCGATGCTTAAAGAGATGTATGAAAACGGAGTTAAGCTTAAAGTGTGCGGGACATGTCAGGCAAGATGCGGAATTTATAAAAACGAACCGTATTTTGCACCTGAAATCAAAGCCACTATGAACGATTTGGCCGACTGGGTTGAAGAGTGTGATAAAGTGCTTACTTTTTGATATAATGGAGTAAAAAAAGGCTGAAGAATGTATATCGAAGTTGAAATACCTAATGAAAAAGCGGAAATTTTTATTGAATTTTTAAAATCTTTAAATATAGTAAAAAAATATGAAATAAAAGAGCCTAATGAAATTACTATAGAAGCTATGAAAAATGCGTTAAACGGAAATGTTGAAATGATTACTCTTGATGATTTAAAAAGTGAAAGAAATGTTATTAAAAAGAACTAAACAGTTTGAAAAAGATTTTAAAAAAATAAAATTTTCTGATATTCAATTTCAAAAATTTATCAATTATATTTCAATTTTGCTTAATGGTGATATTTTGCCTTCTGGGGCAAACGACCATTGTTTAAAAGGTGAATGGGTAAATTTTAGAGAGTTTCATATCGGCGGTGATTTAATCGTAATATATTTAAAAAAAGAAAATGAAGTTATCCTAACTAGAATAGGAACACATTCTCAACTTTTTAAAAAATTTTAAAAGGAAATGAATGCAAAAACTAAATAATGCAGCTAAACTCACAAAATATGTCAGGGCTGCCGGCTGAGCGGGTAAACTGGCTCCGGAGGAGCTAAACGATACAACCTGCGGGCTTGACGGGACAGACGAGAAACTGCTTGTAGGATTTGAAGGAAACGAAGATGCGAGTATTTATAAAAT
>Ga0256837_1000221_pt1 | contig 51425 bp, 66 predicted proteins | sample 4562384metaG_FD_185976 | JGI IMG/M metagenome (GOLD analysis project Ga0256837, IMG submission 185976) | Hydrothermal vent microbial communities from Guaymas Basin, Mexico - 4561-384 | ecosystem: Environmental > Aquatic > Marine > Hydrothermal vents | place: Mexico: Guaymas Basin | collected... | reverse complement strand
GTTGAATCTCTTTTCTGTTAAATTTTTGTAGTAAAAAATTATAACTTATTTGAAATTAGATTTCAACTTTTTTATCAATTAAAAAATTAAATTAGCTGCTTTTGTGGGAATCTGCAAGTGGCTCTTAGATAATAATATTAAATTTACATTTCCAACAAAACTAAATATCGAGGTTAAGGTTGGAGATATTTTAGATAATAAAGTTGATGAAAAATATACTATATCTGATAAATTATGGGCAGGTCATCAAAGAAGAAAGAAGGAACATAAAGCTAAAGGGAATGGTTTTGGTTATTCAATTTTTACGAGAGATTCTGAATATACAAGTACATTAAGCGCAAGATATTATAAAGATGGTTCAGAAGTTTTAATAGAGCAAAAAGATAAAAATCCTAGAAAAATATCTCCAAGGGAAGCTGGACGTCTACAAGGGTTTCCTGATAATTTTAAAATTGTTGTAAGCGATACACAAGCATATAAACAATTTGGAAATAGTGTTGCAGTTCCAGTTATTCAAGAGTTAGCAAAAAATATTTTAAAAGCATTGGAAGAATAGATGGAAATAAAAAAACTTGAGATTACAAAAAGTAAATTTGATATAAATTTAAAATTCTATTTTCTTTTAAAATATCTAGTAAAAACAAATGAGTTAACGGTTGAAACTTTAGAACAGTTAGTAAAAAGTAAAGTATAAATGTTAGCACTATTCATAGGTGGAATAAAAAGTGGAAAAAGTAAAAATGCAGAAGAATACACTTTAAATAATACGAAAACAAAACCAATCTATCTAGCAACAAATGAGTTTTTTGATGATGAGATGAAAGAGCGTGTGCAAAAGCATAAAGAACAACGTTCTGATAAGTTTATAACTATTGAGGAGCATCTTTCACTTGTTAAGACTATTCAAGGTCAAGAGAGTACAGTTTTAGTAGAGTGTATAAGTATGTGGATTAACAATATGCTTTATCATGGATTTAGTGAACAAGCGATGATTCATCAGATAGAGGAGATTGAAGAGTTGGGGCAAGATATAGTGTTTGTTATCAATGATGTAAGTTGTAGTGTTGTGAGTGAAAATAAATTGGTTCGAAAATTTGTAGATATAAATGGTCGTATCTCTCAACTGTTAGCTTCTAAATGTGAAGAGGTTTATCATATAACAGCTGGGATAAGTATTAAAATTAAATGAGATTTTTTCAAGGTTTTGCATTAGCATTTAATATGCTGAGTATATTTCCTTTTTTTAAAGTACATAACTTTTTTAGTGGTATAAATGGTTATTCGGCTATGTTTTATCCATTGGTTGGGTTTATATTAGGCTCGATACTTTTTACTGTTTATTTTTTCCTTCAAGATATAGTTCCTTTAACTCATTTAGCAGTTATTATTTTTAGTATATGGATATTACTTACAGGTGCTTTACATATTGATGGATTTAGCGATACAGTAGATGGTCTTTTTGTAGATAAAAAGAAAGCTTTAGAGGTTATGAAAGATTCTCATGTGGGTGGAATGGGAATGACATTTACTTTTGTTTTTCTTATTTTAAAACTCTCTTCTCTTATCCATTTTGAGGAATATTATCTTTTGCCTATTATTTTGATGTTCTCACGATTAAATGCAACATTAGCTATCTATTTTTATAAGTATATTAGTAGTGGAGTTGGTCAGCTTATAAAAGATGAGTTGGATATTAAATATATTATATTCGCTCTTTTTTACTCTTTAGTTATCGCTTATTTCTTTTCAGCGATTAGTTTGCTATTTATCTCTCTGATAGTTTTAGTTTTAAGTGCTAGATTTTTTGTGAAGCGATTGGGTGGTTTAAATGGGGATGTTTATGGGTTTATTGTTGAGGTTAGTGAGGTGGTGCTTTTAAATTTTTTGGTTTTTAGGTTGTTGTAGCTAAATTGAACTTTGGATTTTAGCTATATGAGAGGATATTATCCTCTACTTCTTACAACTTCCACTTCCTGCTATAAAACCAAATACACCAGAAATTACGGTAGCTAATAAACCAATACCTAAATCTTTGTCACCTGTAAAGATAAGAGTAATAGCAAGTATTCCAAGAGCAGTACTAATTCCAGCTCCAATATTGAAAGATTTATTCCATTTTGAGTGTTCCATTACATCTTTTTTAGAAGCATATTCATATTGTCTTTGATTGTCTTTATCGGTTGCTTCTATCTGCTTAATAGCTGTTATCTGTTTAGCTTGTTCTATTTTTTCAACGACTTCCCCTAATTTTTCAAGAGGTATAGATTTTTCAGTTAATAGTTCACTTTTTGTTGTTTCAACTTCAGTATCAATAACATCATCTTCTTTATTATCTTGCATATTTTAACCTATAATTTTCCATAAAACTTTTATCTCTCGATATTAATGTATTAATTGAACTTTTAATAACACTTAACTCTATCGGTTCATAGGATAGTTGATACCCACCATATTGAGATTTAACTATTTTAGCAGATATATTTGGTTGTTCTTTATTTATCTGTTTTGATTTTAAGTATGCTTCTTCTAATGTCATAATGACCTCCTTAAAGGTTATAGAGTTTATTATAATTCTTTTAGACTTTTATAGTCATAAATATATTAACTAAAAACAAAAACAAACCTCAAATTCCAAATAATCCAAAGGATACTCCCTCATCAACCTCTTAGTCTCAGAAAACGATAAAACCCCCCGAGACCCACTTACTCCACTCTGCTTAATATACTTAAACATATCACGAGTAGATTTAAACTCTAATCTATAATTCACAACTTCAAATGTAACATCAAAATACTTTTTTTGAAGTTCATCTATCGTTTGAGCATCTTTTAAAATAGAGTTTAATCCTGCTGTTTTATTAAGTGTTTTAAATGTATTTGATGTAAAAATAGCTAAGGCGATAGGGGCATTTAATTTTTGAATATCTTGAAATACTCTCTCTAAGTCATCTGCCCATTGAAGAGCTGATGCTGAGATGATATAGTCGTAAGTTGTGTTACAAAAAAGAGAGTTAAAGAGTTCTTTGTCGTTAAAGTTTCCATAAATAGCTTCTATATTGTCAGCTTTTGGATGGAGTTCTAACATTCCTTTTGCAAAATCTACACCTCTGAAATGATTATAATTCCAATCGATACTTTTACAAACTGCACCACTTCCACACCCTAAATCTAAAATATTTTGAGGTTGAGTTTTTATATGTGAAAGGAGTTTTTCTACAACTTTGTTTTGAATGATGTTATTTGATTCATAACTAAACGCATATTTTGAAAATTCGGAACTTACTTTCATTTTTTATTTACTATAAGTGAAAGGATAAATATAACCAACACACAAAGTACAATAGTCGCACCAGATGGCAATGAAAAGTAAAAAGAGAGAGTCATACCAGATGCAACACTAAAAAGAGCGAAGAAGAGAGATATAAGAACTGTTGGTAAAAAACCTACTCTATATTGAAGTGCTGAAACGGTAGGGATAACCATCAATGCACCGATAAGTAAACTTCCAACCACACGTATAGAAAGAGCGATAATAATAGCAACGACCGTCACAAGTAAAAAGTTTAAAAGCTTTACTCTGATACCACTTACTTTTGCAACCTCTTCATCATAAGCGATAAAATACAACTCTCTTGAAAATAGTAAAAGTAAAGCCAAAGAGATAGAACCAAAAATAATAATAGTTTGAACATCTTCATCACTTACAGATAAAACAGAACCGAAAAGATAGGAAAAGAGTGAGTTGTTAAACGCTCCTCCAAGGGAAACTATTATAACAGCGATAGCTAATGAACCTGAGAGCATTATTGCTAAGATAGAATCTGAATAGAGTGCAAAAGAGGTTCTTAGGTACTCAATAAGCCAAGCTGAAAGTATCGCAACAACAACTGCCATCCAAAGAGGATTAAACCCTGCAACTAAACCAACTGCTACACCAACTAATGCCGAATGTGCTAATGTTTCACTCATCATAGAGTAGCGTTTAAGAACTATAAATGTTCCACTTATTGAGGCTAAAACTGCTATTAGCATTCCTGCTATAAACGCTCTTTGCATAAATTCGTATTCAAACATCTCTAACATATTAGTTCCTAATGCTCGTGCTTATGATTGTGAATAAGATGAGACTCAACCCCATAAAGCTCTGTCATATCTTCACAACTCAAAGCCTCTTTTGGATTGTTACATATAATCGCTTTTTGGTTGATTGTAAAAAGGCGTCCTATATCATCTGCTATAACGCCAATATCGTGAGTTATAAAAAGGATAGTCATATTTTCATCTTTATTTAACTTCCCTAAAAGAGCATAAAATCTTTTTTGAGATACAGCATCTACACCAGTATTTGGTTCATCTAGTATAAGTATCTCTGGTTTTGAAGCTAAAGCTCGTGCTATCATTACACGTTGGCGTTGACCACCTGAGAGTGTTCCTACCATTTTGTCTTTTAAGTTCTCTATATCCATCTTTTTTATGGCATCATCAACAGCTTGTTTATCTTCCTCATTCATTCTTGAAAAAAGAGAGCGTTTAGCAGTTCTTCCCATATTTACTATATCTAATACAGTCGCAGGAAAGTTTGCATCAACAAGAGATGCACGTTGAGGAACATAGCCTATTTTAGACCACTCTTTAAACTCTGATAGCTTTTTTCCAAAGAGTTTAATAGTTCCACTTGATGGCTCATTTAATCCTAAAAGCATTCGTATAATAGTAGTCTTTCCTCCACCATTTGGACCTATGATAGCTATATAGTCCCCATTAAATATTTGTAGTGAGATTTGAGAAAGTATCTGTTGGTCTCTTACATTAAAGTTAAGATTTTCTACATCAAAGATAGGAATTCTAAAGTTTATTGACACATAAGCGCCTTAGAGAGTTTTAGTAGATTTTCTTTCATTATAGTTTCATAAGTCGCATTTTTATCTGCTTCATCTTTTGTAATATTTCCAAGAGGTTGAAGTGTATCTACTGCTACATTTGTATCTTTAGCGATACTTTTCATCACTCTATCACTTACGAAGCTTTCAAAAAAGATAGTTGTTATATTATTCTCTTTAATATGTTCCATAAGTTTTGTAATCTGCTTTGCATTTGGTTGCGCATCTGGAGAGAGACCACTTAGTGTTTCTACTTTAAAATTATATCTGTTTGCAAGGTAAGAAAAAGCATTATGATTTGTGATGATAGTCTCTTTTTTACAACTCCCTAAAACTTTTTGATACTCTGCATCTAAGTTATCTAACATCGCTAAATAACTATTTCTATTTGTAATATAAATATCTTTATTTGAGGGAGAGATTTTGATAAGGGCATCTGTAATAATATGTGTAGAGATCTTCATATTTTGCAAATCTAACCAATAGTGAGGGTCAAGTTTACTACTTGAACACTGATGTCCCTCTTCGTGGTGGTCGTGATGGTGATGTTTATCCACTTGAAGTTCTCTTAGTTTTACTTTTTTACTCATATCTATTGAGTCATTTTTAAACTTAAATCCCTTTATCCAAGGCTCAAGTCCAGCACCACTATATATAACTAACTGACTTTTTTCTAAAGATGCCATAAGTTTTGGAGTTGGTTCAAAGCTATGTGCATCTACACCAAATGGTAAGATATTAATGATTTGAATTGTATCTTCTGAGATATGTTTTGTGATGTCATAGAGTGAAAAAGTGCTTGTTGCAACTACTAGTTTTGTATCAGAGCTTTCTTTAGTATCTTCATTAAAGACCAATACTAGGAAAACAAGTGTAACTATTATTAAAACAAAAATTATTTTTTTGAACTCTTTCATATTATATATTCCTATAATGATTTTTGGAATTATACCCTATTTTGTAATATAGTTTTTTTTAGCTATAATTCACAACTTTTAAAATCAGGATTTTATATATGACAACTAGTTTTTTACTTATTGTTCAAATAGTTTTAGTGGTAATTATTGTTATCGCAGTGCTATTACAAAAAAGCTCTAGCATCGGTCTTGGTGCATATAGTGGTTCAACTGATTCTGTATTTGGTGCGAAAGGTCCAAATAGTTTTTTAGCTAAAGCTACTTTTACTATTGGATTTTTATTTGTAGTAAATACAATCACATTAGGATATCTATATTCACAAGCTTCACAAGCTTCTGTTGTTGATGATTTAATTGAAACAACAAATATTGTAGCTCCATCTGCAACTACGGTAAAAATAGAAACAAACTCTTCTAAATAGTTTAATCTTTTATTATAGTGACATATTTTATGTCACTATAATTTTACTTCTCTAGTTAAAATTACCAGCGATAAAATCTTCCTCTAATGATTGGTTCAACCAATATGCTACTTGTTTAAATGTTTTATTTTTATTTCCATCTTCATTTACAAGTCTATTTGAGTACGGTGTTTCAAAACCTAAATGATAGATACCATCAGCTAAACTATTGATAGTATTGCTATTGTGCATAATCCCACTTGCTCCATCATTTTGAATTCTATGGTAACCTGTTTCTTCATCTTGTTCATCATCTCCATGAAGCTCTGCCCATTGAGATTGATAATTTGTTACTAAGTATTGATTTAAAATTTTCACTTCATCTGCTGTTATATGGTTATCAGATGCAACGTTTGTCTCTTTTATAGCTTCAACGATAAGAGCATTCATCTCATTAGCAGTTCTAGCTCCTTCACGAATATCCTCCATAGAAACTTTTAACAGTAAACCCTCATCATTATAGATATAAGGAATAATTTTATCAAAAGATGTTCCTGTTGTTCCTACTATCTCTTGATACTCAGGATTATTAAATTTACCACTAAGTAAATCAGTTTTTAAAGTAGTATCTAACCACCAAGCCACTTTTTCAAATCTTTTGTTTTTATTTCCATCTTCGTTGAGAAGTCTATGTTTGTTATCTGTTTCAAAACCTAAATGATAGATACCATCAGCGATAGAGTTTATAACGTTATCTGCAAACATTCTTGTATTTGCACCATCATTTTGAACTTTATGATAACCAGTTTCCTCATCATTTTCATCATCCCCATGAAGTCTTGCCCACTCCTCTTGATGATTTGTAACAAGATAGTTATTTAAAGTTCTGATGTCAGCCGTTGTTAGTTTGCCATCGTTTGCTAGACCTTCAGCTTTTATAGCCTCTACGATAAGAGCATTCATATCATTAGCAGAAGAAGCCCCCTCTCTCATATCGCCCATAGAGATAGCACGAAGTAAACCTTTATCATTAAAGATAGTTTGAACGATTACATCAAGTTTTGTGCCTGTTGTTCCTTGAACCTCTTGATAGTCTGCATTTTGTAAATCTCCATTTTGAAGAGTATCTTGCATAATATGATTTAAGTAATAGGCGATAGTTGTAAAACTTGTTGATTTAGCTCCTGTATAAGTAGCAAGTCTATTTTTATTATATTTTTCAAAACCTATGTTATATATTTTTCCCCAAGTTTGTACAGCTCTTGTATTGAATATTGTACTGTTTCCTCTTACTTTTCTTCTATCTACTGAATAGTAACCCGTAGAATCATTATCCAAGTTTTGACCTCTTAATTCAGACCATTCATTAAGATGATTTGTTACAAGATAGTTGTTAATCTCTCTTACATCTGCTGGAGATAAAACACCATCATTTGCTAAACCCTCTGCATAAATAGCCTCTTTAATAAGAACATTCATTTTATCAATAGAATCCATAGCAATATTTATAGTTTCAAATGGTAATTTAGCTTTTCTTTCTAAAGTTCGTTTAATCCCTTCATCTGTTTCAATAATACTTTTAATTTGGTTAAGACCAGTAGGTGCAACAATATCTTGCGCGTTTAAGCTTAGAGTAGAACTAAGTGCAATCGCAGTAGCGATACTAATAAATCTGTTTTGAGTTTTCATAATCTTGTCCTTTTTATGTTTTAATAGGAAAAGTATACGAATAAAGTGTTAGTGAACTATTACTTCAAAGAGTTTATAAAACTTTCTCGCTACAATTAGATAAATAATTTTTCATAAAATTTCAAGGATACCCAATGTTAAACGAAATATATACTTCATGTGAAGCAAAAATGCAAGGTAGCGTAGACCATATGCTACGAGACTTTAAAACACTAAGAACAGGTAAGGTTACTACATCTGTTTTAGATAATGTAAAAATTGACTATTATGGAACAATGACACCTCTTGATCAAGTTGGTTCTGTTATCGCTGTTGATGCAACGACTATCGCTGTAAATCCTTGGGAAAAGAATCTTTTAGCTGATATAGAATCTGCTATTATGAAAGCAAATGTTGGTTCTACTCCAAATAATGATGGTGACACAATCAAAATGTTTTTTCCTGCAATGACTGTTGATCAACGTAAAGAGTCTGTAAAACAGATGAAAGGTATGGGTGAAAATGCTAAAGTTTCTGTAAGAAATGATAGAAAAAACTCTAATGATGCTATTAAAAAACTTGAAAAAGATAAAGAGATTACAGCTGATGAGTCAAAATCTGCTCAAGATAGTATTCAAAAAATTACTGATAAATTTTCGGTTCAAATCGAAAAGATATTAAAAGAGAAAGAAGTAGAGATTTTAAAGGTTTAATGATGGACATTAAAAAAATATATATGGATGCAGATGCTCTTTTAGAGGGTCACTTTAAATTAAGCTCTGGAAACCATTCACAATTTTATCTGCAATCTGCAAAGGTTTTAGAAGACCCAAAAACAGCAAAACTACTGGCTGAAGCTCTTGCAAAAGAGATTAAAGCAAGTGATATTGTTGTAGATACAGTATGCGCACCTGCTCTTGGTGGTCTTATAGCAGGTTTTGCTCTTGCTCAAGCTCTTGATGTTCGTTTTATCTTTGCTGAAAGAGTTGATGGTGTTATGAGTATTCGTCGTGGTTTTGAAGTAAATCAAGATGAAAAAGTTTTAATGTGTGAAGATATTATTACAACAGGTGGTTCTGCTATGGAAGCTGCTCGTGTTGTTGAGTCTTTAGGTGGAAAAATTGTAGGTATCTCTGCATTAGCAAATCGTGGTTTTTGTAAACGTGAAAACTCTGATATTGCTACAAAAGCTAACTGTAAATTACCTCAAGATATTCCATTTTTTGCACTTGCAGATTTTACATTTGAGATGTATGCTCCAGATGAGTGTCCTCTTTGTAAAGATGGAAGTGAAGCTATTAAACCAGGTTCTCGCGGGAACTAAATCTTTTTAAATTTAAAGGAAGGGAGTTTTATCTCTCTTCCTACTCTTTTTTTATAAAAAACTTCTTCTTCTCTTACAGTAAATAATTTGATTGATAGGATAGGTTATTTATAAGATAGCTTATGATATAAATCAAATTATAATATAAATATATAGGAAATTACCCTTATGGATAACATTTTAAAAATCGGAAAATATGAACTAGGTTCACGCCTAATCGTTGGAAGTGGAAAATATGATTCTTTTGAAACTACAAAAGAAGCTACATTAGCAAGTGGTAGTGAGCTTATTACTGTTGCAGTTCGTCGTTTAAATATTACAGACCCAGATAAAGAAAATCTTCGTGATACTTTTGCTGGAACAAATGTAAAATTTTTACCAAACTCTGCTGGTTGTGTGACTGCTGAAGAAGCTATTACAACTTTTAGATTGACTCGTGAAGCTACTGGAATTGATTTAATCAAACTAGAGGTTATCGGCGATACTAAGAAAACTCTTTATCCTGATGTTCTTGAAACTATTAAAGCTTGTGAAGTTTTATCTAAAGAGGGCTTTACTATTATGGCTTACACTTCTGATGACCCAATAATGGCTAAACGTTTAGAAGATGCAGGTGCAAATGCTATTATGCCTCTTGCTGCTCCTATTGGAAGTGGTCTTGGTATTCAAAACCCTTACAATATCGTTTTTGTTAGAGAAGCTGTAAATCTTCCTATCATCGTTGATGCTGGTATCGGTTGTGCTAGTGATGCTGCTTATGCTATGGAGTTAGGTGCTGATGGTGTTTTAACTAATACTGCTATCGCTCAAGCTCAAAATCCTATGATAATGGCTGAAGCTATGAAACATGCTGTTAGAGCTGGTCGTATGAGTTATCTTGCTGGACGTATTCCTAAAAAGCCTTATGCTACTGCATCTAGTCCTGTTAATGGAATGATTCAGTTTTAATTCAAATCTCTATCTTATCCGAAAGATGGGTCATCAACAAAAGCTGACCCATCCCTTCAAAAAATTTATCTGCACCCATATTATTAGCATTGATAGCCTTTTTAAGTGCAACTAAAAAAACCTCTTGAGATTCATCTGATGCTTGCATGAATGTATCTATAATATACAGAAAGGTTAATGTATGAGCCTCTCCATTTACATCAAATTCTATAATTGAGTTTGCATCTATACCCTCATCTATAAGTAAATTTTTACATTGTTGAGATATTGACATTATAAAACTCCTAGTAAATTTAGCATCATTATAAACATAGCTATTGGTGTTATATATCTTAATGAAAAATACCAGCTTGAATAGGCAAAGCCTAGTTGTGGTTTCATTATTGATTCTACTTTTTGTTTATCTACAATAAATCCTATAAATATAGCCATTATAAGACCACCTAGAGGAAGCATTATTGCAGATGTAAAGTAATCCATCCAATCAAAAAAGTTTTTATCTCCAAAAGTTAAAAATTCTTTATATCCATCTATATTTGAAAGTAGGGCTATTATACCTACTAAATAGAAAAAGAGTCCCATAGATATAGATGCTTTAAGTCGTGTCCATTGAAATCTTTTTATAAAATACTCAACCATAGGTTCTACTAATGAAACAGCAGATGTAAGACCTGCAAAGGCAAGTGCTATAAAAAATAGAACGGCAAATATATTTCCTAATATTCCCATCTCATAAAATACTGCAGGAAGAGATATAAAAACAAGTCCTGGACCTTGTGCTGGAGTTGAACCATATTGGTATAAAAATGTAAAAAGCATTAGACCTGCAACAATAGCGATAGTTGTATCTAAAAAAACTACCCAAAAAGCATTTTCTACAAGATTAGATTTTTTTTGCATGGAAGCTGAATAGGTCATAATAGCACCCATACCAAGACTTAAAGTGAAAAAAGCATGACCAACAGCCATAACAAAAGTATTGGAATCTATCTTTGACCAATCGGGAGTAAACATAAATGTTACTGCTTGACTAAAGGCATCTAAGGTCGTTGCATAGAGAAACATTCCACCAATAATTATCATAAGCATTGGCATTAAAACCATATTCATTTTTTCAATTCCACCCTTTACACCTTTTGTTAAAACATAAGTTATTCCTATAAAAGCGATAGTATGAAAGAGTAACTGAGTAAATATATCAGTATGAAGCATTGTTGTAAATGTTTTTTCTGCTTCTTCTACTGATGCAGGTAAAGATGTTAAGGATGTAAATATATAATGAAGAATCCATCCAATAACAACAGAATAAAAGGTCATAATAAAAAGACCAGCTAAACCTTGAAAACCAGCAAATTTCCATAAATTTTTATGTTTCGGTGCTAATTTTTCAAAAGAGGATACATTATCTTCTCTTCCTAAGTAACCGATAAGCATCTCAGCTAAAATAATAGAAAAACCTATAACTAATACTGTAAAAAGATAGATAAGTACAAAAGCTCCTCCTCCATATTCTCCCGTGATATATGGAAATTTCCATATATTTCCAAGTCCAACAGCACTTCCTGCTGTGGCTAAAATAAATCCTACTCTAGTAAAATTTGATACTTGCATTCATAAATCCCTATTAATTTAGTGTTTAATTATACTTAAAAACTGACTTTTTCAAAAGATTTTTTCAAAAGCTTGACATTTGATTTATTTTTGACTATAATTTCGGCTCAACAACATAGACACTGTCTTGTTATTGTGTAGGTCGGGGTGTAGCTCAGTATGGTTAGAGTACCTGGTTTGGGACCAGGGGGCCGAAGGTTCGAGTCCTTTCACCCCGACCACTTTTAAAATTAAAAAGAATTTATATTTAGATATTAACTATGGTGGGATTAGCTCAGTTGGTTAGAGCACTGGTTTGTGGTGCCGGGGGTCGCGGGTTCGAATCCCGTATCCCACCCCATAATTACAAAATATAAAACTTAATAAAAACATAACTAATATGTAGTAGCGTTCGTGGCTCAACTGGATAGAGTTTCGGATTTCGGCTCCGAGGGTTATAGGTTCGAATCCTATCGGGCGTACCACCTTTAGAATATGCCTCCTTAGCTCAGCTGGATAGAGCAACGCCCTTCTAAGGCGTAGGCCACACGTTCGAATCGTGTAGGGGGTACCACTTTGCGAAATATTATGTTATACTTTCGATGTCTGAAGTGACACTAAAAACTTATCCACGTGCGGATGTGGTGAAATTGGTAGACACGCCAGACTTAGGATCTGGTGCCGTAAGGTGTGAAGGTTCAAGTCCTTTCATCCGCACCACTCTCTTTTTTTACAAACAATCAATTAAAATCATACAATTAATCTTTTTTTACTTCTATTATATATTATAAATATTCTATCTTAAAGAATAAGGCTAAATACTCCCAAATATTTTGGGAATATATATTAACTAAATTGGAAGAACACGAATATTTTTAGAAAGTTTCTCTTTAAGAGTTGATTCTATCGCATAAAGTGTACCAGTTGAACTTGAAGCACAACCGTTACAAGCACCTAAGTAACGAATATATACATCAGTATATTCATCATTTTTCTTAATATCTATAACTTCCATATTTCCACCATCCATAATTAAAAATTGGCGTACATTTTCATCGACAACGGCATCTACTGCTTTTATCTGCTGAACTAAAGTCATATCTTCAAATTTAGATTCGCCATTTGCACTTGCGTCTGCTGCTGCTTTCATCTTCTCTTCATCCATCTCTTTACGAGTATCAGCTAAAATATCTACTAAATAGTAATCTTTAGCTTCGTGACCACCAGGTCTAATACAAGATTTACAAAATGCACCTGCTTTAGTGTAGTCTGTAATCTGCTCAATAGTTGTTAAATCATTAAGTTTAATAACCTCTTGAAGTGTTTTAAGACTTACTCTTGCACACTCACAAACGATGATTTCCTCTTCAAAACTCTCACTATCAACGCCAAGGTAAAGACCAGCTGCTTTTTTAATAACATCATAAGCCATAACAGAACAGTGCATTTTTTGAGGTGGAACTGCTGGAGTCTCTGGGTCATCACGAAGAGCCATCTCAACATCGATATTTGTAATTTTTACTGCTTCTTGAACAGTTTTACCGATACAAAGCTCAGTCATAACATCTGAAGATGCGATAGCTGTACCACAACCAAAAGATTTAAACTTTGAGTTGATAATTTTATCTGTTGCTGGGTCAATTTCCCAATATAAACGAACAGCATCTCCACAAGATTCAGCACCAAAATCAGCAACAATAAGTTTGTTACCGCGCTTCTCTGCTTCACCTTGAAAGATTTCCCCTTGATGTTGAGGGTTGTTCATAAGTGTTGTTACTTTATTCGAATATGCGTCCCAAAGAGACTCGCCTAACATATCTGCTTTTGCCATGATATATTTTCCTTTTATTTTTTATTATTTTGCCACGAATAAATTTGTGGTTTCTAGCTTAGGATTTAGTGTATCTCACAAGCTTGTGCTTCGCCACCTTTAGTAGGTTGTTGTTTTGCAAAAGAACTAGAAATAGCTCTTAATCTTGCAACTGCTTCTTTAAAATGGTTAATAGTATATTCAATCTCTTCATCAGTAGTAAAACGTGAAAGAGAAAGTCTAATACCTGTATGAGCTAACTCATTATCAGCTCCAATTGCTAACATAACAGTGTTAGCTTCTAAATCTTCACTTGCACACGCTGAACCAGTTGATGCTCCGATTTGACCATTGTTCAAGTCCCAAAGCATACCTTCACCCTCAACACCTCTAATAGAAATAAGGATTGTATTTGGTGTACGGTTTTTTCTATCGCCAACTGTAAAAGTATCACTTAGTTTAAGAAGTTCATCTTCTAAATGGTCACGTTTGGCTCTAATTTTTGCCATTGTGTCTAGCATATTTGTTGTTGCTAACTCAACTGCTTTTCCCATCCCTACTATAAAAGGAACATTCAGAGTACCAGAACGACGTCCGCCCATATGCTCTCCACCGTGAAGAAGAGGCGTTAAAGCTTGTGAATCTCTAATAAATAATGCACCAACACCTTTAGGACCATGAAACTTATGAGCAGAAAAAGATACAAAATCAACATGAGTTGCTTGTAAATCTACTGGTATTTTTCCAACTGCTTGAACAGCATCTGAATGAAAAAGAACACCTTTTTCTTTACAAATCTCACCAATCTCTTGAATAGGATTTATCATACCAGTTTCGTTTGAAGCCCACATGATAGAAACTAAAGCAGTTTTATCTGTTATGAAACTTTTAACAATCTCTGCACTAACTACACCTTGGTCATTAACTGGAAGATATGTAACTTTTACACCCTCTTCCTCTAACCATTTACAAGTTGAAAGAACTGATGGATGTTCAACTTCTGTTGTTACGATATGGTCTTTTTCACCATTTACTATTTGGTCATTAAAAATTGATTTTAAAACCCAATTGTTTGACTCTGTTGCACATGATGTAAAAACTATATCATCATTATCACTAGCGTTGAGACCGTTATAAACTTGGTCGATAGCACGAGTAAGTGCAGGGTGAGGAGCTGTACCAAATTTGTGAAGTGAGTTAGGATTACCATACTGCTCACTAAAAAATGGCATCATAGCTTCTACCACCAATGGATCTACCATTGTAGTAGCATTGTTATCTAAATAAACTTGCATTTTATAACCTTTTAAGAGAGGGTTTAAAAGACCCTGTTTTTAAATCAGACAAATTTTGTCCTCTTTTCGTTTTGACATCATAATAGTTTTGATATTACGGTTTGCTTAAAGAATTTTAAGTTAGGCTTTTAATTAATAGTTCTTTCAGTTATACACATTTGAGATAGTTTTATTATAAAGTATGTTAGAATGTAGTTATGACAATAATCACTAAATTTTATAAGCATATTCTTATTTTTACTTTTTTTATTATTGGAGCAAATTCAGTTGTAACATATTTTTTTACACAACAAGAGCAGAACTATCTTTCTACTCAAACAGAGTTACTCCATTCAAAATATAAAACACAATATAAATACTTAAAAATTATGTCTAATGATATATTTACAATGTATCAAGAGAATACAAAACTTATAGAACTTTTTGCTCAAGCTAAAAATGCAGATATTCAAAAACAATCAAAAATACGTGCTAAAATGTATAAAATGCTTCAAAAAAGATATAAGCGTTTAGTTCGTATGGGAATAGCAGATATACACTTTTATCTTCCAAATAATGAAAGCTTTTTATATATGAATAATCCTAAAAAATTTAGAGATAATCTAATAGATTTTCGAGAAAATATTGTAGCTACAAATAGCTCTAAAAAAGCTAATGATAGTTTTGAAGTAGGTAAAACTTCAAGTGGATTTCAATATGTATATCCTATGTTTGATGAAGACAAAAAGCATATAGGAACTCTTGCAATTTCATTTTCAGGTAATCAACTTTTGGAACATTTAACGAATAAACTTGTAGTTGATAAGCATTTTATAATATTAAAATCTGAAGTAAAAAAAAATAGTATAGTAGCTAATGATAAAGACTCCTATATAGAAACTCCTGAACATCAAGATTATCTTCGTGAGCTTAATACCTTTCTTGTGCATCATAAAGATGTACTTTTTGGATTATTTGGAAATGAGGAACTACTTGAAAAGATTAGTAAAAAAATAGAGATGAGTTCTGCTTTTTCTGTACGTGGATTTTATGAAGGAAAAGCGATAAGTATAACATTTATTCCTATTAAAAATATCTATAAAAAGATAGCTTATATAGCTTTATATAGTAATTCTGAGTATTTGAATAAATTGGTTTTAGAGAGTTATTACTCTAAAGTATTGATTTTTTCTATTATGTCTTTACTTTTTATCTTTAGTATCTATATTTCAATTACTCAAAATAAACTAAGAGATATGGCTCTTTTTGATAAACTTACAAAACTACCAAATCGTGCATTTTTTTATGCAGAGTTAGAGACAGAACTTAAACGTGCTAAAAGGTTAAATAGAATTACTACAGTTATGTTTATAGATTTAGATGGTTTCAAAAGTGTCAATGATACCTTTGGACATGATGTAGGAGATGAACTTCTTATACAAGTTTCTCAACGATTAAAAGATTCTATACGAGAGGTTGATATGGTAGGACGAATAGGTGGAGATGAATTTACTGTTTTACTTACAGATATGAAAGATGAAAAAGATGCGTTAATAATAGCTCAAAAGATTATTAATTCACTTGGTAGAATATTTTTGATAAACTCAAATGAGGTTCAGATAGGTGCAAGTATAGGTATATCATCTTTTCCAAAAGATGCACTAGATGTCGATAGTTTAGTGAAAAATGCGGATAATGCTATGTATGTAGCAAAAAATAATGGTAAAAATAACTATACTGTGTATAATAAAGAGATAATTTAAAGGAAAAATAAAATGTGTAATTTTAACAAACAAAATGAAAAAACAAGAGAGATGATTTATCTTTTTATGACAAAAGCAAGTGAAAATGTAGGTGGAACTAATTTTTTATTAGCTCTTATGGAAGCTATGAAAGCTCAAAAACCAAATGCTTTAATATTTAAAGGGACTAAAATAAGTTCTGATAAGACTACAATCAAGTGGAATAAAATAGTATTTAAAGATAAGTTTGAAGTGCTTGATGCTATTTTAGTTGCGCATAGAAGCTCTGAAAATCCTAACTTTAATATTTTAAAAAATGATAATGCTAAACAAAAAAAGAAGATTTTAAATATGGTAAGAACATTAGCTCCATTAGAGTTTGTAGTTACACCAAATGATGCAAAAGATGGTGCTGGTTTTAGTTTTAAAGTTTTTGAGACTATTGAAGATGATAATGTTGTTTTAAATCCTATTTTTATAGCGATGTTTTTCTGTTCGACAGAGTTTATGAAAAAAGCTTTAAAGTATACTGTATAAGTTAAAGATAATCTTATGACTATTAAAAATAAACTACTTGGTATTATGGGCATATCTATTATCTCTATTTTAGTAAATATCTATATTGTAAGTTTTATGTTAGATGAAAGTGCTGAATTACAAAAAACTAAGTTATATGTATTTACAATAGATGCAAATATGAAAAAATTAGAAAAAAGTTCCATAACTTTTTTAGAGTATAAAAGTAGTGCTACTGAAGATATTTTTTATAAAAACTATGAGTTAATCAACATAAATATTGCTGAATTGAAAAAAAATCTTCTTCCATTAGAGATAGATGCAACAAGTGTTAATAATATAGTTGAAAACCTTAGTTTATATAAAGATAGTTTTAAAGATATAGTCGAGATACAAAAAGAGATAGGTTATACTCAAAAAGAGGGATTAAACAAGCTCTTAGCATCAGCAGTAAGAAAAGCAGAACTCTTTGCAAAGCGCGCACAAGACCAAGATATATTTAGTATGATTTTAACTCTAAAAACTTTAGAACAGAATTTTAGATTAACTTATAATAAAAAGTATCTTAAAAAATTTAAACGTTCTTATAATGCTCTTGTCTATTATATAGATCGTAATATGAAAAATCCCCAAGTTATTAAAAAAAATCTAGCTGAGTATCAAACATATTTATTAGAATTTGCAAAAGTATCTGAAAAAAGAGGATTTGATTCTCAAAGTGGATTATTAGGAGAGATGAATCTTTTAATTGATAGAAATCATAAATTATTAGAAAAAATGCTTCATACATATTCACCTATTTTAGAGCAAAGAATAGTAAATTTACAAACTATATCATTAAGTGTACAGATAGTTTTTGGATTGATAATTATCTTTATGCTTTTAATAGTAAATAGTTCAATAGTAAATCCAATAAAACGACTTATAAGAACAGCAAAAGATTTGACTATTGGGGATGGTGATTTAACAAAAAGATTGAGTGAAGAGGGAGATGATGAGATAGATGAAGCAAATCATCATATTAATAACTTTATTGAAAAAGTACAACTTACTCTGAAAGGTGTGATAGATGCCTCTTCTGAAAATGCTAATATATCTGATTATTTAGAAAAAACTGCTTTTGCCGTCGAAAATAGATCTAAAACTCAAAATGTTCAATTAAGTGAAACAGTTAAACATGGTGAGACTATGCGAAATGACTTAAATATTGCGATGGATGAAGCAGAGCATGGAAAAGAGAACCTTATTCGTTCAAATAAAAATCTTATGGAAACACAGGCTGATATTTTAACTTTAGTTGATAAAGTACAGCATAGCTCTGAGGTACAGATAGAGTTAGCTGGAACTTTTTCTCAACTTTCAAATAATGCTACTCAAGTAAAAGAGGTTTTAACTGTTATCGCAGATATTGCTGAACAGACAAATCTTCTTGCACTGAATGCAGCTATCGAAGCTGCACGTGCTGGAGAGCATGGACGTGGATTTGCTGTTGTTGCAGATGAAGTACGTAAACTTGCAGAGAGAACACAAAAATCTTTAGCAGAGATAAATGCGACTATTAATGTTATAGTTCAATCGATAGTAGATAGTTCAAATCAGATGAATATAAACTCTGAAGAGACACAAGAGTTAGCAACTATATCTATAAATGTTGGTGAAAAAATTAATGCTACCGTTGTTATTATGAATGAATCTACACAGATGAGTGAAAATATTTTAGATGGATATAGAGAAAATGCTAAAAAATCAGAAAATATAATAGTTCAAATTCAAAAGGTAAGTGATATGTCACAAAAAAATATTCAAAGTATTAATGAAGTGGCACAAGCAAGTGCAAACCTTCACAACTCAACAGAAGAGTTAAATGATAGACTTCATGAGTTTAAGGTCTAAAAGTTTCTTTTTTATAGTAATTTTTTCTTTGAGTAGTTTTTTTGTTTTAATCTCTAGTGCCAACTATTCACTAGAGAGAGAAAAACAGATACAGATTTTTACACAAGTTACAAAACTCCCTCATATAGCACTCTCAACTTCCTCTTTTCAAAAGAGAGTTTTATATTATGATGATTATTCAAATAAACTTTATCCTCAAATGAAACAAGATAATAAAATGGATTATATCTATGCTCAATAAACTTAATTTTTTACTTATTTTACTTATCACTTATAAAAAAAAGCATCTTTCTATCTTTTTTATATCCACTCTTTTAATAGCTCTTGTAGGCTCGGTTGTTTTTTTAACATCATCTATTAAACAAGATATTTATTCTACATTAGACGCTCAAGCAGATTTTACTATTCAAAGGTTTAAAGCTGGAAAGGTATTAAATACTCCTCAAACTTGGATAGATGAATTTTTAGAGATAAATGGTGTAAGTAATGCACAAGGAAGAGTATATGGAATGCACTTTTATGAGCCAAATGAAACTTATTTTATGATAGTTGGAGTAGATTTTTATGATGAACAAATGGTGAAAAATCTAAAATCATTAGTTGAAAATATAGATATAGATAAGTTTTTAGAAAGAAAAAATATGATTATAGGCGCAGGAATCAAAGAGTTTTTAGATGAGTATCACTACTTTGATTATTATACTTTTCGTCCTCCAGATAGAAGTAAGGAAAAAGTTTATATCTATGAGCAAATGAATAACGTTAGTGATATTGTAAGTAACGATATAGTGATTATGGATATAGAATTAGCACGAACTATTTTAGGTGTACAAGAGGGTTATGTAACTGATATTATTTTAAAAACTCCAAATAAAGAGGAGTTAGAAACTATTAACACTAAGCTAAGAATATCTCATTTTAATATGCGAATAATTCAAAAAAATGATATTAAAAATCATTATGAAAATTTATACAACTATAAAGGTGGTATCTTTTTAGTGCTTTATATTATTGTTCTCATAACCTTTTTACTTATCTTATATCAACGCTACTCTATGGTTAAAGCAGTTGATGCCAAAGAGATAGCTATTTTACGTTTAACAGGTTGGAAAATAGATGAGATAGTATGGTTTAAAATGTTTGAGAACTTTATCGTGATAGTGAGTGCTTATATCATAGGAATATTTTTAGCATACTTTTTTGTATATGGTTTAGATGCTCCACTTCTTAAACATATATTTTTAGGCTATGACAATCTGTCAAACAACACAACTTTTTCTCCAAATATATCATCTAAAGAGTTAGTTGTTATATTTTTAATGTTTGTTGTTCCTTTTATAGTTACTATTGTTGTTCCTGTTTGGAGGATTAGTGTGAAAGAGGTTAGTGAGGTGTTATAGATGATAGAACTTATAAACATAAACAAAACATTCAAAACACCATCAACTAATTTTCATGCCCTAAAAAATATAAACCTAACAATACAAAAAGGGGAATGTATAGTCATAAAAGGAGTAAGTGGAAGTGGTAAATCAACTTTACTAAGTATTATAGCCTCTCTTATGAAACCAACAAGTGGAGAGGTTAATATAGATGGTGAAAATATAGTTTCTCTTTCAGATATTCATAGCTCCAACTATCGAAAACTAAAGTTAGGATTTATAACACAAAGCTTTCATCTTTTTGATGAACTAAGTGTTGAAGATAATCTTTTAGCACCACTTGTTATAAGAGATTTAACTTCTATAGAGATAGCTCAAAAACAGATAAAAGCTTTAAAAATAGCAAATATCTATGAAAAGAAAAATCAAAAAGTTTCAACACTCTCAGGAGGAGAAAAACAGAGAACTATTATCGCTCGTGCTATTGTAAATGACCCTCAAATTATTATTTGTGATGAACCTACTGCAAATCTTGATACAGCAAACTCTTTACTTTTTATAGAAACTATCAAAAGATTAAAAAATAATAATAAAACTATTATCATCTCAACACACGACCAACTTTTTGATGATTTAGATTTTATAGATAGAGTTATTTTTATCAAAGATGGCAAAATTGAGTGATATACTTTTTAGCTATGAAGTAACTATAACTCTTTTTGTAAATAGTATACTTTTTCTTTTACTCTCCATAGCATTTTATAACTCACTTTTTATTTTAAAAAAGTATAAAAAAGAGAGTAGTTCAGAACTACAATATAGCTTAGAAAAAAAATCCTATTTAGTAACGACTATTATATTTGTAGCTTTAATTATCAAAATATTTATGCTTCCCTATTTTACCTATACTATAAATGAACTTTCAAATATTATTCCGGGTGCTATGTGTGGAGCAGGAGTGATTAGTGCTAATAGTTATGGAGAACCTTTAATAGTTTTAAAAGTAGTTATAATAATTCTTGTATTGCTATGGCTTACACTCAACAAAGAGGATTTACACTCAAAAGATTTTAAATATTTTACTCAAAAGATATGGTTTTATCTTTTTATATATCTGTGGATAAGTGTAGAGATAGTTTTAGAGTATCTCTATTTTACAAACTTAACAACACTTAACCCTGTTTTTTGTTGTTCCACTCTTTACTCTAGTTTTTATAATACAAATACTCTTCCTTTTAATATGACAATCAAAGAGGTACTTATAGCTTTTTTTGTAGCTTATTTATCTGTTATTTTTATGAGTTATTTAAAGAAAAAATATTTTGTAGTGATATTTTCTTTTATATATATTTATCTTTCATATTTTAGTATCGTCTATTTTTTTGGTACATACGTATATCAGCTACCAACTCATAAATGTCCCTACTGTTTATTACAAAGTGAGTATTATTTTATAGGATATTTTATCTACTCGGCACTTATTATCTCTGTTTTTTATTCTATAAGAGCCTTAATATTTAATTTTGATAAAAATATCTTTCAAAAAGTTAGAATTTGGCACTCTTTATCACTGTTTTTTATTATATTAAATTTTATTATATATTTAGCTTTAAATAGAACATTTTTATAATTTATATAAGTAAAAAATGATACTATATTTACAATAATTTAAAAGGACTTTATAATGATTAGCAAATTAGTAATTTCTACACTTTTAGTTTCTGCTCTCTTTTCAACTGCAACAGCAACTGAAGATATGAAAAAATGGTTAAGACCAGCGGAAGTACCACAACCAAAGGATAATAAACTTACTCCTGAACGTATAGAGTTAGGAAAACTTTTATACTTTGATGTTCGTTTATCATCATCTGAAAAAATCTCTTGTGCAACTTGTCATCATCCTAAACAGGGTTGGACAGATTTAGAGCCAGTGGCTAAGGCAGTTGGACATGAGGGACGTACTGGACCTAGAAACTCTCCTGTTATATTAAATTCAGCGTATCAAAATCGTCAATTTTGGGATGGACGTGTAAGAACATTAGAGCAACAAGCACTTGGACCTATTGAAGCGGATGTTGAGATGAATATGCCTCTTGAAGTTTTAATTCCTAAACTGAATAAAATTAAAGGGTATCAAGAACTTTTTAAAGTTGCTTATCCAAAATCAAAAGGGGTTATTACAAAGGACTATTTAGCAAAAGCTATCGCATCTTTTGAGAGAACTGTTGTTTCAACTATCGCACCCTTTGATAGATATGCTATGGGTGACCAATATGCTATTTCTCAAAAAGCAAAAGATGGTTTTGAACTGTTTAAAGGTAAAGCTCACTGTACAGATTGTCATGATAGTTTTAACTTTTCAGATGGAAGCTTTCATAATATCGGTTTACAAGATGGTGAACTTCATGGTAAAGAGTTAGGACGTTATTTAGTAAAAAGACGTGCTACTTGGTATGGCGTTATGAAAACACCAACTCTAAGAGATATTACAAAATCAGCTCCATATATGCACGACGGAAGTGTTAAGTCACTAACAGAAGCAACACACATTTGTGCTAATGGTGGAAGATATTCACATAATGTAAAAAATAAATCAACATTTATAAAAGATAGAGATTTAAGTGAAAAAGAGATAGCAGATGTTACAGCTTTTTTAAATAGTTTAACAGGTCCAGATATGGAACTTACAATACCGACAAAATTTCCACAATAATTTTAAGATAAATAAGGATAAAAAATGAATACACTTTTAAAAACATTATTAATCTCACTAGCATTAACTGCTAGTGTAAATGCGGCAAACCACGTGATAGACCAAAAAGGTAAAACTTTTATACCTCATGAAATAACAGTAGCTGTTGGTGATACTATTACTTTTAAAAATTCTGACCCTTTTGCACATAATGCTTATACAGATGATGAAGAAAATGAGTTTGATATAGGTATGCAAGCACCAGGAACAAATGTAAAAATTACTGTTCAAGCAGCTGGAACATTTGATGTTGAGTGTGCTATTCACCCAAATATGCTTTTAGAAGTAACAGCTAACTAAGGTTTTATCGTGAAATATTTTACTTTAATAATGCTCCTTTCTCTTTCTCTCTTTGCTCATGAAGCAGATTTTAAAATTGGAGAAAAGATATTTTTAAATACATGTGCATCTTGTCATGGAGTAGATGGAAAAACAAATAAAGAGTTAAGTTTTGTTGTAAGACCTAGAAGTTTACAAAAGTCTATTCTCAATGAAGAACAAAACTATAAAATTATAAAAAAAGGTGCTCATTATTGGGGTGCTGCAGCTGATATTATGCCATCATTTGAATCTGTTTATTCTGAGCATGAGCTTCGTTCTGTTGCTCTCTATATTAGCAAAAAATTCAATCCAAATGCAGAAAATAGAGTGAAAGATTTATATACAAAAAGTGATACTATTCCAGCTGATAAAGTTACAAAGATGTTTAAGCGTGGAAAGAAGATTTATAAACGAAATTGTAGTTGGTGTCATGGTTTAGATGCAAAGGGTGATGGAGAAGCTACTAGAAATCCTGAAAAATCTATCTATCCATATAATCTTCGTAGAACTCTTTTAACAAGTGAACAGATGTTTCTTTATTCAAAACATGGTGGAAAATTTTGGGGTACAGCCAAAAATGATATGCCTTCATGGTCGCGAAAATATGATGACTATACCTTAAAGTCTGTTATAAAATATATTGAAAGTGAATTTAGAACTCGTTAATAAAACTTCCATTTAAACCTTAAATGCTATAATCGCGTAATTAATTACAGATTTAAAGGTTTAAAATGGCTCAAACTATAACAGAAAAAATATTCTCTCAACACGTTGGTAAAGAGGTTTTCGCTGGTGAAATAATTCGCTCAAATATAGATATGGTTATCGGAAACGATATTACAACTCCTATCTCTATTAAAGCGTTTGAAGATAGTGGTGCTGAATCTCTAGCTAATCCTGACGGATTTTCAATAGTTCTTGACCACTTTATTCCTGCAAAAGATATAGCATCTGCAAATCAAGCACGTATCTCACGTGATTTTGCAAAAAAACACAAACTTAAAAACTTTTTTGATGAAAAAGATATGGGTATCGAACACGCTCTTTTACCAGAAAAAGGTCTTGTAGTTCCGGGAGATGTTATTATCGGTGCTGATAGTCATACTTGTACTCACGGTGCATTAGGTGCTTTTTCAACTGGTATGGGTTCAACAGACCTTGCATTTGCTATGATTAGTGGTGGTAATTGGTTTAAAGTTCCTGAATCTATTAAAGTAAATCTTAGTGGTAAACCTAATCTTCATACAACTGGTAAAGATATTATTCTTGAAATTATCCGTATGATTGGTGTTGATGGTGCATTATATAGAACTTTAGAGTTTACAGGTTCTACAATTCCTCATTTAACTATGGACGATAGATTTTCTATGTGTAATATGGCTATTGAAGCTGGTGCAAAAAGTGGAATCGTAGCCTATGATGATGTAACAGCAGAGTTCTTAGCAGATAAAGATTTAGCACGTGAACCTAAAATTCATCAATCAGATGCAGACGCTACTTATGTACAAACTTTAGAGATAGATGTTGCAAACTTAGAGCCTGTTATCGCTTATCCTTTCTTACCATCAAATGGTCACTCAATCACTAAAGCTGTTTCAGATAAGATAAAAATAGACCAAGCTTTTATAGGTTCATGTACAAATGGACGTTTAGGGGATCTGAAAACTGCCTCAGAAATTTTAAAAGGTCAAAGAGTTCACGAAGATGTTCGTTTAATTGTAACACCCGGTACTCAAAAAATCTTTAAAGAAGCGTTTAGATTAGGTTATATAGATATTATTATAGATGCAGGAGGTGTTGTTTCAAATCCTACTTGTGGTGCTTGTTTAGGTGGATATATGGGAATTTTAGGAGATGGTGAAGTAGCTATTTCTACAACAAACCGTAACTTTGTTGGTCGTATGGGAAGTAGAAGTTCTAAAGTTTATTTAGCAAACTCTGCTGTTGCTGCTATTTCGGCAATTACGGGTTATATTACAGACCCTAGATAGATACAACTAATTTTATTGATAGTAAATAAAGGTAAAATATGAAAAAATTATTTTTAATTTCAAGTGTAGTAGCTGGATTATTACTATCAGTAGCCTCTGCAAAACCTCTTGATTATGAACTTACTCCACTTATAGGTTCAAATATTCCAGAAGACAATTATGATCTTCGTGGAGATGGAAATACATTAGATACCCACTTAGTATCTGGATTAGAAATTCAATTTAATCAAGCTCCTGTCATTCATCCAGAAATCTCTTTTACTTATGCTCTTGGCGAATATGATAATGGCTTAGAAACAAATATTATGCGTATCGCTTTAAATGGTGTTTACCAATATGATACTCAATATGTAATACCATTTTTAAAAGCTGGATTTGGTTTTAATATGATGAGTGAACCTAAAGATTATTATACAACTGCCATAGATTTTGGAGCAGGTCTTAAATTTAATTTTACTGATAATATCGCTTTAAAAACAGAATTTATTCATATATCAGATTTTAATGATGGAGAGTGGAATAGTAATATGACCTTTGTGGCTGGTCTAACTATCTCTTTTGGTACAGCTGAAGAAAGCGAAGTTTTAAGGTATGAACCTGCTGATATAGCTGCTGATGGTATTATTACTAATCTTGATGATGAAGTGATAGAGAGTAATGATGAAGTAAAAAAAGAGAGTTTAGATATTAAAGATGATGGAAACGATATGTATCAAGATGATATAATAGTTGAAGAGATTGTCGAAGAAAATAAAGAGCAAAAAAACAATACAAATAGTTTTAAAGAAACTGAATTAGAGATAAAAAATATACCACCTAAAGTTGTAAATATTGTTAATAACGATAGAGATAATGACGGTATAAGTGACTATGCTGATAAATGTATCTATACACCACCTGGAGTGAGAGTATATGCAAATGGTTGTAGAATTGATGAAGATGATGATAAAGATGGTATTTTAAATTCTATTGATGAGTGTCCAAATACTCCTTTAAACTCCAAGGTTAATACAAAAGGGTGTGTGAAAAAAGTAGATAAAAAATATAAAAATATTATTCAATTAAATATTGAGTTTAAATATAAATCTTTTGAAGTGACAGATATTTCTAAAGAGGAGGTGTTGATGCTTGCTGACTTTTTAAATAATAACACTACTTATAATATTCGAGTTATCGGTTATACAGATAACAAAGGAAGTAGGGCTTACAATAAAAAACTTTCTCAAAAAAGAGCAAATGCTATAAAAAATATGCTCATTAAAAACAAAGTTTCTGCTAATAGAATTTCTTCTGTTGGTATGGGTGAAGCAAATCCTATTGCAGATAATGATTCTGAAAATGGTCGCGCTAAAAACCGACGTATAGAAGTGGAGTTAATAAAAAAATAGATGATAGATATACCTTGTATAATTTTTGCTGGTGGCAGAAGTTCAAGAATGGGAGAGGATAAAGCACTTCTCCCCTTTTCTACTGAAAAAACTCTTACACAGTTTCAACTTTTAAAGCTTCAAAAAATATTTAAAAATGTTTATATATCGTGTAAAGATAAAAATAAATTTGATTTTGAAGCATCTTTTATTGAAGATATTAAAACTGATAATATTTTTGCTCCAACGACAGGGTTTGTATCTATTTTTAAAGAGTTGGAAGATGAGAAATTTTTTGTAATAAGTGTAGATACCCCCTTTGTAGATAAAGAGGAGATAGTGACTCTTTTAGATAATGATAGTAGTGATTATGATGCAACAATAGCAAAAACAGTATCAGGCATACAACCGATGTTTGGTATTTATCATCGTTCATTAGAAGAGAATTTTAAACTTATGTTAGATACCGATAATCATCGTTTAGGTTTTTTACTTAAAAATTCTAATACAAATTTTATACTTTTCGAAGATGACAGAGCATTTAAAAATTTAAACCATAAATATGAGTATGAAGAAGCATTAGAGCTTATAAAATAACTAGATAAAAAAGGAAGAGAATGAAAGCGATAGCACTTTTTAGTGGTGGACTAGATTCTACATTAGCGATAAAAATGATAATAGACCAAGGGATAGAAGTTTTAGCCCTTAATATTAATACAGGATTTGGAAGTACAGGGGATAGATATGACCACATGAAAGATATGTGTGAACAAGTGGGTGCAGAACTTAAAATTATAGATATTCAAAATGAGTTTTTACAAGAGGTTCTTTTTGACCCTAAACATGGTTATGGAAAGAACTTTAACCCTTGTATAGATTGCCATGCAAAAATGTTTGCAGTTGCTAAACGTATTATGGAAGATGAGGGTGCATCATTTTTAATAAGTGGTGAAGTGATGGGACAACGTCCTATGAGCCAAAATAAAGATGCTTTACAAACAGTTTTGAATGAGAGTAACTGTGATGGTATATTACTTCGTCCAATGTCTGCAAAAATGTTAGCTCCAACTCTTCCAGAATTAGAAGGCTGGGTGGACAGAGAAAAATTAGAGGGTATAACAGGACGCTCACGTGATAGACAGATGCAACTTGTAAAAGAGATAGGTCTTGAAAATTTTGAATCTCCTGGTGGTGGATGTCTTTTGACAGATGAAAACTTTGGTAAAAAGATGTTTGATTTTATTAAATATGATAAATTTGAAGTAAGAGATATTCCAGTTATGAAATCTGGACGCCATTTTCGTTTAACAGATGGTGCAAAGTTAGTAATAGGGCGTAATCAAGAGGAAAATCAACATCTTCAAGATATAGAAAATGACAAATATTATCATCTTAAAACTATCGGAATTCCAGGACCTCATGGACTTTTGAGTAAAACAGCAACAGATGCTGATAAAGAGTTAGCATTACAAGCGATACTTGTTTATACAAAAGCTAATCAAGAGGATAATTATAGTGTTGCTTATGATGGCATCGAAGTAAAAGGTTTTCCATTTGAGTCACGTGAAATGATGAAACCTTTTACAATTAAATAAAAGGATTGTTATGGGTGGAGTTCACTTTGATTTTGAAAATTTTTTACAACTTATCTCTTTAAATATAGGGATTGCAGAACGTATAGATGAAAATCGTGCAGAGAGTTTTACTCTTTTATATTGTGATTTTTCAGATATGAATAGTCCTGATGTTGCTCAATCACTTGAAGAGATATTAAGAAATTCTGATGCTGTTGTGAATTACGAAAAAGATTATTTTTTTATTCTTCCATATACAGATAAGTATGGATCAGGGTATGTAAAAAATATGTTTGATGAATTTTTTGGTAAGCAACTAACTTCTGTATCTGTTAGTTATCCTATTGATGGTGAAACAGTAGAAGAGCTTTTTAATAGTGTAGAGCTTAAAATAAGAGAAACAGAAAAGAAAACATTAAGTTGTTTAAGTAAATTTATAAAAAAGAGTTAAATAGAGTGGGAAATACCTAGTAGTAAATACTAGGTATTTTATATTTATATAGACTATTCAGTCATATAGTCTGTATTTCCCATATCTTTGCTATTATTATCTTCATTTGTGTCACTATTCTCATTATCTTCATTATCTGTGTTAGTTGTATTAAAACCCTGACCAACTTCCGTACTTGTAACTGTTTTCATAGCATCATCATCACTTCCATCCATATTTGGATCAGCGATTAAAGCTTGTTCAAGTAATATTGCCATATCCGCACTACTTCTATTTGTGTCTAAGTTTAATTGTTCTAGTTTTTCTATAGTTGTTTCTACTATATTTAAATCAACTGAATTTGGTGTTCCATCACTCATTTCTGCATATATAGCATTTGTAGCCATTTGTACTTTTGTTGATGCTTCAGAAGGTACTTTTAATAACTCATCAGCAGTAGCATTAGAATCATCTAGTTGAGTTACTAATGTTTGAAGTTTTTCTGTTCTCTTTGTTGCATCAGTAATTAATGCTCCTGCTTCATCTTTAGAGATATAAGTAGTAATAGCTGTTACCTTATCTTCATAAGAAACCATCTCTATATTTAATGGTAAATCACCTTCACTATATTGACCATCACCATTAACATCTATAAAACCACCATTTACTTTTACAGGATAAGTAATTTCATTTGCAAAAGTGTACGTATTTGTACCCTCATTTTGAGTAGCAGTTTGCTCAGGTGTTGAACTGTCTGTAACATTAGCATCATAAACTTTACCTCTTTCTACTGTAACTGTTTTTGTTGCATTACCTGTATTTGTTTCACTTTCTTGTGTTTGTGTTGATGAACTATCATCCGAACCACAACCTGTAAAACCAAAACTTAAAGCAGATAAAACTGCTAAACTAATTCCAAATTTGTTAAATTTATTCATAAGATTCTCCATAGTTTTTTTAATCAAATTATTAAATTTGTTAAAATATTATATCACAATTTATATTATAGTTATTATTTCTATTTTTATTATTTAACAATTTTTAGCTACACTTTCAAAATTATAAAATAACTATACTCTATATATAGGAAAACAATTTGAAATTAATTATCGTAGAGTCACCAGCAAAAGCTAAGACTATAAAAAACTTTTTAGGTAGGGGTTATGAGGTTATCGCCTCTAAAGGTCATATACGTGACCTCCCAAAATCTCGTTTTGGAATTGCTGTTGAAGAGGAAACAAATCATCTTATTCCAACTTACTCAGTAGCAAAAGAGAATGCTCCTACAGTGAAAGAGATAAAAGCTCTTGCAAAAAAAGCAGATATTATATATATTGCAACTGATGAGGATCGTGAGGGTGAAGCTATCGGTTGGCATATCGCTCACGCTATTAAAAAAGACCCTCTTGAACTTCCTCGTATCGTATTTCATGAGATTACAAAAACAGCTATTAAGAACGCTCTGAAAAATTCTCGTAAAATAGATATGGATATGGTAAATGCACAACAAGCTCGTCGTATGCTCGACCGTGTTGTTGGGTATAAACTCTCTCCTCTTTTAGCATCTAAAATCCAAAAAGGATTATCTGGTGGTCGTGTTCAGTCATCTACTCTTAAACTTGTAGTTGAGCGTGAACGTGAGATTCAAGCTTTTATTCCTGTTGAGTATTGGACTATTAATACACTTTTTAAAAAAGATATAGATGCGACTATTATCTCTCATGAGGGAAAAAAGCTTACTAAGATGTCTATTGAAAATAAAGAACAAGCCCTTAAAATAGAAAAAAGTGTAAATGCAGATAGTTTTATAATCTCTAAAATAGAGACAAAACAGCGTAAAAGTTCAACGCCACCACCATTTATGACATCAACTCTACAACAAACTGCATCATCTAAGTTAGGGTTTACTCCTAAAAAAACGATGATGGTAGCTCAGTCTCTTTATGAGGGTGTAAAAACTCCTGATGGAACTTCTGGTGTGATAACTTATATGAGAACAGATTCACTTAATATGGCTAAAGAAGCAGTTGAATCGGTTCGTGAGATTATTGAAACTAAATATGGTGCTAAATATCTTCCAAAAGAGCCAAAAACTTATGGTAAAAAAAGTAAAAATGCACAAGAAGCACATGAGGCTATCCGTCCTACTATGCTTCACTTTACACCAGAACAAGCGCAAAGTTTTTTAAAGGCTGATGAGATTAAACTTTATCGTCTTATCTATGAGCGTTTTATGGCTTGTCAAATGGAAGATGCTAGATTTGAGCAACAAAGTATTATCTTTAAGGGTCAAAACAACGACTTTAGAGCAAGTGGTAGAAAACTAATCTTTGATGGTTTTTATGCTGTTACAGGTGCTGAAGATAAAGATAAACTTCTTCCTATCTTAACAGAGGGTGATAAAGCAGAGACTCAAAGTGTTAAACCAGAACAACACTTTACAGAGCCACCATCACGTTATAGTGAAGCATCTTTAATCAAAAAACTAGAGAGTGAGGGTGTTGGTCGTCCATCTACTTATGCTCCAACAGTTGCAACATTAAGTAGTCGTACTTATGTAAATATTGAGAAAAAACAGATTGTTCCTACTGAGATGGCATTTACTGTTACTAAGATTTTAGAGGATAATTTTGCTAATATTGTAGATATATCTTTTACAGCAAATATGGAAGAGAAACTTGATGAAGTAAGTGAAGGTAAAATGGATTGGCAGAAGCTTTTAAGTGATTTTTACTTTCCATTTATGCAACAAGTTGCTGATGGAAAAGAGAATATAGTTTCACTTAAACTTGCAAAACCATTAGGTCGTATGTGTCCTAAATGTGGTGAAAGTGAGCTTCTTTTACGTTCTGGTAGATTTGGTAACTTTATCGCTTGTAGTGGTTTTCCTAAGTGTAAATATACAGAGCAGTGTGACGATGAAGGCAATGCAGTAGAAGTTAAAGCTGAAAAAACAGATGAAAAATGTGATAAATGTGGCAAAGATATGGTTGTTAAAAATGGACGTAACGGTAAATTTTTAGCATGTTCTGGTTATCCTGATTGTAAAACTACAAAAAGTTTAGATACAGATGCTAAAGTTTCTGAAACTCCGTGTCCAGATTGTGGAGGAAAACTTCTTTATAAACAGTCACGTCGTGGTGCTTTTTGGGGTTGTATTAACTATCCTAAATGTACATTTATCTCTAAATTTGAACCTACAAATATTAAATGTGAAGAGGACAAATGTGAGGGTGTACTAGCTCCTAGAACTTATAGAAATAAAGAAGTTTATGAGTGTGTTAAATGTAAGAACCGTACTCCTCGTGAGGAAGAGACTAAAGAAGATGTAAAATAACTATGAAAATAGGCATAATCTCAGACACTCATAAAAAAGTTAAAAAAACAAAAAAAGCTCTTGCCCATCTTTTAGAAAATGGTGCGGAGTTTATTATTCATGCGGGAGATATTGTTGAAGTTGAGATTTTAGAGATGCTGAAAAACTCTCCTCTTGATTATTTAGCTGTATATGGAAATAATGATGCTCATTTAGTCGAGCATCACGAAAATTACAATCTTGTTCAAGAGCCTTACTATTTTAATCTTGCAGGGTTGAAATTTAAACTGATGCACCTTCCATACTATATGGCTCCTGATGCTGATATAATAATTTTTGGTCATACACATATTTTTCAAACAGAGATGAATAATGGAAAACTTTTTTTAAACTCTGGTGAAGTGTGTGCTAGAAAAAAACCTGTTTCAGAGTTTGCTATGCTTGAAGTTTTTGATGATAAATTTGTTGTTACTCATTATGAGAAGGGTGATGGGGAAGTTGTTTTTAGTGAAACTTTGTATAACTCCATAAGACTTTAACTTCTTAAATATAATTGTTATATAATAATTAAAGAAATTATAAGGAGTAATAAAATGAGTATCAAATTAAAACTTATACTATCCTTTACAACGATAGCAATTTTAGTCGCTATTTTATCGGGATATAGTATCTACGGTGTTGGTAAAAGTTCTGATGGATTTACTAACTATAGAGAGATGGCAAAAGATAGTGTTTTAGCAGGTAGAGTACAAGCAAATATGCTTATGGTTCGTATGAATGTTAAAGATTTTTTGAAAACTCCTATCCAAAAAGAGATTAATGAATTTGAATCTTATTACAATAAAACAGATGGTTTTATAAAAGAAGCTTTAGTTGAGATTCAAAAACCATCTCGCGAACCAATGGTTCAGAAGATGTCAGTAGAACTTCATCAATATCGTGAATATTTTTATGAAGTTATAGAATTGTTTAAACAAAGAGATAATATCGTTAACAATAATCTTAATGTAAATGGTAAAAAGATAGAACAACTTTTATCTGCTGTTATGAGAAGTTCAAAGAGAGATGGAGATATGGAAGCTTCATTGAGTACAGCTCAAACTATTCGTTCCCTTTTATTAGCAAGACTTTATACTTCTAAATATCTAAAATCTAATGATTTAGCACATGCTCAGCGTGTTGATAAAGAGTTTAGTGACCTTCAACATGACCTCAAAAACTTAAAAAAAGAGATTCAAAACTCTCAAAGACAATCTCAACTATTAGAAGCTGTTGGACTTATAGAGCAGTATAAAAAAGGTGTAAAAAGTATTGTTAGCATTATTAAAAATAGAAACGATATTATTAATAATAAGTTAAATAAAATTGGTCCAGATATTGCAAGATTATCAGAAGAGGTAAAACTTTCTATTAAAAAAGACCAAGATACAATAGGTCCTGAAGTTTCAGACCTGAATGAAAGTCTGCAAACCGTTTCTATGACCATAGCAATAATTACACTTATTTTTGTTATCTTTATTGCTATTTTTATACCAAATATGATTATTAGCTCTTTAAATGCTCTTAATGATGGTATTTTAAAATTATTATCAACTGATGAAGGAAATGGACAAGTTGAAGTAAAATCTGATGATGAGATAGGTCAAATAACAAAGAACTTTAATCGATACTTACAAAATATTGAAGATAATTTAAACGAAGATAATGTTTTAATTAAAGAAGCTGAACACGTTATGGTTAGAGTGCAACATGGTTGGTATTCTGAGTTGATTACATCTTCCACTTCAAATGAAGCTTTAAATAATTTTAAAGATGGTGTTAATGCTATGATTGAAGCGACAAGAGAGCATTTTATAGGGATGAATAATGTTTTAGATGATTATTCAAAATATGATTATACAAGAACATTAACTTTAGACAATATTGAAAATGGTGGTGTTTTTGAAATATTAGTAAATGATATTAATACTTTAAGAGGTGCTATTGTTATGATGTTACAAACATCAGCAAATAGTTCATCAGAGTTTTTAGATAAAGCAGATTTTTTAGAATCTAAGATGCAAAACCTAAGTACACTTACGATGCAACAAGCACAGAGTATTCAAGAAACAGCAAGTTCTATTGAGATGATAGCTGAGTCCGTAGAATCAACATCTCTTAAAACAAAAGAGGTTATTAATCAGTCAAATGATATAAAATCGGTTGTAGGTATTATTACAGATATTGCAGAACAAACAAATCTTCTTGCATTAAATGCTGCTATTGAAGCTGCTCGTGCTGGTGAACACGGTAGAGGTTTTGCCGTTGTTGCAGATGAAGTAAGAAAACTAGCAGAGAGAACACAGAAGTCTCTTTCAGAGATAAATGCTAATGTAAATGTTCTTACACAGTCTATTATAGAGATAGGTTCAAATATAGATGAACAGAGTGAGAGTATCTCTAAAATTAATAATACTATTGCACAAATAGACTCAGCAACACAAGATAATGCTTCAACAGTGAATGAAGTTAATGAAGTGGCAAATGAAGTAAAAGTAATGGCATCGGAATCACTTAAAGAGATTCAGAAGAAGAAGTTTTAAAGGAAAATGATGAATAATAAAACTACACAATTAAATATTACACATATTAATATTGAAGATTTATTTGGTATTTATACTTATTCTATACCAATGGATTCTACTGATATTTCTAAGCTTCTTATTTTATATGGAAATAATGGTGCAGGTAAAACCACTCTTTTACAAATTATTTTTAACCTTCTTTCTAGTGAAAACAAGAAAGGTCATAAAACTGAATTAGCTAATACTAAATTTAAAACTATTTCTATTACATTATCAAATGGCTATATAATTAAAGCATATAGAGAAAATTTTATTGGTAACTATAAATTACATATAAGTAAAAATTCAGAAGAACTAATAGATATAGTTTGTCATACAATAACGGAAAATGAAAAATATATTGTTAGAGATGGTAATAAAGGTTCAGCAGAAGTTCAAGATTTTTTAAATATTTTAAAAGAGTTAAATCTATCAATTCATTATCTTTCAGATGATAGAAAAATAAAAACAAATTTAACTATGCTCCTTGATGAGACTAAAGATAGCATTGAAATTTCTAATATTCCATTAGAAATGCTAAAAAATACAAAATCATTTTCAATAAATGATGCTTTTTTATTAATGGCTATTGGTAAGGTTGAAAATTGGTTTAAAACAGAAGTAAATATAGGTAACTCTATTGGTCAAAATGATATTCAAGAGATATATTTTAATATTATAGAAAATTTATTAGATGATAGTAAAAAAGAAGAACAAAGTAGCAATATTACTATCAATAAAAAAGATTTTTTAGAAAAGTTAAAAAAACTAAATAGTAGAAATCAAGAGTTTATGAAATATGAGTTAATCTTAGATTATAAACTTGAAAAGTATATTGACTTAATAAATAAAATATCTAAAGATAAATTAGAAGCTATTTCGACTACTTTAAATCCCTATATTGATGGTATTGAAAAAAGATTAAATGCTATTGAATCTACTAAAAATATAATAAATACTTTTATAACAATTTTAAATGAATTTTATTTAGGAAAAGAGTTAAGCTTTTCTATCACTACTGGATTAACTATTAACTCTACTTATGGTGAAAAAGAGATTTTAAAACCTACAATGCTCTCTTCGGGAGAAAAACAGTTATTACTTCTTTTTTGTAATACTATTTCAGCAAGAGAAGAAGCAAGTATATTTATCATAGATGAACCCGAACTTTCACTGAATGTTGTTTGGCAAAGAAAATTAATTGATGCTTTATTGTCCTTTTCAGAAGACAGTAGTATTCAGTTTATACTAGCATCTCATTCAATAGAGCTATTAACACAATATCAAGAAAATGTTTGTGTGTTAGAGAATATTAAAGAGTTCTAAATTGAGTGATTTAGGGAGAAAGAGTACAATAGATGAGATTAAAGCTAAATATAAATTTAATCCATTATTACCAAAAACTGTATATGTAGAGGGTTCAACAGATAGGTCTTTAATTCAGCTTTTTCTACAACAATCAAAGATGAAAAATATTATAGTTTTAAATATTAATACTATTGAAATATCAAAAATTGAAACTGAAAATTTAGATTTAGAAGATAACAATAGAAGTAGAGTAATTACTCTTACTAATTTAATTACAGATAATATTATCGGTATTATTGATAGTGACTTTGATTTCATTAAAAAAACTACTTACCCTCAAAATGATAATTTACTAAAAACTGATTATGCAAATATGGAGATGTATCTATTTAATAAAGAGAGTTTAGATAAAATATTTTTATCATATAATGAGCGCAAAAATTCAGAATATTTCTTAAAATTAGATACTATTCTTATCGAACTTTTCCTAATAGCTTTTGCAAAAAAAGAGTTAAAAAATGAACTTTCTACATTAGAATTTATTAAAAGTTTAACACTTAAATCAAATCAAATAGCTTTTGATAAAGAAAGTTATTTAAAAAAATATCTAAAAAATAATAAAGATGATATTCAAAATTTTAATCAATTTATTGAAAGTAAAAAAACTATATTACCGAGTGATAAACGAGAGATAATAGATGGTCACGATTTTGTCTCTCTTTTGCAGTTTTATTTAGAGATAAAACAGAAAGACGCAAAAGAGGTTTTTGAAAAAAGTTTATATTCAACTTTAGAATATAGTAAATTAAAAGAAGAAAATATGTTTAGAGAGTTAGTATTTTTATTAGAGGAAAAATAGATGAATAACAAAATATTCCTATGTTCAATCTGCAACATAAACAGTGGTACGTGTAAAGAAGATTGCAAATTCTGTTCTCAAAGTGTACGCTATAAAGCAGATATAGAACGTTACAAACAAAAACCGATAGATAATATTGTTGCAGAAGCTAAAACAGCAAGAGATAATGGTGCGTTAGGGTTTTGTCTTGTTACCGCAGATAAAGGCTTAAATGATAAAACTCTAACGTTTGTTTGTAATGTAGCAAAAGCAGTAAGTGAAGTAGCACCTGAACTTCGTCTTATCGCTTGTAATGGTACAGCTACACTTGAACAGCTTTTAGTTTTAAAAGAAAATGGTGTAAAAGCTTATAATCATAATCTTGAAACATCAGAGAATTTTTATCAGGAGATATGTACAACTCACCCATGGAGTGAACGCTATGAAACTTGTGAAAATGTAAATAAGGCTGGTATGGTTCTTATAACTGGTGGTATTTTTGGTCTTGGTGAAACACAAGAGGATAGAGTCTCTATGCTTAAAGCTCTTAACTCTCTAAATCCTAGTTCTGTACCTATAAACTTCTATCATCATAATAAAGCATTAGAGTTAAGCCCAAATCCTTTACAGGTAGAGGAAGCTCTTTCACTTGTTAAATTAACTCGTGAAATGATTCCAAATGCACAAAGAATTATGGTTGCAGGTGGACGTGAACTTATGTTTGGAAAACGCCAATCTGAAATTTTTGAAAATGGTGCAAACTCTATTGTAATAGGAAATTATCTGACAACTACTGGGCGTATTATGAGTAAAGATTTAGATATGTTAAAAAACCTTAATCTTGCTGTTGCAACAAAAGTACAATAGGTTTTTAAAAGATGGATAGTAATGTTACTTTAATTATAACTATCTCTCTTATCCTAATTTTTTCTCCATTTTTTGCCAAAGTTTTAAAACTTCCTACTACTCCTATTGAGATTATATTAGGTTCTATTCTTGGGTATTTTGGTTTTTTACATGATGAACATCTCTTTGAAGTGGTGGCTGAACTTGGATTTTTATATCTTATGTTTATTGCTGGAACAGAGATTAATCTTAAAGATGTTCTAAAAACTCCCTCTTCCATTATGAAACGAGTCATCTTTTATCTGATGATACTGTATGGATTTTCGATACTTTTTACACTCTATTTTGATATGGGTAAAATATTTATCGTTCTTCTTCCTCTTATATCTGTTGGATTAGTCGCAACACTTTCAAAAGAGTATGGCAAAACCCCTTGGTTAGAGATCTCCATGACAGCAGGTATTTTAGGAGAGGTTGTTAGTATCGCCTTTTTAACTATTACCTCCGCTGCTTTAGTTTCTGGATTTGGGTTTGTTCTGTTTGAAACAGTTCTTTCTTTAACTCTCTTTTTAATTTTTATGTTTATTATTTTCAAATCTATACAGCTTCTTTTTTGGTGGTATCCAAAGCTTTCAACAGTTTTAATGCCACACGAAGACAATCAAGAACAAGATATACGTTTATCTATGGGAATATTTTTTCTTCTAGTTGGAGCGATGCTTTATCTACATCTTGAACTTGCCTTTGGAGCGTTCTTAGCAGGAATATTTATTCCAACATTTTTTAAACATAAAAATCATTTACCACATAAATTGGCATCTTATGGATTTGGTTTTTTAATCCCTATCTTTTTTATCCATATTGGAAGCTCTTTTCATATTCAAGCACTTATGATAGATGGATTGGTTTTAAAAGCTTTTATAATAGCATTGGTTATGATTTTAATGAGAGTTGTTGCCTCACTTGTTTTTATAAAAAAGTTAGGTATAAAAAATTCTATCTTAATGGGATTAAGTCACTCTATGCCATTAACTCTTCTTATCGCGATGGCAACACTTGCGTATAATGCAAATTCGATAGATACATTACACTATTATGCTTTAATTTTAGCAGCTCTTTTTCAAGTTATAAGTGTGATGGTTGTTATTAAACTTATTAATAATTATAAAGTAAAATAGAGTTATAATCCCCACAATAATTTCAAGGAGTACCCTTTGGTAAGAGTAGAATTTTTAGGTCCTATACAAAAAGAGCCATTAGAGTTAGATATTTCAGATTTAAGTCAGTTAGCAACTGTTTTACAAGAAGATAAAGCTATGAGTGAGTGGTTACAAAACTGTGCCGTAGCTGTCAATGATACACTTGTTTCTTTATTGGAACACCCTCTAAAAGATGGAGATAAAATCTCTCTTTTACCTCCTGTATGTGGTGGTTGAAAAATGCTTTCTTTATATGATGGTGCATTACCTGTAAATGATATTTTAAAAGATTGGTATGAGCAAGAAGCTACAAGTAATTATGGTGCATATATTCCCTTTGTTGGAACTGTTCGTAGTGAAGATGAGATAGATGGATTGAGTTTTGATATTTATGAACCGATTTTAAACTCTTGGTATGAAGCTTGGCAGAAAAAAGCTAAAGAGAGAGGAGCTATTATAAAGATGGCTCACTCTCGTGGAGATGTTATGCTTCACGAATCATCATATATTTCAGCAGTTTTTTCTCCAAAACGTAGAGTTGCATTAGAGTTAATAGATGAGTTTGTAGAAGATTTTAAAGCTTCTGCACCTATTTGGAAATATGATTTGAAAGGTGGGGAGAGGATTTATGCACTTGAGCGTTCTACTGCTATTGAGGGTAGTGGGATTTTGAGTGGGAAAACAAATTAAATGCCTGAAATAAGTAGATTTTATGGAATAAGAATAACAATATATTTTGATGACCATCCTCCCTCACATTTTCATGCTGAATATGGAGAATATGAAGCAGTATTCTCTATTAAAGATGGCGAGATGATTCAAGGAAAGCTTCCTAAGACAGCGAAAAAACTTGTAAAAAAATGGTATGAACTTCAACAAGATAAAATTTTAGAAGCTTGGGAACATATTCAAAATGACGAACTATTTGATAAAATTCCACCTTTAGATTAGGAAAAATTATGATATTAAACATCACAAAAGCCGACTATATAAATGATTTTAAGATAAAGCTTTCATTTAATGATGGATTAGAAAAAGTAGTTGATTTACAAAACTATATTCACTCGAAAAAACATCCATTTTTTCAATCATTAAAAGAGGTTGATGAGTTTAAAAAATTTAGAGTTCATAAAACATTAGTTTGGGAGAGTGGAGCAGATATTGCACCAGAATATTTACATGATAGGATATAAAAAGTGAAAAAAACAATAATAGCTCTATCGACATTCTTTTTATTTCTTGGGTGTAATAGCACTCAAGTATCTCCACAAGAAAATAAGATAGAGCAAGAAGAGTATGAAGAAACAGTTTCATACAAAGTATAATGTTCTTACACGTGCAAGAAGCAAAATATCTCCAAGACTATCAACTACAACTTACATTCAACAACAACGAAATAAAAATAGTTGATTTAAAAGATGAACTCTACGGAGAAATTTTTGAACCTCTCAAAGATAAAGAATTTTTTCAGAATTTTTTTATTTCTCATAATACAGTAGAATGGAAAAATGGGGCAGATTTTGCACCTGAATTTTTATTCGAGATAGGTATAAAAATATAAAAAGAGGGGATTGAAATGTCTGAAAATATAGAACTACAACTATTAAATGAAAATGAAGATTTAAGAAGAAGATTAAATAAACTAGAAGGAAAAAATAGTGAGGGTATTCCAAGTTACTCTTTTAGTAAGATTAGAGAAAAAGAGTTAAAACTACTTTTTACAATTAAAAAGAACTTCTTAGATGATACTATTTTTGATAATTGGTTTGAGAATTCTATCAAGTTAGAGGAGGGTATTGAACTTTTTCTAAAAACTTTAATACAAAAAAATATAAAATTGATGAGTAGCTATAATGAGGAAGATTTAAAGATACATTTTTTATCTCCTATATTTAGTTCTATCGATTTTAAATCTTTAAAGTATAATTTTCGAGACTTTTATGAATATAATTTAACTTATAAAACAGAAAAATTTATTCTTAATGGAACAACCGATTTTATTCTCTCTAAGGGTTTAACAACAATTGAAAAACCCTATTTTTTTATTCAAGAGTTTAAAAAATCAAAAGAGTATTCAGACCCTGAACCACAACTTTTAGCCGAACTTATTTCAGCTATTGAACTGAATAATTGGAAAACTATCAAAGGAGCATATATTGTTGGTGCTATATGGAATTTCGTTATTTTAGAAAAACTAGGCAAAGATAGTTATCAATATTTTGTAAGTATAAACTTTGATAGTACAAAGATTGAAGATTTAAAAAGTATTTATAAAAACTTGCTGTTTGTGAAGAATGAGATTATTTCTATGATAGAGATGGAGAAGATTGATGAAAGTTTTAATAAAAAATAAAAACAAAGGTACAAAAAAATGAGTCTATTACACTACAAAAAAAGTATAGAACTACTAAACACACTCAAAGTAAACTCCAACAGAGTTGAAAAATTACCACTCAGTAGCTCTCTAGGAAGAGTTTTAGCCAAAGATATAGTTGCCGTTTATAACGACCCTCAATTTCCAACGGCTTCTATGGATGGGTATGCTGTTAAATATTCAGATTTAGATAAAAAAAGTTTAACTATTTTAGGAGATAATCCTGCTGGGAGTGATGAGCAAAGAGTTTTAAAAAGTGGCGAATGTATCAAAACTTTTACAGGTTCAAAGATGCCTGAGGGTGCTGATACTCTTATTCAAATAGAGAATGTAACTGTTGATGGAGATACAATTATCATCAATGAAAAAGTATTATTAAACGCATCTGTTCGTCCTATCGGCGAGGGCTATAAATCTGGAGATGTGCTTATTAGAAAAGGTACAAAGATAGGTTTTGCAGAGATAGGTGTTATGGCAGGACTTAATACTGTGATGGTAAGTGTAGTCGTAAAACCTCGTGTAGCAGTTATTGCAACGGGTAGTGAGATTTTAGATTTAGGCGAAAACAGTACAAATCCTGCACAGATACGAAGCTCAAATAACTATACTTTATCTGCTTTAGTAGAATTAGCAGGGGCAGAGGCTGTTCAACTTGGAACAGTTGGAGATGATAAAAATTCTATTATGCAAGAGTTCCAAAATGCTCTTTCATCGGCTGATATTTTAGTCAGTACGGGTGGTGTAAGTGTTGGGGATTATGATTTTGTGAAAGATATAGTTCCAGCTTTAGGTGCAGAGATTATTTTTAAGGGTGTCGCTATTAAACCAGGGCGTCATATAATGGTCGCACAAAAAGGGGATAAATTTATATTAGCACTTCCTGGATTTGCTTACTCTTCAACTGTTACTGCTATTTTATATCTTTTACCTCTTATATCAAAGATGTTACTAAAAAAGAACCCTTTTACAACAGTAGAAGCAAAATTAAGTGAAGATTTTAAAAAGCGTAGTCGTTTTACAGAGTTTACAGCTTGTAATGTGAATATTAAAAATGGTCAATATTTTGTAGATTTTATAGGTAAAAAAGTGGGTAGTTCGGCAATATTGACAAATATATTGGATGGTAGTGCCTTGATGGTTACTCCTGAAGAGCAGAAAGAGGTAGCTAAAGATAGTTATGTTGATCTGATATTATTGGAGAATTTTTAAATGAAAGCATATACAATAAATCCAGAAAACCAAGAGTTACAAGAGTTAGAGCTAGATATACAGGCAAATACAGTCTATACATTTTTTAGCTCTATCTCCATAGATAATTTGGAAACTTTAGATAAACATACTATTTATAGTGATGCAGATGCTATCTCAAAAGGAAAAAAACCATTCTTTTTAGGGGAACAACTTATAGTTGGTGATGCTCTTATATTTGGTAAAAATGGTTTTTTAGATAGCGATGTAACCATTCCAAAAGATGAGTTAGCATCACTTATAAATTATGATGTATCAGATTTTTATATAGATACTTTAGCACTTTTAAAAGATACAGATATAAACTTATATAGTGTGTTTGAAATATCAAAAAAAGATGAAGATATACAGTTTAATACAGAGTGGGTTTTACACGTATTTAATATAGCAGATGATAATACAAAAGAGTATTTTTTAGATGAGTTACAAAAAGCTATTGAAGCGAAAGAAAATAGTTTGGAGTTTATGCAAAAGATGGCAGTTTTGGCTATGAGAGCTATGGGGTAGAGAGAATTATTTCTCTCTAAAACAAACTCCCCTCCAAAGCTTTTACCTTATAACTTCGTCTATGAATTTCACAATACCCATATTTTTTAATCATCTCAATATGAAGTTTTGTTCCATATCCTTTATGCTTTTCAAAAAAGTAGTTAGGATATTTTTTAGCTTCTATTAAAATATCTCTATCGTGAGTTACTTTGGCTAGTATTGATGCTGCGCTTACCTCTGCTACTTTTCCATCAGCTTTTACCATTGTTGTTAAACCATCAACTCCAAAGGTAGTATTTCCATCAAAAAGATACTCATCAGTTTTTAGATTTTCCATAATCTCACGAAGCCCACTTGCTAAACATTGAGAGATACCATCTTCATCAATCTGTTGAGGAGAGAATTTTACTATATGATAGATTGAGTTTTCAACTATAAGTGCATAAAGAGCTTCTCGTTTTTTTTCCGTAAGTTTTTTAGAGTCGTTTAAACCATCTACTCTAGCAGTTAAAATACAACCTGCCATAACTAAATCTCCAGCAAGAGGTCCACGACCTGCTTCATCTATTCCACATAATTTTTTCATTGTTTCTCCCTAAATATTAAGGAGTATAACATAGTTTGTAAGTCTAAATAAGATCCAAAAAACTTAATCCCCCAAAGCCCAAATATCAAAAGGTAACATCTCAACCTTTGATAAGGGGTGTGTTACAGTTCCCTCTTTACTCATCGTAACTGCGGTTACTTTATCTACTTGATAACTAAATAAAAATTGCTCTATCTTTTCAAGTTTTTTAAATAGAGTTCTTTCGTCACTAAATGGCATTCCTAAAATAATCTCATTTGTAGCTGGAAGATAAAAATCTATACCATCATCATAAAAACACTTTATATTTTGTTTGAGTAGTTCAAGAAAAATCATATTTTCAAATAGTCTTCCAAAATGTTTATCAACACTTAATGCACTTTTTAAAGAGATGTCGCAGAGATAGAGTTTTTTTGTAGCTTTGATATGATTAAATTTATTTAATGTATGGATATAATTTTTTGAGAGTAGTTTTTCATAGGATTTATAAAGTTTGTCTTTGGAAATTTTTCTCTCTATTTTTAAACGCTCATATATAGTGTAAGCCGAAACTTTCTGAGAAATCATATTTGCAGAGAGCTTTATGATGTCAAACTCTATATCATCAAGAGAGCATTGGAGTATATTCTGAATATAAAAATATCTATTGTCTGAATGAATTTTGTGCATATTAGGTAAACCACCCAACTGAAAAAAATGGTTTAATGTACTAGAATCGTATTTATGCTCATAGGCTAAAAACTCTTCATAGTCTAAAGGATAGAGCTGTAAAGTATCTAAAAAATCTATATCATAGTGAGTTTGTGAAGTGATAATTAATTGAGGTATATTTATAATATTTATCTCATCTATATAGTTGTCAAGAACTAAACACTCTATTTTATTAGTGATACAAAAGTTTAAAAGTTCATTATTTAACTCTGCTATATTTAAACGAACATCTAAACAGTTTATATAAAGATAACTACTTTTTTTAAGAGATAGGAGATAATATTTTACCAATTTTGTTTTACCACTCTGAGTGATACCATTTATCTGATAACTTCCATCATCAATAAAAACTTTTCTATCGTGAAACTTCTCTAAATATATATCAGTTTTATAAAGCTCTTCTAATAAAACCTGCATAGTAGCTCCTTTAAATTATTTATCTAATTTTATCACTTCCTTTTTAAAAGGAAATAAATTATTCTAAAAATTGATTTTAAATAAGAAAGTTGCTATAATGATGTTCCCTTAAAATAGTTGGGCGTTAGGATCCAACGAGTTCTTTAGAAGGAAAAACATGGAAAAAATTCGTTTAAAATTGAAAGCTTACGATCATCGTGTATTAGATAGATCAGTAGCGTCAATCGTTGAGGCTGTAAAGCGTACAGGTGCACAAATTCGTGGTCCGATCCCTTTACCAACAAAGATTCGTAAATATACTGTTTTAAAATCAGTTCACGTTAATAAAAAAGCTCGTGAGCAATTTGAAATTCGTATGCACGCTAGAATGATTGATATTGTTTCTGCTACGCCAGAAACTGTTGATTCATTAATGAAGCTTGATCTTGCACCAGAAGTAGACGTAGAAGTACGCTCTATGGATAAGTAAGGAGTTCGTAGTGGAATATATTGTTGAAAAAATCGGTATGAGCCGTACAATCACTGTACCTAGTAAGCCCGTTACTCTTTTAAGAGTTCTTGAGCAAAAAGTATGTGAAGTTAACGAAGGTACTGCTATTGTAGCTTACAATAGTGGTAAAAAAATGAATAAAGCGATCGAAGGTCAGCAAAAAAAATATACACTTTCTGCTGAGTTTAATCGTTTTGCTACTCTTGAAGTTGCAAATACTGAAGCTGGTGATTTAGATATTACTCCTCTAGTTGAAGCGAAAGTAATTAGATCTACTTTCAACACTAAAGGTCGTGGTTTTGCTGGTGCAATGAAACGTTGGAACTTCGGTGGTGGTCCTGCATCTCACGGTCATAGAATGGGTCGTAGAACAGGTTCTATCGGTAATGCTGAGTGGCCAGGTCGTGTAATGAAAGGTAAGAAAATGCCAGGACATTACGGAAATACACAAAACAGTGTAAAAAATGAGATCGTTTCTTTTGATGCTGAAAACCAAATCATTGCGGTTGCTGGTTCTGTATCTGGTGCAAACGGTGCTTTAGGTCGTATAAAGGTAGCTAAATAATGAGCGCAATTATCTTAAATGAAAAAATGGAAAAAGCGTCTGAATTAGCTTTACCAGAAAGTTTTTCTGGTATTAATCCTCATAACCTTTATCTTTATGTTAAGTCTGCTCAAGCTGCACAACGTGCAAATACAGCAACTACTAAAGGTAGAAGTGAAGTACGTGGTGGTGGTAAAAAACCATGGGCTCAAAAAGGTGGCGGTCGCGCTCGTGCTGGTTCACGTCGTTCTCCTATCTTTGTAGGTGGTGGTAAAGCGTTCGGTTCAATGAACAATCATAACTACAACCTAAAAGTAAATAAAAAGCAAAAGAAATTAGCTTTAAACTTTGCTTTAAATGAGCATGCACAAAACGGTACTCTATTTATTGTTGATAATATTGAAGTTGCTTCTGGTAAGACTAAAGATGCAATGGCAATGTTTAAATCATTAAATCAAAGAGATACTCTTTTTGTTAAATCTTTATTAGATGAGCCAACATTTTTAGCATTTGAAAATATTCAAGCTACTTACGTTGTTGAGTCAAATGAATTAAATGCATTCTTAGCTGCTAACTATCGTTCACTTGTGATCGAAAAAGCGGTATGGGAAACTTTAACAAGTGAGGCTAAATAATGGCTGATATTACAGATATTAAATCTATACTATATACAGAAAAGACTTTAGGTATGCAAGAATCTAATGTTGTTGTTATACAAACTTCAGTTCGTATGACTAAAACAGGTCTTAAAGAGGTTTTTCGTGAGTATTTTGGAATTGTTCCAAAGAACATTAACTCATTGAATCAAAGCGGAAAGCGTAAAACATTCCGTGGTGTAAAAGGTAAGCAAAATGACTTTAAAAAGTTCTATGTAACTTTACCTGAAGGTGCACAAATCGAAAGTTTGGCGGTATAACAGATGGCAATTAAAACTTATAGACCGATAACTCCGTCTCGTCGTTTTTATACAAATGTTGATAGTTCAGACATTACGGCAAAAGCTAGTGTTCGTTCATTACTTGTTAAAATACCACAACATGCTGGTCGTAACAACAATGGTCGTATCACTTCTCGTCACCGTCAAGCTGGTGCTAAAAAACTTTACCGTATCATCGATTTCAAAAGAAATAAATTTGATATTCCAGGTACTGTTGCAGCAATCGAATATGACCCATATAGAAACTGTCGTATCGCATTAATCAATTATGCTGATGGTGAAAAACGTTACATTCTTCAACCAAAAGGTCTTGAAGTAGGTACTGTTATTAATTCATCTGCTGATGGTCTTGATGTTAAACCTGGTAATACTATGAAACTTCAAAATATTCCAGTTGGTACATTAATTCATAATGTTGAGCTTAAAGTTGGTAAGGGTGGACAAATGGTTCGTTCTGCTGGTACTTCTGCTCAGATTATGGGTCGTGATGGTAAGTATGTTTCTTTACGTATGCCTTCATCTGAGATGCGTTTAGTTCTTGGTGAATGTTTAGCTACTATTGGTCAAGTTGGTAACGAAGAGTTTGGTAACATTGTTATCGCTAAAGCTGGTCGTCAACGTCATCTTGGTATTCGTCCACAAACTCGTGGTTCTGCAATGAATCCAATAGATCACCCGCATGGTGGTGGTGAAGGTAAAACTAACTCGGGTCGTCATCCGGTTACTCCTTGGGGTAAACCAACTAAGGGTGCTAAAACTCGTCGTAGAAAAGCTAGTGATAAGTTAATTATTACTCGTAGAAAACCAAATGCTAAAAGGGTAGGTTAATTATGGCTCGTTCTCTAAAAAAAGGTCCATTTGTTGATGACCATTTAAGTAAGAAAATAGAAAAAGCTAAGGCTGAAGGTAATAAAAAACCTATCAAAACTTGGTCAAGAAGATCTATGGTTACTCCAGATATGGTTGGATTTACAATTACTGTTCACGATGGACGTAAATTTATTCCAGTTCATATTTCAGAGAACCATATCGGTTACAAACTTGGTGAATTCGCACCAACTCGTACATTCAAGGGCCATAAAGGCTCAGTTCAGAAGAAAGGTTAATCATGGCTAGAGCATTATTGAAATTTATCCGTGTTTCACCAATTAAATCTCGTCTTATCGCAAGAGAAATTCAAGGTATGAATGCAGAAGTTGCATTAGCAGCTTTAGAATTCACTCCAAATAAGGCAGCTAAAATTATCTCTAAAGTTCTTGCATCAGCAGTAGCTAATAGTGGTATGGAAGCAGAAGATTGTATTGTTAAATCTTGTCGTGTTGACAATGGTCCAGTTCTAAAACGTTTCCGTCCACGTGCTCGTGGTATGGCTTCTGGTATTAGAAAACCAACAGCACACATCTTAGTAATAGTGGAGGGTAAATAGTATGGGTCAAAAAGTTAATCCTATTGGTTTACGTCTTGGTATCAACCGTAACTGGGAATCTCGTTGGTTCCCTAACTTTAAAACAGCTCCAGCTGCTTTAGGTGAAGATCACAAGATAAGAACATTTTTGAAAAAAGAGCTTTATTATGCTGGTGTTGCTAACATCATCATCGAAAGAACTGTAAAGAGACTTCGTGTTACTATCGTTGCTGCTCGTCCTGGTATCATTATTGGTAAAAAAGGTGCAGATATTGAGAAGCTTAAAGCTACTCTTCAAAAACTTATTGGTAAACAAATTTCTGTTAACATCAAAGAAGAGAAGAAAGCTCAAACTTCAGCACAATTAGTTGCTGAAAATGTGGGTACTCAACTTGAGCGTCGTGTTGCTTTCCGTCGTGCTATGAAAAAAGTTATGCAAGGTGCACAACGTTCTGGCGCTAAAGGTATTAAAGTAGCTGTTGCTGGTCGTCTTGGTGGTGCTGAAATGGCTCGTACTGAGTGGTACTTAGAGGGTCGTGTTCCTTTACATACTCTTCGTGCTAAAATAGATTATGGTTTCGCTGAAGCTCATACTCAATACGGTATTATCGGTATTAAAGTATGGATTTTCAAAGGTGAGGTACTTACAAAAGGTATTCCTGCTGAAGCTAAAGAAGAGAAACAAGAGCGTCGTCCTAAACGTGCTCCAAGAAAAGAAAAGGCTGAATAGTTATGTTAATGCCTAAAAGAACAAAATACCGTAAAGTGATGAAAGGACGTAACCGTGGTTACGCTCGTTCTGGTTATAAATTAGCGTTTGGTGACATCGCATTTAAAGCTGTTGAAGCTGGTCGTATTAACTCTCGTCAAATTGAGTCAGCACGTATCTCTGCAACACGTCACATTAAACGTCAAGGTAAAATTTGGATTCGTGTATTCCCTGCTAAACCATTAACTGCTAAACCTCTTGAAACTCGTATGGGTAAAGGTAAGGGTGCAGTGGATCAATGGGTAATGAATATTAAGCCAGGTCGTATCATTTTTGAAATAGCTGGTGTTCCAGAGGATATTGCTCGTGAAGCATTAACTCTTGCAATTCATAAATTACCATTCAAATGTAAAATTATCACTGCGGAGATGAACAATGAAATATTCTGATTTAGCAGATAAAACAGTTGCTGAACTACAAGTTATGCTTAAAGAGAAAAAGACTAATCTTTTTACTTTAAAAATTAAACAAAAAATGATGCAACTTCAAAATACTAGCGAACTTAAAGTAGCTAAAAAAGATATAGCAAAAATCAATACTGCAATTACTGCAGTAGCAAACTAGGAGCTTAGGAAATGACACATAAACGTGAAATTCAAGGTAAAGTAATTACAATCGCTGGTAATAAAACAATCTCTATGGTTGTTGAACGCCGTGTAATGCACCCTCGTTACCACAAAGTTGTTAAGCGTTTCAAAAAGTACCTAGTACACGATGAGCGTAATGAAGTTAAAGTTGGTGATGAGATTATTGCAATCGAATGTCGTCCACTTTCTAAGACTAAATCTTTTAGACTTAAAACAGTAGTATCAGGAGCTAAATAATGATCCAAGGTTTTACTCGTTTAGTAGTAGCTGATAACACAGGTGCTAAAGAGATTATGTGTATTAAAGTGCTTGGTGGTTCTAAGCGTCGTTATGCTTCAATTGGTGACGTTATCGTTGCTTCTGTGAAGAAAGCGACACCAACTGCTAAAGTTAAAAAAGGTAAGGTTGTTAAAGCTGTTATCGTTAGAACTCACAAAGAAGTTCAACGTGAAAATGGTTCATTAATTCGTTTTGATGATAATGCAGCTGTAATCCTTGATGACAAAAGAGAACCAATCGGTACTCGTATTTTTGGCCCTGTTGGTCGTGAAGTACGTTACGCTGGATTTATGAAAATTGTTTCTCTTGCTCCAGAGGTTGTATAATGGCAAAATTTAAGTTTAAAAAAGGCGATACTGTAGAAATTATCGCTGGTAATGACCGTGGAACTAAGGCTACTGTATTAGCAGTATTACCTAAGAAGAATCAGGTTATTGTTGAGGGTTGTAAAATAGCTAAGAAAGCTGTTAAACCAACTGAAGATAACACGAAGGGCGGGCATATCAATAAAGAGATGCCAATTGACGCTTCTAATGTTAGAAAAGTGGAGGCATAATAATGGCTCGTTTTAAAGAAAAATATTTAGGTTTAAAATCTGAATTACAAGCTGATTTAGGAATTACAAATCCTATGCAAACACCAAAAGTAGAGAAGATTATCATCTCTGTTGGTACTGGTTTTGCAATGAAAGATAATAAACTTATCAAAAATATCGAAGATACAATCACTACTATTGCTGGTCAAAAAGCAACGGTAGTAATTACGAACAAATCTGTTGCAGGTTTTAAAGTTCGTGAAGGTATGCCAGTTGGTGTACGTGTTACTCTTCGTGGTGAAAATATGTATAACTTTCTTGACCGTCTGGTAACTATTGCACTTCCACGTGTAAAAGATTTCCGTGGTGTTCCAAGAAATGGTTTTGATGGTCGTGGTAACTATAACTTCGGTCTTCAAGAGCAACTAATTTTCCCAGAAGTAAGCTATGATTCAATCATGCAAATTCATGGTATGAATATTACTATGGTTACTACTGCTGATTCAGATAAGGCTGGTTTTACTCTTTTAGAGAAAATGGGTATGCCTTTTACTAAAGGGAGTAACTAATGGCTAAAAAGTCTATGATCGCTAAAGCGGCTAGAGAACCTAAATTTAAAGTACGTGGTTATACACGTTGTCAGATTTGTGGTCGTCCACACTCTGTACTTAGAGATTTTGGTATCTGTCGTATCTGTTTTAGAAAAATGGCAAATGAGGGATTAATCCCAGGTGTTAGAAAGTCTTCTTGGTAATCCAAGAGGAAACTTCTAATTATTAGCAGTTCCTCTTTGAAGAGGAACTACACATTAAGGAAATAATGAATGGCAATTAATGATCTAGTATCAGATGCGTTAACTCGTGTTCGTAATGCAGGTATGAGAAGATTACCAGTTACTACTTTAGTACACTCTAAGAGTATTGAAGCATTAGCAAATATCTTAGTTGAAAAAGGTTATCTTGAGTCTGCTAATGTAGTTGAAGATGGCGTTAAAAAAACTATTAAAGTTGTATTAAAGTATAACGAAGATGGTAAAACTGTAATTAATGAGATGAAAAGAGTTTCTAAGCCTGGTAGACGTGTTTACAAAGGTAAAGAAGATATCAAACGTTTCAAAAATGGTTATGGTACTATTATTGTAAGTACTTCTCATGGCGTTCTTGC
>Ga0256837_1000220_pt1 | contig 52097 bp, 58 predicted proteins | sample 4562384metaG_FD_185976 | JGI IMG/M metagenome (GOLD analysis project Ga0256837, IMG submission 185976) | Hydrothermal vent microbial communities from Guaymas Basin, Mexico - 4561-384 | ecosystem: Environmental > Aquatic > Marine > Hydrothermal vents | place: Mexico: Guaymas Basin | collected... | reverse complement strand
ATGGTTCTTACCATGATGTGGATTCAAATGAGATGGCATTTAAACTTGCTGCTTCAATGGGATTCAAAGAAGCTTGTCGTAAAGCAAAACCTTCTATCTTAGAGCCAATGATGAAAGTTGAAGTTGAGACTCCAGAAGAGAACATGGGTGACGTTATCGGTGACCTTAACCGTCGTCGTGGTCAAGTTAACTCAATGGGTGACCGTTCAGGTAACAAAATTGTTGATGCACATGTTCCACTTTCAGAAATGTTCGGTTACTCAACTGACCTTCGTTCTGCAACTCAAGGACGTGCTACATACTCTATGGAATTTGATCACTATGCTGAAGTTCCTAAAGCAGTATCTGAAGAAATTCAGAAAAAACGTAACGGTTAATATCTAGCTATAGAAATTACTTTTACTCTTTACTCCCTTATGGGAGTACCTCTCTTTTTAACTAATCAAAATCTGCTATAATTACAAAAAATATTTAGGCTTTTTATGTATAAACTATTATTAATGACTGTTCTGACAACTATTTTGATGGCTGCTAATCCAAAACCATATGCTGCTTTAGGTGATGTAATCTATAATAATGTTGATAAGATAGAATCTTTATCCTATTTTGATGCATACTCCCTATATGCAACAGAAATTGAAGCATATGTTAAAGAGGTAAAAGAGACAAGAGTTGAAGGAATTAAGATAGAGATGGGTGGGGCATCAATCTCTAAAAAAGAGTATTTAAACCGTCTGAGAAAACTTTCTAAAACAAATGATTACTTTTTAAGAAGTATAAGAAGTAATTACAAAACATCTATGCAAAACAATGACTTTGCACTTTTTTCGGAAATTATAAACTGTGGATTAATAGATACACAGAGTAAGAAGGATGAAATAATTGACTACTATTTTTTACATCAAGAAGATATTAATGCAACAGGTGTTATTAATGATTTTTTAGAAAATGATGCAAAATTAAGAGCACTTAAAGAGTCTCAGAAAAAAATACGAAAGACAAAAAAACAGATTGAAGAAGAGAAAATAAAACGTATTAGAGAGAGAGATAAAGCCTCTCGAGAAAAACTAGAGAAAAAACTTCAAGAAGATTTAGTAAAGAAAAAACTAGAGATTAGAGAGAAACAAAAAAAAGAGTTATCAAACTAACTCCAAATATATTGCTCATCTATATTTGGTCTTCCTTTTAGTGTTATATAGGGTTTATAGTCTGCTTTATATGAGAGAGAATCACACTCTTCTACATAATAACCCAAGTAAATCCATTTTTTCTTGGACTTCATTGCAAACTTTATTTGGTTGAGCAGAGATAGCTTTCCTAAAGAAAGATATGAAAAATCTGGATCATAATAAAAATAGATAGATGAGACACCATCATCTAATACATCTATTAAATCAACTCCAATGAGTTCACCTTCGATAAAATAGAGAACTTCAAAACCAAACTCTTCATGACCAACAACAAAGGAGTTGTAGTAATGTTCTGGTGTAGTTTCATTATATTCCCATCCTTTTTTCTTATGCATAAAAAGATGATATTTTTTAAAGAGATTAAGATGTTCTTGTGTTAATGAAGGTTTTTGAATATATGTCGTTATATCTTTAGACTTTTTTAAAACTCGTCTTTCTGATTTACTAAATATGTAGTTCTCTACATCTATTTTAATGCTTTTACATTTATCACAATCTTTACAGATAGGTCGGAAGTACATTTTACCAAAACGTCTAAAACCTCTTTCAATGAGTGCTTGTGAATTTTCAGTACTACAGTTCTCAATAATTTTGTAGTGTGTTGTCTGCTCTCTGTTTTCAATATAAGAGCACTTATCATCAAGGGAAAATTCTTTAAGTAAGTTCATACTTGTATTTTGACATAATTTGCTTTATAAATAGCAAAAGGTAATACCTATGCTCCATACTTTATAAATAAACTAAAATAGACTCAAAAGAAACCACTAGCACATTTAACGATTATTAGTATGATTTAAGGTTAATAGAGAGTCTTAACTACGATTCATTGCTATTAAAACACCCTCTATCATCTTATCTATGTCTCCATCAAGGATACCGGAGATATTAGACAGAGCTTCATTACTTCGAGTGTCTTTTACCTGTTGGTAAGGCTGCATGACATAAGAACGTATCTGGTGTCCCCATCCAATTTCACTTTTTGCTACACCATCTTTTTCAGCTTTTTGAGCTTCAAGTTCTAACTCATAGAGTCTAGATTTTAACATCTTCATAGCTGTTGCTTTATTTTTATGCTGACTTCTATCATTTTGGCACTGTACGACAACACCTGTCTCTATATGTGTGAGACGAATAGCTGATTCAGTTTTGTTGACATGTTGTCCTCCTGAACCACTTGCACGATAGGTATCAACACGAATATCTTTATCCTCAATAACAATGTTGATATTATCATCAACTTCAGGGGAGACCATAACTGAACTAAATGAGGTATGGCGTTTAGCATTAGAGTCAAAAGGAGAGATGCGAACAAGTCTATGTATCCCATTTTCTACTTTTAAGTAGCCATAGGCATTCTCACCCTTTACTATGAAGGAAACATCTTTAATACCTGCCTCTTCACCATTTTGATAATCAAGAATCTCTATAATAAATCCACGACGTTCTGCCCATCGTTTATACATACGAAGGAGCATCTCTGCCCAGTCTTGGCTCTCAGTTCCTCCAGCTCCAGGATGGATAGAGACAATAGCATTATTTGCATCACTCTCTCCACTAAGAAGTACTTCAATCTCCATTGCTCGTATCTGCTCTTCTAGGGTTGGAGCTTCACTATAAAGTGCTTCTAGTGAGTCCTCATCACTCTCATCCTTTGCCATTTCATAGAGTTCTGTTGCATCTGCTACAGCTTCATTAGCAATATTGTATTTATTTAGTTTTCTTTGAAGCTGAGTTTTCTCTTTTTGAATTTTAGCTGCATTTGTCGCATCATTCCAGAACTCTTGATCATTTTCAAGATCTTCTATCTCATGTAATCTCATTTGAATTTTTTCAGGCTCTACAACACCTGTAATATTATCCATTTTGAGTTTCAAAGTTTTTAATAATTCAGTGTATTCGTAGTTATCCATAAAAGTTCCTAGTTTTGTTATAATGCGATTATATAAAATAGAGGCTTAAAATGAAGATTATTTCTGATGTATTAGAGTTAAAAACATATCTAAAAGAACAAAAGGGAAAAGTGGGCTTTGTTCCGACTATGGGAGCACTCCATGATGGGCATCTCTCTCTTATAAAAAGAGCAAAAGAGGAGTCTGAATTTGTGATCGTCTCTATCTTTGTAAACCCGACTCAATTTTTAGCTGGAGAGGATTTTGATAAATATCCTTCCCGTGATGAAGCAGATAAAAAGATTTGTGAAGTTGCAGGAGTAGATCTACTCTTCTTACCTCAAATAGAAGATATATATGGGAGAGATGAAGTAAGTTTAAGTGCTCCAAATATTCGTGGTTATGTTCTTGAAGGTGCAACTCGACCAGGACACTTTAGTGGTGTTCTAACTGTTGTCAATAAACTTTTTAATATTGTAAACCCTGATTTGGCTTACTTTGGTAAAAAAGATGCACAGCAATTAAATCTTATCACTCTTATGGTTAAACAGCTTTTTATGGATATAACTATAGTCCCAGTAGATACTGTTCGTGAGAGTGATGGTTTAGCCCTTAGTAGTAGAAATATTTATCTTTCTAAAGATGAGAGAGTAGAAGCTTTAAAAATTTCAAAGTCACTCCATGAAGCTTCTATACTGGTAAGTAAAAATATTTTAGAGGCAGAACTTATAATGGAAAAAATGCTAGAGATACTACAGCCTTTAGATGTAGGATATGTGGCTATTTTAGATAGAGAATTTAATTTTATTAAGAGTGTAGAAATTGGGAAAAGTGTAATCCTAGTGGAGGCTCTTGTGGGAGATACGAGACTTCTTGATAATATCTGGATTTGATGAGGGGGTTAAGTATCCATCCTCTATCATAATATCAACAGCTTTTTTAAATACAGGCACAGAAGTTTGCGATGCAAACTGACTCTTTTTAGGTTGTATAACAATTACACCTATTGAATAGTAGTTTTTGTCATCATTTGCAAACCCCATAAAGGCAGTGTTATATTTTCGAACATATTTTCCTTTCTCAACTATATGTGCTGTCCCTGTTTTACCACCTACTATAAGTCCTGGTGTTATAGCTTTTTTTCCTGTTCCTTGATTAACAGTTTTAATTAATATTTTTTTCATTCTTGCTGCTGTTACACTCTTTATCGCTTGTACCTGCTCTTCATAAGGAAGTATATTATCTCTACCGTGTTCATCTACAAAACTTTTTACTATCTTAGGGTAAACCATACGACCATTATTATTAAAAGCACTATAGGCCCGTAGCAGTTGCATAAGGTTTGCACGCATACCGTATCCATATGAGCAGGTTGCTTTATAGATTTTATTTTCTAATCGTTTCGAAGAGGGGATTGAACCTGTTTTTTCATAAATTAAATCAGGAGTTGATTTTTGAGTAAAGCCAAAGCTTTGAAGACCTTCATAAAACTCATAGCCTGAAAGTTTTTGCGCAAGTTGTGCTATACCTATGTTTGAAGAGTAAACGATGACATTTTCAGCACTTAACCAGTCAAATCTATGTTCATCAGTAATGACTTTTCGACCGATTTTAAAACGACCATTATGGCCATTTACAAGATCATAGGGATTTACAAGCCCTTTTTCTAAGAGTAAAGAGAAAGTGATAGGTTTGATAACACTACCAGGCTCAAAACTATACTCTATCATTCCAGAGCGAAGGGATGGGTAGTCGCTACGTTTGATCGCCTTAGGTAAAAATCTATTTGAACTTGCCATGGCATAAACATCACCAGTTTTTGAGTTCATGATAGCAATCATGATCTGTTTTGCACGAAGCTCTTTTTTCATATCATCAAGCATTCTCTCTATTTTAATCTGAAGTGCTACAGGAATAGTTAGTTTAATATCTAGTCCATCAATTTCTGGTTTAGTAAAACTCTCTTTATTTAAAATAATATAAGAGTTTACATCACGTTTCCCACGACTTAGACCGTTTTGTCTTGCACTGAGTTCTAGGTCAAATCGTTTCTCTAGACCCTTTACACCACTTACTGAAGTATAGCCGTTATCTTCTACCTTATGTGGATACCCAATTACAGGAGTTAAGAGATTTCCATAAGGGTAGAGACGACTCTCTCCACTCTCTATTATACTAAGCCCATGAATAGAACGAAGACCAGTTTTCTTATTTTTTAGTTCCATAAAAACTTTAAAACGACGGAGTTCACGGGCTAATTTTTTAAGGTAGTGTGCTTGAATTTGTGGGATGTTATAGCTAAGGACTACTACACCCTTATGCTTTAAAAGTCTCTTTCTAATCTCTTTCGTATCAATGCCTGAGTAAATACTAAAAAGTTCTACAAAAAGGTCTTTTTTATCAGGATCGATATATCGAGTATTAACAACTGCTTTATAAAGTTTTTTAGTTGTAGCAAGTTTAAAACCATCTGCAGAGATTATGCTACCTCGCTGGGCTCGTGAACTCTCTTTTGCATATTGAGAAGGGAGATGACGTGATTTTAAAACGGTGAGGAGCATAACACCCAAAAAAATGAGAAAGCCTAAAGATATAAGGACATAAAGAAAGAGTATTTTTTTACTTTTGTTGTGGTTGGCCATAAATGTTAGAGTTGTGTTCGACCTATCTCTTTGTATGCATTGAGTGCTTTATTTCTTATCTCTAGCATGAGTTTCATACTGAGTTCTGCTTTACCAATCGCGATGGCTGCTTGATGTAAATCTTTTACTTGTCCAGTTGCAAGATCCGCAACAGCTACTTCTTTATCCTCTTGGATAGTATTGGCCTCTTTAAGAGCTGATTTTAAATGCTCAGCAAATGCTTCACCACCTGCAACACCATCAACTTTACTCTTCTGCTTTAGTAAGTCAGCTGTACCAACACTTGTAAGAGAGTTAACACTACTCATAATCTATACCTTTTTTTACTGTAATAAAGAGATAGCAGAGTTTGCCATATCTTTACTACTCTGAAATGCAGCAACATTCGCTTGGTAAGAGCGAGTCGCTTCAACTAGATCGGCCATTTCGATGACAGGATTAATATTTGGGTATGCAACATACCCATTTGTATCTGCATCGGGATGATTTGGCTCAAATTTCATTTTTGGTTTACTATCATCTCGGGAAACTTTATCAACTATTACACTCATTATAGCAGGATTTACTTTTTTACCAAAACTACCTTCATTTAATGGATCTTCATATTTAGCACTTTGTGTCATACCTTGAAGAGCTTCGTTAAACTTGTCATTAAAGTTGATTGCTTTAAAAACAACCTCTTTACGGCGGTAGGGTCCACCCTCTTCAGTTCTTGTAGTTTGTGCATTTGCAATGTTACTAGAGATAGTGTTTACACGTACACGTTGTGCTGAGAGGCCATATCCTGAGATATCAAAACTGCTTAAAAAATTACTCATAACTTATCCTAGTTTACTTTTTGTGATGCTTCTATTACAGATTTGTAAATCATGCTATCTTTTTTGAGTGCACCAACAAGGGCATTAAACATGATAGAGTTTTTACTCATCTCTGTTGTCTCTACATCTATGTCTACACTGTTTCCATCGTTTCGAGCCATATGTCCATCACGGTAAAATAGGGTAGGCTCATAAGAAGAAGATTCAGCTTTTGGTTTTATGTGACCTGAATTTGTTTGTGCCATTTTAAGCTGCTGTGTATCACTTTTTAAAAGATCAGCTTTTTTTGCTACAAGTGCTTGCTCAAAACTAATATCACGAGGTTTATAAAAAGGAGTATCAGCATTAGCGATATTTGAAGCTATCATATCTTGACGAGCAGAACGATAGTTCATCGCATCTTTTAGAAGTGTTGCTGTTCTTGAAATACTTATACTCATCTATGATATCCTTAATCTATAAATTTTATCTATTATAGGGATATAGCAATTATTATTCCATTTTTATCTTTTAAGAGAAATTATTTAAGAGAAGTATGGTTTTTTATAATTTAAGCTATGTTTAATGAAAATAGGCTCATAATGTTCTTTAAGATTACTAGTGTAATCCAAATATTTTAATTAAGGAGTTCTTTATGAAAAGAGCTGGTTTTACAATGATCGAATTGATCTTCGTTATCGTTATTTTAGGTATTTTAGCAGCAGTTGCTATTCCAAAGCTTGCAGCTACTCGTACTGATGCTGAAGTTTCTAAAGCTGCATCGGATTTAGCTACGGTTATTACTGATATGGGTTCTTACTATACAGCACAAGGTGCATTTGCAAACTTATCAACAATGACAAATGTTGTTGATTTTGATGATGTTGCAAAGGGTGCTGCTTCTGGTGATACTGCAAACTTTCAAGTAGGTGGTGTAGATTGTGTTTTACTAACATTCTCAGCTGATACAGTTACTTTATCAGATGTTGCTGATGGTACTGCTACTCCTTCTTGTGGTGGTTTACAAGCAGCTGCTAGCGATTTAATCGTAGCACATAAATTCGGTGGAACAGGTGTTACTTACTAATATTTAGTCTTTATCCGAAATATACATTCTCATACTTTATAGTATGGGAATGTACTAATACTCTCTTTATACAATATCAAAAATTCTTCACTTTTAATAAATTTACTTTAAAATATAAAATAATAAAACTTATGCTATGATAATGAAATTTAGTTTTAATTAGGGAAAATTAATATGAGACAAGCATTTACAATGATAGAGTTGGTTTTTGTTATAGTCATGTTGGGAATTTTAGCGGCAGTTGCTATTCCAAAATTAGCTGCAACTAGAAGCGATGCAGAAGTATCTGTTATGGCACAAAACATTATGACCGGAGCAGGGGAAATAGCTTCATATGCGATGGCTAAGGGCACAACATTAGATGACCTTTCTGTGATGTCAAATGCGATTTCTATACTAACTTCAAAAGGTGCAGCAGTTCTAGATACAGATGATAAAAAAGCAACTATTGCTTTAGGGGATGTTGCAGATTGTGTTACCGTTGAGATAGCTACTGGTGTCTATGATGAGAACTTAACTATCTCTTTTGGGGCATCAAATGGTGATGTGAAATGTGAAAGTTTACAAAACCTCATAGATGCACAGCAGTATCCAATGCAACTTCGCGGTCAATTAGTAAGGACAAGATAGATTATGAAAATAGATTGGTCAGCATATAGAATAACACTTCTTCTATATCTAGGTATACTCCTACTTCCTCTTAGCTTTTACTTCTCTTATAGCTCTTTTAATGAGATAAAGGAAGATACTAAAGTCCTCAATAGTCTCACTTCTAACACTACAAATATTCTATATTTTAGTAAACTGAGTGATATAGAAGAAAAAAAGGAAATTCAAAAGAGTATAGAGAGTAGTTTCAAATCTTTAAAACCTTGGATGTTACAAAATAGTAAGGCACAGTTTTATGTTGGCTCTTCCCCTCTTTTAAAAGAGTTTGAAAATTTAGTAGTATGTTGGAATCTTTCAAAAATAGAGAAAGAGGATAAAATTATTGAGTGTTATAAAAGAAGTAAGTCTTTAATCTTTAGTCTTAACAATATGCTTAAACTCAAACAAAATAGAATGTATAATATCTTTTATATAAATCTTTTTGTTGCAATGGCACTTCTTCTCTCTTTAGTCTTTTTTGTGAGAGGATATATTTATCGTAAAATTAGCAATAGTGCTCTTTATGATCTTGAAACAGAGCTTTACACAAAAGAGTATCTTATTACAACACTTAAAAGTATCAGTGCAAGAATGTTAAGAAATGATGAAGCACTCTTTTTAGTTCATATGAAAATAGAAAATTTAGACGAGAGTAATTCAAAAGAGATTTTTAAACGGATTGGAGAAGTGTTACTTACTTCTATTCGTAAAAGTGATTTAGCTTGTAGATATGGTAAAAAAGAGTTTATTATTGTCCTGCCAGATACATCAATAGAAAATATAGTGATTATTACAGATAGAATGAAAAAGACTATGCATGATATTATATATAGTATTGAGATAATTGAGCACTATAAAGGTGAAAGTTATGAAGAGTTTATAAAAAAACTTCATTAGCTTTTATTGGTGATTAATAGATAAACTATTATAATAATCGGATATATATAAAAGGAATTAATTTGAAAAACTTTACGAGAGAAGCCTTTACAATGATAGAACTTGTATTTGTAATAGTAGTTCTTGGTATTTTAGCTGCTGTAGCAATACCAAGATTTTCTGCAACTAGAACTGATGCACAGATAAGTAAAGGACGGGCAGATGTCGCTTCAATCCGTTCTGCTATTATTACAGAACGCCAATCAAGACTTATTACTGGTGATAGTCAATTTATTGCTGCTGGAGTTGGAAGTGGAAAGTTAGATGGATCTGCAACAGAACTTTTTAGTGGTGTACTAACATATCCAGTGATAGCAAGTAATAGTGATGGCCATTGGCATACACGAGCATCAAGTGATGCAACTAGCTCAACTGTAAAGTATAAGATTGGTACAACAGATGTAGTTTTTACATATACTCGTAGTACAGGTGTTTTTACTTGTGATCGAGCAACTACCTATTGTCCAGAGTTAATTGACTAACTATTTGAACTACTACAGTCTCTCTATAATAAGCTCACCACTTGGTGAGTTCACTTATCAATCAATAAAAACAATTAACATAGGTACAAAAGTATCTGTAAATTTTAATAAAAATGTAAAAGATGCCGTTGTTTTAGAACTCTGTTCTAAACCAGATTTTGAAACAAATGAAATAGTAGAGATTTATGAAGAGTACTACTCCTTAAAGCAGATAAAACTAGCTGAATTTATAGCTACCTATTATATCTGCTCTTTAGGGGATGCTTTTTCTTTGATGATGTCTCATGTAGGATGTGAGGCTTTAGGCTCACCTTTAAGTTCAAGTGAGGCTAAAGCTACACATCCGAGTAGTATTAAACTTTCAGAAAAACAGGAGATAGCACTTAAGTTTTTACAAGCTCAAAAAGTTGGACTACTTTTTGGAGATACAGGGAGTGGTAAGACTGAAATATATATGAAGTATTTTGAACAGATGATATCTGAGGGAAAACGGAGTATATTTTTGATGCCTGAGATCTCACTTACGCCACAGATGTCAAATCGTTTGGAAGAACACTTTGGTGAGTCAGCGGTGATGTGGCACTCAAAACTTACACCTAAACAGAAAAAAATCGCCTTAGAAAAGATACATAGTGGCCAAGCAAAGATTATAGCAGGGCCCCGTTCAGCACTCTTTTTACCTATAAATGACTTGGGACTTATTGTGGTAGATGAAGAGCATGATGATAGTTATAAATCCTCTTCAAGACCGAGATATAATGCACGAGATATAGCTATATATATGGGACAGTTGTATGGTGTAAATGTTGTTTTAGGAAGTGCTACTCCTTCACTAACCTCTTATGTAAAGTTTCCACACACACGACTTAAAGGGGGGCACTTTTCTACAAAAAAAGAGTTTGTTTATGAGCGAAGTATTGAGACTCTTTCTCCTCTGATACTCACAAGTTTAGAGAGAACACTACAGGAAAAAGAGCAGGCAATAGTTTTTTTACCAACTAGGGCAAATTTTAAGTACTTAATCTGTGGGGATTGTGGACATACTTATGAGTGTGCTTTTTGTTCTGTTGGTTTGAGTGTTCATCAGAAGAGTAGAGCGATGAAGTGTCACTACTGTAACTTTACTCAGGCCATACCTCAGATCTGTAGTGAGTGTCAGAGTCCAAACCTTACAAGCTCACGTTTAGGAACAGCGGAGGCTGTAAAAAATATCTCAGAACTTCTTCCAAATGCTACCGTAGAACAGTTTGACCGTGATGTTATAACGACTGCAAGTAAACTTAAAAAAGCTCTCAAACGTTTTAATGATAAAGAGAGTGATATATTGGTAGGTACACAGATGCTCTCAAAAGGGCATGACTACCATGGGGTTACTTTGGCGGTTGTTTTAGGTATGGATAATATGCTAAATATGGGAGACTATAGAGCTAGAGAAAAGGCACTCTCCTCTCTCATTCAAGTCTCTGGACGAAGTGGACGGAAAAAGGATGCTAAGGTACTTGTACAGAGTTTTAATGAGCCTTTTTTTAGTGCTTACTTAGAAAATTATGAGGCTTTTTTAGAAGAGGAGAAAGAGAGCAGAAAAGGGCTCTACCCTCCCTATAAAAAATTAGCACGTATTTTATTTGCACATAAAAATGGAGCGAAGGCACAAGAGTCTATGCGAAATATGCAAGATGCTTTAATGGCGTTTAATAGTGTAGAGGTAGTAGGTGCAGGGAAATGCGGGATAGAAAGAGTTGCGAATAAGTACCGCTTTGAGATACTACTTCGTGCAGATAAGAGTACAGCACTTATTCAAGCTATACGAGCGACAAAAGTCTCTCTAGCTGAAGTAGATATGGATCCAGTTGAGTTTTCTTAACGTTACGAGAGTTGTGTATCAAAGAACCAGTAAAACGCCATCATCATTCCTGGTGTCTTTTGGTGAGACTCATCAAACATAAACTTTTTTGCCTCCAAGAGTGGAAGATAGATAACCTCTATATCCTCTTCTTCTAAGCCACCTCCATCATTTACCTTCATACTTTCATCTATTTTTGCAAAAAAAAGAGTCTGTTTTGCACCTGAGATACCGACACTTGTATAAAAAGAACTAACTCTCTCAATACTCTTAAGTGAAAGATCATAACCACACTCTTCTAGTACTTCTTCTTTTGCTATTTGAGTTAAACTTAACTCTTTATCTACTATGCCTGCACAGAGTTCATACATCATACCATCTGTTTTATTGGCATTTAAAACTGGTGCCCGTAGCTGTTTTACTAGAACAAAGGCATCTTTTTGTGTATGGTAAAGTAGTATAGATACACTATCATGGCTAATAATAGCTTCCCATTTTTTTAGAGAGCCTTTTAAAGTATACTCCAAGGATATGGGCTTTATAAAAAGGGGATTTACAAGTGAAGAGATTTTTGTAATCTTATCCATCTGTATCACAACTCATGGAGTGGATATAGCACATATCTGCGAATTTTGCTCGTTTTGGATACTTTGTCTGATTTTTAAGATGCAGAGCAACACTCTCATCATAATTCTTTTTGAGTTTTATAAATGCTTTGTACTCTTTACCCTTAAGCTTTTTTGTAGTTACTTGCACAACTCTTAGAGGATTTATAGCCCGACCACGTTTACGAAGTTCAAAGTGTAGGTGTGGTCCAGTTGAACGTCCTGTTGTTCCTACATATCCTATGGTCTGACCTTTTTTTACATACTTACCTTTTCGGATGCCACGGCGAAAAGATTTTAAGTGTGCATATCGTGTCTCATATCCATCTGCATGACGAATCTTTATAAGGTTACCATAACTGCCCATTCTAGCAGCATAGGTAATACGTCCACTTCCTGCTGCAACTATAGGTGTTCCTCTTCTTGCTGCATAGTCTATACCTAAGTGTGCTTTCCATTTATGTAAAACAGGATGGTAACGGCGTTTTGTAAAGTAAGAGGAAATTCTAGCTCCACGTACTGGGCGAGCAAGTAAAAATCCTTCAACTTCATGCCCTTTTTCATCATAGTAGCGACTATCATCATTAAGATAGATATAGTGCTGCTTATGTCTCATCTCAATCATCGCAACTTTTAGAATAGGCATAGAAAATATCTGCCCTAAGCGATACTTCTGCTCATAGATCATAACAAGGTCATCCCCTTTTCGGATGTCATTTTTAAAGTTAAGAGAGTTTCTAAAATTTGCTGTAAAAATCTGTGCTAGTTTTCTACTACCAGTCTCTTTCATAATTGTATAGTTTGGAGAGCTTACTATTTTTGTAGCAAAGGCTTCCGTTTTTGTAGTACTAATGATAGGAATAGGCTCAAATTTATAAATATCACCTTTTTTATAGATATGAATTTGAAGTTCATCATTTAAAGGAAGAAGAATCTGTGTAATAGTTTTATTATCATCTCTTAAAATCTGATAATGAATTCCTGCTCGCATCTCCTCTGTCAAACGTTGGTCATCTTTATCTAAATTATAGTAAAGTGACCTCATAGGGAGGTTTAGCTTCTCTAAAAAGACAAGATAAGTATCCCCATTTGCCCATCTATAGCGCTGGACTTGAGAAGAAAAGAGAGTTGTTGTTATGAGTAAAATAAAGAATAATCGTATCACAAATATAAGCCTATAATAAATAATTCTAAAACATTATCAAATTTTTGCTTAGTCTGAGGTTTGTTAGATATAATCGCATCTATATAAATACAAAGAAGAGTTATGAAAAGTATATTTTTATTTTTATTAATAGCGTTTAGTTTACAGGCAAATGTTATAAAAGCACCCCTACTTTCAGTTGATGAAAACGGAGAGAGAGCTACCATAAAGTTAGAGAAAATTGATCTTGGTGTGAGTGGATTTATAGTACATACTATTACTCAAAATCATACAAGTATCTTAAAAAATGTGCATGTCATAGCTTACGATAAAGAGTCGAAAATTGCAACTCTAAAGATGGCTGATTATGATGCACTCCGTAATAATGCCCTTCCAAATGGAAAATGGAAACCAGTAGTTGGAGATATGGTGGAGTTAGCATTTGGGTACTCTCGAGCACTTTTAATAGCACCTAGTGAGGAGATCTACCATCGTATCACTACTAGTGTCCAAACACAGTGGATCCATGTTGATCTGTTTGCCACAGTTATCTCTTACCGAGGACATCCAACACCTTTAAAAGAGGATTTTGAAGCTATGAGTATAGCGAGTAGTGTAGGACTCCTTTTTATTTACTTAGATAAAAAGCTTTATACGGTTGATATAAAAAGTTTTACTATTTTAACTATTAGTGATGCTCCATTAACACAAGATAGTGTGCAACTTCCTTTTTACTCTCGAGTAGAGCATATAGAAGCAAACTGGTTTGGTGAGGGGAGTGATGAACTTGAAGAGTATGAGCCTCACTATTATGAGCTTTTAGTAGAGTATAATCCTAAAAATAGAAAATTATACGAAATTATAAAAAATGGTGATGAAAAACTTCACTATTTACTAGAAAAATTTGAGTTAGGAGAGTAGCATTTTGATTGATAAAAAACATTTAGATTATTTTACTTCCATAGTAGGCGATGATAATATTTATAGTGATAAAGCACACTTAATTGCTTACTCATACGATGCAACTCGTACTCGTTTTGAGCCAGATGCAGTAGTTTTTCCTCGTACTGAAGAGGATATCAGTGAGATACTTAAGTACTGTAATGAACACCGGATAGTTATAGTTCCTCGTGGTGCTGGGAGCGGTTTTACTGGGGGAGCACTTCCTAGTAGTGGTGGTATAGTACTTGGCTTTGAAAAACATATGAATAAAATCTTAGAGATAGATATGAAAAATATGGTAGCTATAGTACAACCTGGTGTGGTAAATATGGACCTTCAACGTGCAGTTGAAGAGGTAGGTCTCTTTTATCCACCAGATCCAGCATCTCAGGACTACTCAACTATAGGTGGTAATGTAAGTGAAAATGCTGGTGGTATGCGTGCTGCAAAGTATGGAATCACTAAAGATTATGTGATGGCAACTCGTGCAGTCCTTCCTAATGGTGATATTATTAAAGCGGGTAAACGAACCATTAAAGATGTTGCTGGGTATAACATTAGTGGTATTTTAATAGCGAGTGAGGGTACTTTAGCAGTTCTTTCAGAGATTACATTGCGTTTAATCCCTAAACCAAAAATGACAAAAACAGCTGTAGGAATCTTTCCAACGGTTAATGATGCGATGGAAGCAGTCTATAAAACGATGGCAAGTGGTATCACTCCTGTCGCAATGGAGTTTTTAGATAACCTTACAATCCGTGCAGTTGAGCAGACTTTTAACAAGGGCCTTCCTGTAGATGCAGGAGCACTTCTTGTAACTGATGTTGATGGAAATCTTGAAGATGATCTCAACTTTCAACTTGCACAAATAGAAAAAGTTTTTAAAGAGAATGGGTGTAGTGAGTTTAAGATAGCCAAAGATGATGCAGAGGCAAAAGATATCTGGTTTGCACGTCGTAATGCCTCTCCTGCCTTGAGTGTTTATGGTAGTAAAAAACTTAACGAAGATGTAACAGTACCCCGTGCCGTTCTTCCTGAACTTCTAGAGAAATTTTATGCAATTGCTGCGAAGTATGAGATAAACATTCCATGTTTTGGTCATACAGGTGATGGTAATGTACATACGAATGTAATGGTAGATGGGAAAGATCCTGAGCAAGTCAAAATCGCTTATCAGGCTATAGAAGAGGTTTTTCAAGCGACTGTAGATCTTGGTGGAACACTGAGTGGTGAGCATGGCATAGGTCTTGCAAAAGCTCCCTACATGCATATGGCGTTTACTGAGGAGGAGATGAATCTCTTCAAATCTATTAAGATGGCGTTTGATCCAAATAATATCTTAAATCCATCAAAAATGGGACTTGACTAAACTTATGAGTAAAAGAACTACTCACTTCTTCAAAGAGTTGAAGTTTTGGGTAGGGACATTTATAGATAAAGATTTGACTCTTTTTGCAGCGAGTTTGAGTTTTTATACAATTTTTACCATCATTCCTCTTCTTCTAATAGTAATGACACTTTTAACCTCTTTACCAAATTTTTCTGAGTACTATCTAGAGATAAAAAACTTTATATTTTCAAACTTAATGCCTATGAATTCTGAGATAGTTATGAATCAGATTAATGGTTTTGTGGAGAATGCTTCTAAGCTTGGAACTATAGGTGTTTTAGCTATTCTACTCTCTTCTATTCTTTTCTTTGAGAACTTAGAGTATATTGCAAATAAGATATTTCATGCAAAAGGGAGAAACTTTTTTCAGTCTTTTTTTGTTTATATTATCTTTTTAGTATTTACACCTCTTGCTATGGGAGCCTCTTTTTATATTAGTGGTTATGTGGCAAGTATATTAGTGTCAAATAGTGTTACATCAAGTCTTGATATACTCCCTTTTGTTCCCTATGCAATTATATGGGCACTCTTCTTCTTGATATTTCAGATAGTACCAAATGTAAAAGTAAATGTGAGAGCATCGGGAATAAGCTCTTTTATTATTGCCGTTATCTTTACTCTGAGTAAGCACCTCTTTATCTACTATGTCTTTTTAAATAGTTCATACACCACTATCTATGGTTCATTTGCCATTCTTGTTTTTCTTTTTTTATGGATTTATGTTTCATGGATTATCTTTGTTTATGGGTTAAAGTTATGTCACATTATAGATGGCATATATAAAAATAGAGAGATCATAAAAAATCAGAAGAGTGAGTAGACTTTTTTTATAGAGTGAAGCAAAAGAGAGCACTACTTGAAGAAAAAGGAGTGCAGTAGAAAGTGATAATTTTACAGCCTCTGTTTGTAGTCCCATACCATAGAGTAAAACGCCATCAAGCATATCCCCTATATTTAATATATGAAGAACAATGCTAAGAGGATAGAAGAGTGTAAAGAGAGATGTCCAGAGAATAGAGAGAGGATGATAGAGTGAAAAGTTGCCAAAAATAACTAAAGAGAAAGGTAACATTAGCAGATATACCCAGAGTGGCAAGAGAAGAAACTGTAATAATTTACTTAAATGCTTATAGTGGATTAAAAAGAGAAAGATATAAAAAACACCACTAGAACTGAGCCAGAAACCAAGACTAAAAAAGAGTCGAGGAAAAAGGGCTAAGATAGTAATGACAGTAAGAAGTAGTGTCTGCATAGAGAGAATTTCTATACCCCTATCGTAAAGGATAAAGCCGATAAAAAGCATCACAAAAGCTCTTAAAAGAGAGGGTGGAGTATCTAAGAAAAGAAGATAGCTCAAAAGTATTAGGATTATAAATATAAAACTATCAACTTTAAAACTTCTGTATGGAAAATATCTATTTTGCAAAAGACGATAGGGTCCTTTAAAAAGAAAAAAGAGCACAGCACTAAGAACTCCCAAATGAAATCCACTAATAGCAATAAGATGTGAGACTCCAAGGTTAGAAAAAAGAGTCTGTAACTCATAGGGTAACTGTTTAGCACTAAAAAGTGCTTGATAGAGTAGTGAGATATCTCTGTTGGAGTGCTGTTTATCTATAAAATCATTCAAGGCTGTTTTATAGCTACTATCTGGATAGATTTTTAAAATCTTACTAAAACAGAAGAAGTTAGTCATATACTCATAGAAGCTTATCTCTCCTGCCCAAGCTTCAAGTTGTACTCTTTTGTATTTTATGTCTGATAGTTTAGAGCTTGCTGTAGAGTAAAAAGTAAACCCCTTATCACTTTTTAATTTTAATACTTGGTAGGTTTTAGTGTTACCTTTTTTAGTGAGTTTTGTTTTTGTGTACTGTTTGAGTACAGTAGCATCTATAAGTTGTGAATCAAACTTTGTAAGCTCTCTGTAGTTATAAAACTCCCAACTTAAAGAGAGTGAAAAAAAGGTAAAAGCTAAAAGGAGAAGATGAAAAAAGTCTCGTCTGTTTCTAAAGAGGGAGACTTTTTCTATCATTTAAAGTTGTGGCATTTCTATCTGGGGAATATTCATATCTGCTGATGAGGTATCTATGTTTTCATAAACAGTCTCAACACCTGCACTAAAGGCAGGGGCATCCACAAAGCGAGTAAGTTTTTTCTGAAAGACAAGTTTTACATGGCCGGTAGGACCATTACGCTGTTTACCGATGATGATTTCAGCATCCTCTTCCTCTTTTTCTACATACTCAGAGACAAACTCTTTTCCTTCAGCTTTAGCAGCCTTTTCACGCTCTTTCTCCTCTTTGTAGAGATAAACATCATCACGATAAACAAAGAGAATAATATCAGCATCCTGCTCAATAGAACCAGACTCACGAATATCACTTAGCATTGGGCGTTTATCATTTCTAGACTCTAGTCCACGGTTGAGCTGAGAGAGAGCGACTACTGGCATCTCTAACTCACGAGCGAGCATCTTTAGCCCACGAGAGATTTCAGATACTTGAAGGTGTCTATCTTGGTTTCCAACACCCTGCATAATTTGAAGATAATCTATAACAGCTATCTCTATCTCAGGGTGCTGGTTTTTAAGTTTACGAAGTTTACTTCTGAGTTGATTAATGTTAATGCTCCCTTGGTCATCAACATAGAGCTTTGCACTATTCATACGGTCTATCGCTCCATTAAGACTTGACCACTGGTCATCATTCATATCTCCAACTCTTAACTTCTGTAAGGGAATAGAGGTCTGGATAGAGAGTAGTCGAAGCATCAACTGTTCTGCTGGCATCTCTAGGGAGAAAAAAGCTACCCCTTTACCGTTCATAATAAGACTATTTACAGTGTTAAGTACAAAAGATGTTTTCCCCATCGCAGGACGTGCGGCAATAATAACAAGGTCACCTTTACCAAAACCAGTAGTCATTTTGTTAAGTTCTGCAAAACCTGTATCTACTCCAACTAAAACGCTATTACCACGGGCTTTCATCTCTTTGATATACTCCATAGTATCAAAGGTCATTTTAGGAGCATCTTTAAAGTCACTTGTTTGGTTATCTTGAGTAATCTCGTAGAGTTTCTTCTCAACTATATCTATGACTTCAGCAGAGGGAAGTTCCTCCTCTACTGTAACTCTTTTTATCTCCGTTGTAAGGGTTAAGAGATGGCGTTTTAAAGATTTGTCTTTTATCTCATCTACATAAGCTTTTGTATTTGAGATTGGGTTTGCTGAGAGAATTTCAAGTAAAACTTGTTCATCAAATTTCTTGATTTTTATAAGCTCTTTTTTTATAAATTCTTCATCTATTGGTTGGTCTTTTTGCAGTAGAAGCATCATTACATTAAAGATGTCCTGGTGTGCAGGAAGATAAAAATCATCTACTTTAAGTGCTGTTGAGAGTTCATCAAACTGACTAGGCTCAAAAACAATGGAGCTAAGAATGGAGCGTTCAAACGCTAAGTTGTAGAGGTTGTCTTGCAAAGCTATCCCTTGGAGTAATTGTAGAGAAATTTTAGCATAATTGTTTTAATCGTAGCTAGAATTTCTCTAAAGAGTTACAGGAGAGAACTCTTTTTAGTAGAGTGTAGTGTATGTTAGAACATTAGAGAGTGAAGATAACATAATAAACAGTATAAGCTATGACTCTTCTGCCATCGCTTCTACTTCATGTACGAAACGGTCAACAAGCTCTGCTTCATCAAGATTAGCAACAACTTCCCCTTTTACCATAACAAGACCTTTTCCTTTTCCATAGGCGATAGCTACATCCGCATGAGCTGCTTCACCGATGGCGTTTACCACACACCCCATCACAGAGACATTGAGTGGCGTTTTGATGTGCGCTGTTCGTTTTTCTATCTCAGCTACGGCTGTGACTAAGTCTGCTTCTATGCGTCCACAAGTTGGACAAGAGATAATGTTAAGGCCATCAGGCATCGCACCACTATCTTTTAAGATAGCACGAGCTACATTTATCTCCTCTTCTAACTCTCCTGTTATAGAGATACGCATAGTATCACCGATACCATCAAGTAGAAGTGCTCCAAGACCGATAGAGCTTTTTACTGTTGCATGAAAAAGAGTTCCTGCTTCTGTAACACCAAGATGAAAAGGGTAGCTGTTTTTAGGGCGTAACATTCTATAGGCATCTACGGTTCTACCAACATCACTCGCTTTGAGGCTTATTTTAATATCTTCAAAACCTAAATCTTCTAAAAACTTGATGTTGTACTCAGCCGAAGCTACCATCCCTTCTGCCGTCTGACCATACTTGTTCTCAAACTCTTTTTCTAAACTTCCGGCATTAATACCGATTCGAATAGGTAAAGAGCGCTCTTGACAAGCTTTTACTATCTCTTTTATACGAGATTTATCTCCAATGTTTCCAGGGTTAAAACGGATACAGTCTACAGACTCTGCAGCAACAAGTGCAAGTTTATAGTTATAGTGAATATCTGCAACGAGAGGGAGCTCTATCTGCTCTTTGATAGATTTAAGTGCGAGAGCATCTTCCATATCTGGAACTGCTACACGAACGATGTCACACCCTGCAAAGTGTAAGCGTTTAATCTGCTCTACAGTTGCAGCAACATCGTGTGTATTTGAGTATGTCATTGACTGTGTAGAGATTGGGGCATCACCACCAACAGCTACATCGCCAACATATATTTTTTTAGTTGGGTATCTTGTTATCATAAAAGGATTTTAGCTTTTTTGGTCTAAAATAGTCCTTTACTTTAATGTTTACCTTTCTGTTTACCGTGAGTCTCTTCACTCCCTGATGCATTTTGTGGGTACTCTGGATGGCAGTACTCTTCTCCTAAGCTGCAGCAACCTTCAGTTACACCCATATTTTTAAGACCTTGATCAAAAGACCAGTAGTGACTATAGCTTCCATCTCTAAGAAATTCTAATACAGTGACTACATCACTAGCATTAGAGTCTGCTGCAAGTTGTAAATCTGCTTGCAAGTCGTTAATATCTACAACTTCAACCATACATCCAACCTCTAAAGCATCTTGTTGTGACTGCTCACCTTTAGTAATAAGCATATCATAAAGAGTTTGAATTGACTCTATATTGTATTGACCAGTTGGCATCTCTGTTATAGTTGCATCGATATAGTCTAAATTGTTTAGGGTTACATTTGTAAAGTCATTTACATCAGTGATATATTTTTGTACTAAAAGCTGTACAGCCTGAATATGTGTTGCTTCAGATTTTGTAGCGATATTTGTAAGTTGTTTAATCTCTGTGCCATTTGCTGCATGGATAGCATAGAGAGTAGAGTATACATCATAAGTGAGTCTCTCTTCATTTCCCATATATGATAAAGTATTTTTAGTCTCTTGAGTAAGAGTATTTGCTGGTGTAAGTAGAGCCTCTTTTAAAGAAGCAGGAAGTTTATCAACACTCTCTATACTCTCCACCATATGCGTTGTTTCATCAAGATGTGCAATAGCCTCAACTTCATCCACAAGTGTTACATTGGCATCACTAGCATAAGCATCAATATCATCCGAATTAAACTCTATCTCCTCTTGGAGAGACTCTTTTACCTGTGCTCTAATTTTAATACCATTTTTTCTATCAGCATCTTCATCACACGATTGTAAAAATCTTGCCATTGCAACTACATCTCTGTTATTTGTATCACTTCTTGGTACACCAACAAGATCTTGAGGAAATACTTGTTTATCACTGTTGAGTGAATTAATCTCTCCTAGTTTTAAACCTGAGATTTTAAAAGATACAGGAAGAGAATCACACTGGAATGTTCCATTTATATCTGTGATACCTTCGGCACCCTCACCACATAGGTAGTCTACATTTTCAAGATAACTATCAACAAGTTGTCCTGAAACTGTAGAGTCTATAGTCTCATTAGATGAAGATGAGTCACTACAGCCTGAAAAAAAAGCTGTTGTGCTTAAAAGCGAAAAGAGTAAAAGTGAACTTGTAATTGTTTTTTTCATAATAGATCCTTTTTGTTTGTTGAATCTATTGTAAGGTAAAAGTGTTAGCACTTACAAATGGTAGTTACCTTTTTTTTCTACTCTTTGAAACTCTCTCCTTATTTAGTTTGTATTTTGTATTTTTTAACTTTTCAATGATGTTATCGGAGACTTTAAATATATCAGCGATAATACACTCTCCATCTTTGTTAAACTCTGCACGATTAATCTCAAACTTTGATATAAGTAAAGTAAAGTCAATATCCTTTAAAAAAGGGTAGAGTCTTATACACTTCTCTTCTTCTAAAATCCAGTGACTTAAGACACTGATAACTAAGAACTCAGGAATAAAGGCAGGCTTTTTTGAGAAGTGCTCACTTACTGTTCTAGCCATTGCATCATAGTAGTTTATGAGGGGTTCTTCAAACTTTGCTATTTTTCTAAGATCTGAGTTAATCTTAGCCCCTTGTACTAAGTTAATAAGATAGTCTGCATTAACAACAAAATTTTGTAAGTCGTTTTTCAGTTTAAAGAGTGTTTGATACACATAGTCACTATCCTCTTTTGAACCAATAGTAGGAGTATATTTTTGCTCTTCTACATATAAAAAATAGCGTTCTAAAGCAGTTCTAGCAAAAACTAGAAGTGCTTCTGTTTTGACACCATTTAACATGGTAGGCTTGACCCTGTTTGGACAATTAGGGGATATTTCCATCCCACTTATATTTTTTGTATGTGTTTTTACATCGAGATTTTTTAACATTGATTTATCTCTTTTGATTTAAAGTTAAGTTGGCAAGATTCTAACATTGCTATAGCATCGTTAAAGTTACTAAAAAGGTTTTCTTGAGTGACAAGGGCAGGGATGAGGTTAATATTTTCAAGCATTGCTTTTGGTTGTTTCTGTAAACCTGTAAGTATGACAGCAATACCTTTTTGTTGTAACTCTAATATAGCATCTTCAAGAGCATACATCCCTGACTGATCTATTGTTGGGACATTTTCCATTCTAAAGATAACTACACTAACTTCAGGTAACTCTTTCATCATTTTTTTAAAGTGAGAGGTAAATCCAAAAAATATAGGACCATCAAAGTGTTGAATATAGATCTGTTTTTTGATATCTTCAGAGATGTCTTTTTCATCTTCTTGAAGGTAAATCTGATGATAATCATCTAAGATACAGTTTATAGATTTCGATTGTGCTATATCACCCATCTGTTTCATAAAGAGCATTGATGCCAGAACAAGACCAATAGCAACGGCTTGTAGAAGATCAACAAACACTGTGAGTAGTAAAACAATAATCATAACCACGGCATCAGCACGAGGTACACGTGTGAGATGTTTTATACCTTTATAGTCTATAATGCCTATTCCAACAGTAATTAAAATTCCAGCTAAAACAGGTAAGGGAATGAGTTTGGCATATGCACCAGCTCCAAGAAGAACTATTAAAAGGACTAAAGCATGGATAATACCAGCAAGTCTACTTGAACCACCTGCATTTATGTTTACAACTGTTCGCATGGTAGCACCAGCCCCAGGAAGCCCTCCTATAATACCTGCAAACATATTTCCTATACCTTGCCCAATGAGTTCTTTATTTGAGTTATGTTGTGTTTTCGTCATATTATCTGCAACCACAGATGTAAGGAGTGAATCTATAGCTCCCAGTGAAGCAAGAGTAAGTGCAGGGATAATCATAACCATAGGATGATGCCAATCCATACTAAGTAGTGTATCTATATGAATATCAGGTAGACCATTTGGAATATCTCCAATGATAGGAACTCTCATAGCTAACATAGTTGAAAGTAGTGTGAAGAGTATAAGTGCTACGAGTGTTGCAGGAACTTTTTTTGTAATCTTTGGGAAAAGATAGATTGTAGCAACGGTACCAGTAGCAAGTAAAACAGCTTGTATATTAAATGCATTGCTAATATCGCCTAAAGAAGTAAAAATATCTATAATATTAGCCGGAGAATCTATACCAAAAAATGGAAAAATTTGCATGATGATTATTATCATTCCTATGCCACTCATAAACCCAGATATAACGGGGTAAGGCATGTAACGGATATATTGGCCAATACGAGAAACACCCATAACTATCATAAACATTCCTGCAAGTACAAAGGTCCCGACAATAGTTCCAATAGCTGCTTCAAGTGAACCATAAATAGCAATTTCACCTGCAATAATAGCAGAAGAGACAACAGTCATAGGTCCTGTTGGACCAGATATTTGAGTATTTGTACCACCCAATAGTGCTGCGAAAAACCCTAAAGCAATAGCTCCATAAAGTCCTGCAATAGCACCCATTCCTGACTGTACACCAAAGGCTAAGGCTAAAGGTAGTGCAACTACAGCAGCCGTGACACCACCAAAAATATCTCCAGATATGTTTTTTGAACCTAACATAACTTACCCCTTTTCTTCTGAAAGAACTTTAAATGTAGAGGCATCAGGGTCGTAGAACTCTATCTCCCCACTATGAATATCATAAATCCAAGCATGTATTTGAATAGTTCCATTTGCAACACCTTTTTTAACATAAGGGTATGTAAGTAGGTTCTCTATCTGAAAAACAACTGAGAGTTTTTCTGTTAAACGAAGAAGTTGTGTTTTTGTCGCATCTTCTTTTATAGTGAGTTTTGCTAATGATTTTGCCTTTTCTCCTAGTGTAAGCCATTTTTTGGTATGGACAAAAGGAGCCTCTTCAATATCTGAGTAAAGGGCTGCAATAGCACCACACTGGGTATGTCCACAGATAATTATCTCAGAGACATTAAGTGCAGTAACAGCATACTCAATACCTGATGCTGTTGCATGAAAATCTTCATCTGGTTTATATGGAGCTACAAAGTTACCAACATTACGTAATACAAAGAGATCCCCTGGATTACTTTGGGTGATAAGATTTGGTATTACTCTTGAATCGGCACATCCAATAAATAATGCTTTTGGATGTTGTCCATTTTCGGCTAAATCTAGCAACTTCAGTTCGTTTTTTTTGAAATAACTTTTTTTAAAATAGTCATTTCCCTTGAGTAGTGTGCTGTTTTTCAACATGACAACTCCCTTATTATAAAGCTATATAGCTATTTTTTAATATAGTAGTAATATGAGGAATAGATGTTATGAAATGGGTGGTTTAAAAAGGGGGTCAATAAGTTTAAAAGAGTAAATATCTTTGGTAAAGAGAGGAGTGTTTGTGGTCTTTTTTTTATAAAAAAACTCAGTTATAGATAGTAAATGTGTATCATCTAGAGGTTTGTCACTCGATTTTTTGTCAAAGACATACTCAATAGTTTTTGTAGAGGAGTTTTCTGAAATAACAGAACTGGAGATAAATTCATATGTAGAAATTAACATTAATGATAATGATAAAAAAAGACTAATTATACGAACTTTCATGAGGCTATTGTAATTGTATAGATTAACATTGTCAAGGGAGAGAGTACGAAGGGTTCGTGTATTATAGTTATGATACTATAATACACAGTATCTATTTAAAACTTAAAATCAAGATTTGTATAGATGTATCTTCCTGGTTCATTCATAAGCATTACATCGCTTGTTCCACCAGCACTGATGAGAACTAAGTCTGCATATGTATTACTTTGAGCATATGTTGCATCAAAAAGGTTATTTGCACCAAGTGTAAAGTCAAATTTTTTGTTTATAGCATGTTTGACTTTGAGGTTCATTGTAGCCCAACCTGCTAAAACTTGTTCACCATTTTGGCTATCTATATCATCCCATCTATCACTTGCTACTACTTCTACACTCATAATAGAGTTGTTTTTATACTCGTAGTTAAAGGCTACATTTCCACGAAGTGGTGCTATATCTGCTAGGTCTTTATCTGTTTGGTTTGTTGTAAGTGTCTCTTTCTCTCCACGCTTATACGATGCTCCCATATCAAGACTCATATCATCACCTATATAAAAAGAGCCACTTAGTTCAACACCATAGATAGTTGCATCAATATTTTCAAAATTACTTGTTGCAAGAGTTTTATTATAGTAGATGTAATCACTTAGCATTGAGTAAAAGGCTTTTATTTTAAATTTAAAATCATCATTATCTGTCTCATACCCTAAGTCTATCTCTTGGTTGGTAGTTTTATCAAGATTAGTTGTTCCAACTAAGTTCCCTTTAGAACCAACAAAGTATAACTCTCTTGCATCTGGAACACGAGAAGCTTGACCAAAACCTAAGAAGATTTTGTTGTCTTTGTTAATGTTATAGCTTGTGAAGAGGTTTGCTCCTAAACTACTATAGTCATTTGAGTTATATGTGGCACTTGTAATTGATGTATCATCATATCTTGCTCCCAGTGAGAAACTAAAAGCAGTATATTTTTTTTCAAGTTTTGTAAAGAGTGCGATATTTTGAGTGAGGGCATCATCAATACTCTTTGTTGCACCACCAGGTATAAGAGTTGCCCCTCCTGTTGTTGTGTTATAGTAGTTTCCATTCCATTTTCTCTCACTTGCATCTACCCCAACTAGAAGCTCATAACTGTTTAAATCGAAACTATTTTTGAGTTTGATTCCTTCCATCGAAGTTTTTAGGTGGTTTGTATTGTCCATTTTTGGCATATTTGATGACATTCTATATTTTGTTGCCATTGGATGGTCTACATCAGATTTAAAGTATTGTAGGTTGATATTTTTGTAAAGATTACTTATTTTGTCAATATTATACTCGATATTATAGATATTTGAGTCATCATAGAGGGCATCCATTTTAGAATTTCCATAGAGGATATCATCACTTCTGTTTGCAGTTATCCCTAAACGAAGTTCTTGGTTTTCATAAGTACTTATGGCAGCTTTAGCCGCGACACTCTTTTTTGAATAGGCCTGCATGTCGTGGTTCTCTGGTTTGAATTTTGTACCGTTTAAGAGGAGTGGGTTTGTTGCAGCATGGTTATCAATCTGATCAGCTATTGTATCACCATTTCCATCTTTATATTGACCACTTGACTCCATAGAAGCTGTAAGTGAAACTCTGATGAAATCATCTCCTCCGCTCCCAGTTGCTCCAAATTTTTTGTAGTTAAATGAGCCAAAGCCTACATTTATTTCACCTTTAGGATCTTTACTTGGCTGTTTTGTTTTGATCTTTATTCCACCACTGAGTGTTCCAAATGTTTCAACATCATAAGGCCCCTCAATAACCTCAATAGTCTCAATCTGATTAGCTAATATATGAGATATAGGAGGATCCATTCTATTTGGACATGCACCATAAATTTTTGTTCCATCTACTTCTACTGTAATATTGTCACGTTTTTGACCACGGATAAGAATGTCATTAGCAATCCCACTTCTTCTACTCATATCTACACTCGGGACAGATATAGAGAGTGCTTGTGCTACATCTGCTGAAGTTTGTGCTTTTTGTGCTACTTCTGTAAGAGTAGTTGATTCAACACCAATTGTGTCAAGCTGTATCTCCGCTGCATGTAGAGAGAGTGTTGCTATAAGTGATAGTGGGATAAGTTTATTCATTTTTCGAGTCCTGATAATTTAATGCTCAAATAGTATAAAAAAAGTGTTACAAAAGTGTTAAGTGTCAAAGTATTAGTAGTTTTTTGGTAGAATTTCAGTTATGAGTAGAGTAGAAAAACTAAAAAAAATCATTTTAATTGCTATTGGCTTTGGACTTGCAACATATCTTATTATGAGTGGTAGTGCAATTTTAAGTCAAGAGAGTGAAACTACAATAACAAAGAGTCTTGATGCCAATAATACAGCTCAGTAAAAGTAACTTTTTTTACAATTTAGATTCTATTGTAAAAAAGAGTGGTTCAGTCGAAAAAGTTGCCCTTGTTTTAAAAGATAATGCTTATGGTCATGGTCTTTGTGAAGTGGCAAAAATGGCCCAAGAGTATGGTATAAGCAGGGCAGTAGTTCGTTCATTTGTTGAGGCACAAGAGATAGAAAAATATTTTGAGTATATTTTAGTTTTAGCAGATATACCAGATACTCCAAGTTCAAAAATCCGTTATGCAATTAACGATATAAAAAATATTAGTAAATTCCCAAAAGGGACACTTGTTGAACTTAAAGTCAATACGGCAATGAATAGAAATGGTATTTCTATGAGTGAGATAGATGAGAGTATAAACGCCATTAAAAACCAAGGCTTAGTTCTTGAAGCTTTATTTACACATCATAGTTGTGCTGATGAGGTCGATGGAAACTATGAGTTACAAAAAGAGAACTTTGAGAAGATAAAAAAAATTGCTCCCAAGGGAATCCGTTTTCACTCATGTAATTCAGCTGCTCTTTTTCGTGAAGAAAATTTTAGTGAAGATATGGCTCGTGTCGGTATAGCAGCATATGGCTGTTTAGAACTTCCTCAAGAGTTAGATTATGTCAGTCAAAAACCCATTCTCTCTCTTATCTCTAAAAAACTCTCTTCTCGGCTTGTTCAAAAGGGGGAGAGTGTTGGTTATGGGGCTACTTTCATCGCAAAAGAGGAAGTTGTCGTGAGTAATTATGACTTTGGGTATGGAGATGGGTTTTTAAGGAGTTGTTCTAACAACTATAAAACATCACAAGATGTAGCTATAGCTGGCCGTATATCTATGGATAATAGCTCATTTTTAAGTGATTTAGACTCATTAGAGATTTTTAATGATGCTAGAGTTGTGGCGAAGAGTGCAGGGACCATTAGTTATGAGGTGCTTACATCTTTAAAGTCATATATAAAGCGTGAGATTATTTAGTAGTTAAGCAGTCGTTTTGATTTTAAATATTTGCTTTTCCAGTAAGGATTATTAATATTTGAGATAGTAACTCCATGTTTAGTAGAAGCATGAATAAAGTTACCTCTCTCAAGATAAATTCCCGAATGCATACTACTCCATCCTGTTTTGAAGAAGATGATATCTCCTTCTCTTAGCCTATTTTTTCCTATAAATTGACCATACTTTATCTGCTCTTTTGTTGTTCTTGGAATTTTTATACCAAAGGCATCTTGGTAAAGATTTTGAACTAAGGCTGAACAGTCAATGCCATTTTTACTACTACCTCCAAATTTATAAAGAACTCCATGCCACTTAAGATACTCATCATAGAGGGCGAGAGTAATTATATTTTTATTATGAAGTCTATAGGGTGATGTTTCATTTTTTGGTGGTTTTGTATAAGGTTGGAGTGTGACTTTATGGTTTTTGAGTGTTGCTTTTCTTGTAGAACATCCACTCATAATAAGAGTAAGAAGTAAAACAGAAGCAAGGGCTTTCATAAGCTAAGTATTGACTTTTATAATGGCGTTTGAGAAGAGAATCCCATCTACCCCTAGAAGAGCTGCCTCTTCAATCTCCTCTTCCATTTTTATCTTTACTAAGATTTTACTATCAAAGAGATAGGATTCTGCAATATTCTGTGCAGTTTTTGCAAGCTCCTTTTCTACTAAGATATAGCTTGCACCAAGTGCTGAGGCATAGATAAGCTCTGTAATATTATTGACAAAAAGAGCAAAACGAAGTTCATTTTGTTGCATATGTTCAATAATATCAAGGTTCTCTTCACTAAAGAGTAAGTACAAGAGAGAAGAGGGTGGTGTCTTTACAATGGCGTTTATATCACTTATATGGTACAAACTCTCTTGATGTAGAAATCTATGGCCAAAGAGTAACATACTACTTTGCCTTCTCTAGACACTCTTTTGAGCAGTAGTATTTTGATCCACTTAAGATTGTTTCACTGAGTGCTACATAAACTCCACATGTCTCACAGGCAACCATCTCATCAGCCTCTGTTTTCTCTTCTGATTTTGTGTGATTACTCACTTTTGGCTTTTTCTTTATAAATAAGAAATAGACTATGCCTATTACTGCTGCTATAAGTAGGACTTTAAGTATCATATATTTTCTCCTAAGAGTAGATAGTGTCTATTGTCTGTTTCAATAATTTTGTGTTGCATATCTTTTACTCCATCTTCTACTTCATCAAAAACTTTTTCACCCTTATAAAAGAGAAACTTTGTTTTTTCATCTCGAAAGTTTTCACTCAACTTAAGAAGCATTTTTGTCTCTGTAACAGCACGTGATGTAATCATATCAAAGATTTTTGGTTCCATCTGTTCTACTCGTTTTTTGACAACTGTGACATTTTTAAGTTTTAAATCGGCTTTTATAAACTGTAAAAAACTTGCTCTTTTCATAAGTGGCTCAACTAAAGTGACATGAGTGTTAGGAAGACCAAACGCGAGAATCATTCCTGGAAATCCAGCTCCTGTTCCTATATCCATAAGTGAGTTGAGAGATGGTAAAAAAGAGAGTGGAAAGATCGCATCATAGATAAAGGAATCAAGAGTCTCATTGTCTTTAGCACCTGTTAGATTATGGATTTTATTCCATTTATAAAGGTGCTCTTTATATTTTTGCACATTATAAAAAAAGTCGTCTGGTAGATCTATATTATCTTGTGCGAGTGTTGCTTTTAAGTCCAATAAAATATCCTTTGAATTTACTTGAAGAGTTTTTTCATCATAGTGAAAAAGATTTTAAAAAGACCACTATTTCCTACTAGACTATTAATTAAGTCATCGTAAGATATATTTTGTTCTTCTAAGTAACCACGAAGATATTTTTCACTCGCTTCCATACCACCATCTTTCTCAATCTCTATAAGTTTTTGATAAATAGGCTCCATAGCATCTATTGCTTTTTGAGGGGCAGCTTTTCTAAATGCAGTATGAGAGATAATCTCATTTGTAATTGGATCTACTTTTGGCTCAAACTCTGTAACAACCCAGTAGTAACTTCCATCTTTAGCAAGATTTTTTACAACAGCCATAATGTTTTGTGCACGGTTGATTCTGTCCCACATCATTTTAAAAACAACTCTTGGCATATCTGGATGGCGAACAATAGAGTGAGGCTTTCCAATAAGTTCTGATTCTGTGTATCCTGAAATCTCTACAAAATAATCATTACCATACTCAATAATACCATTAGCATCAGTCTTAGAAACGATATAGCGTTTAGGATTGAGTTTTATCTCGTTATCTGTTGGTTTTAGGTGTTTCATTCTCATCTCCTTATAAATAATTTTAGTAAATTATATAGTTTTTATTATTAATCTTATGTAATAATACCTATAAGTTATATAGAAAGGTTCATAAAGATGACGAAACTTGAAATGTTAGAAGCAATAGAAAATGCTAAACAAGTACACCTTGCACAGATGGATAAAATCAAAGCTGTAATCGCTGGTAAAGAGATTAAACACCCTACAGCCCTTGGTAAGATGGAGTGTGCGTGTGGTATATGGTTCTACTCTAATGCACAACAGATAAAGAGTGTTCTAGGTTTACAGTTTTTTGAACGATTAGATAGAAGTCATGAAAACTGGCATCGTGATTATGTAAGTATTTATGAAATTTATTTTAAAGAGGAGAAAAAAGGTTTTTTTGCAAAATTTTTAGGTGCAAATAAAGTCGATGATCTTCAAAAAGATAAGGCAAAACTTTACTTTTTAGAACTACAAAAAGATACTGAAGAGTTACTCTTAGTATCAGATGCAGCAAAGCGAAGAATCTCAGCACTGAATGATTCTAAGTTTGTTTAGACTCTAAAAGTATCTCTATCTCTTTTTCTGGAAGTGGCACAGAGTAGAGATATCCTTGAATTAAATCACAATCATTCTCGATTAAAAAGTCACGTTGCTCTTCTGTTTCTACACCCTCTGCAATAAGAATAAGATTTAAACTCTTTCCAAGTGCAATAATAGCACGAGTAATAGCCATATCATCCTCATTATCAGGAATATCCTTTACAAATGATTGATCGATTTTAAGTTTATCAAGGGGAAATTTTTTAAGATATGAGAGAGAAGAGTAACCTGTCCCAAAATCATCAATCGCAATCTCAATTCCCATATTGTTAATCTGTTTGAGTTTTTCAATAGAGAGCTCAGGACTACTCATTACCTGTCCCTCTGTTATCTCAAGCTCAAGCCAGTGTGGCTGAAAGTTTAGTTCATTCATAATCTGGACTAAATGTGCTAAAAAGTCATTTTTATAGAGCTGTTTCATTGCAAGGTTGAGTGAAAGTATTCCTGGGTTTAATCCTTTTTCATACCATTTTACAAAAAGTTTCATCGCTTTATACATCACTACTCTATCAATGTCGACTATAAGTCCACTCTCCTCAGCAATAGAGATAAATTTAATAGGAGAAACAAGTCCTAACGATGGGTGTCTCCATCGAATCAGTGCTTCCATCCCAACAATTTTATATGATTGTGCTTTAAATTGAGGTTGAAAATAGACTTCAAATTGATCCTCTTGAAGTGCAACTCGAAGGCTTGACTCCATAATTACTCTCTCAAAAGCGAAGGCTGTCATATCTCTTGAGTAAAACTGGTAGTTATCTCGCCCTTCATCTTTTGCTTTATACATAGCAGCATCAGCATATTTTATTAAATTATCATCATTTGTTGTATCATCAGGGTAGATACTGATTCCAATACTTGAAGTCACATAAAGATTATGGTTAATGACTGTGATAGGCTCTTTCATAATATTAATTATATCTTGAGCAATATGTGATGCATTCTGAATACTTTTTAAATCTTTTAAAATAATAGTAAATTCATCCCCTCCAAGTCTAGCCAGTGTATCCTCTTCGCGTATTGTTGATTGTATTCTCAGTGCAGCTTCAATAAGAACCTTATCTCCAATATGATGTCCAAGAGAGTCATTAATCTTTTTAAATTGATCAAGATCTATAAAAAGGAGGGCAAATTTTTCTTTATTTCGTCGTGCATTTACTATTGCTTGAGAGAGTCTATCTTTAAAAAGTGTTCTATTTGGAAGGTCTGTAAGTGTATCATGATGTGCTTGGTACTGGAGTTCTAAAGTCTGTTTTTTAAGTAGTTCTTCGATCTTTTTCTGGGTAGTGATATCTTGAATGTATCCTACATAACCATCAATTGTACCATCTTCATCTTTTGATACACTCAGTGAAATATCACATAAAACACGATGACTATCTTTTTTAAGCATATATGCTTCTATATTGAGACTCTCTTGAACATTAAGGATAGAAAATAGTTCTTTAATTGCGTAGCTGTTTTTTTTATCATAAGTTGTCAGAATATGTTTGCCCATCATCTCCTGTGCTAGATAACCAAATAGGTTTACACTTCCTCTATTCCAACTTGTTATATTTCCTTCTGTATCTGTTGCTATGATTGAATCATGAATATAGTCTAAAATTTTTGCTTGTTTCTTATAGTCTTTTTGGAGTTGAAGCTCTTGAGAAATATCTGTATCAAAGAGAACATAGGCGGGCTTTTCATGATAAGTAATGGTATGAATATAAGACTGAACTATATATGTAGAACCATCTTTACGTCTATGTCGTGTTTGATTTAAGATATGATCATGCTGTTTGAGATACTCTTGCATTTTTGAGATCTCTTTTTGTGTGAGATCTGGATTGATATCAAAAACAGACATATTTAAAAGCTCTTTAGCACTGTAGCCTAGTGCAGCACAAGCTCCTTGATTTACATAGAGGTATTTGTAGTCTTCCCTCGTTATTATATAAATCTCATTTGAAGAGTGTTCCAGGAGTTCAGAGAGCTCTTTTGTTCTGTTTTTTATTGAAACATACTCTGTCACATCTTGTGTTGTACCTATTAGTTTTAAAGGAGTCTGCTGTGTGTCATAGATTACTTGTGCATTAATGAGAACTTCTATAGTATGACCATGAGTATGAGTTACCTTACACTGGAGTGTTTGGCGTTCTCCTGTTGTAATTGCTTGTTGGAGTGCTTTTTGTGCACTCTTTAGATATTCAGGTGTTACAATTGAAAAGAATGTATCAAATCCTATTTCTGTCTCTTTTTCAATACCATAAATCTCATAACTTCTTTCAGACCAAATGGCTTTTTTTGTCTGTAGATCTATTTCCCAACTTCCTAGTTTAGAGATACTTTCAAGGGTTTGCAGGTTCTCTTCTCTAGCTTTGAGCTTTTTAATGGCAGTGTCTAGATTATCATTCTCTATGTCAATTGGCATATATCTATTTTCCTACTTTTTAAATAATCTAAAGAAAATGTCCCATTTCATCACGTTTTACACCTAAGTAATCTTTATTAAACTCATTAGGTTCCATTATAATTGGTACTCTCTGTATTATTTCAATTCCATTAATAGAGTTGATTTTATTAGGGTTGTTAGTAAGAAGTTTAATCTTCTGTATGTTGAAATATTCAAGAATAAAGGTGACTACTTCATAGCTGCGTTCATCAGCAGCAAAACCGAGTTGATGGTTAGCCTCTATAGTATTGAGCCCTTTATCTTGTAGAGCATAAGCATTTATCTTATTTAAAAGCCCAATATTTCGACCCTCTTGACGGAGGTAGATAACCATACCTCCCTCTTTATGAACAAGATCAAGTGCATACTCGAGTTGATCACGACAGTCACACTTAAGACTACCAAGTGCATCTCCTGTAAGACATTCTGAGTGGACACGAACGATCGGTTCACTCTCAAGCTTTTTAGCATAGATGACTAGGTGTTCTTTTTCACCTTCTTTAAAGGCTTTTACATTGAAATTACCAAAACGTGATGGTAAATTTGCTACTTCGGATATAATTATATTCATTTAGTTTAATCTTTAAAAGGGTAAAATATTTTTCTTAAAATAATTATAGCAAAAAAAAGGTTTAACAATGTTTCAAAGATTTCGCCGTACTCGTTTAAATAAGCATCTTCGCTCTTTAGTAAGAGAGACAGAGGTGAGAGCTGATGATTTTATCTATCCATTATTCATTCGTAGTGGTGAAGGGATTAAAACAGAAGTTGCATCAATGCCTGGTGTTTATCAGATGAGTATAGATGTTGTAATAAAAGAGTGTGAAGAGTTGAAATCTCTTGGTATCTACTCTATTATACTATTTGGTATTCCTGATACTAAAGACTCTATAGGGAGTGATGCTCTTTGTGATCATGGAATTATTGCTTCGTCCATTCGTGCTATCAAAGCAGAGCATCCTGATATGTTTGTTGTGACTGATTTGTGTTTTTGTGAGTATACTGACCATGGGCACTGTGGGATTATAGATGAAGCTAAAGAGACTGTCAATAATGATGCAACTTTAGAAATTTCTGGAGAACAAGCACTTATTCATGCAAGAGCAGGTGCTGATATGATAGCACCAAGTGGTATGATGGATGGAATTATAGAGACACTGCGAACCTCTTTAGATGCAAATGGTTTTGAAAATCTTCCTATTATGGCATACTCTACAAAATTTGCTTCGGGTTATTATGGACCATTTCGTGATGTGGCAGAATCAACTCCTAGTTTTGGTGATCGTGCTTCGTATCAGATGGATCCTGCAAATCGTCGTGAAGCTATAGCGGAATCAGTAAGTGATGAGATGCAAGGAGCAGATATACTAATGGTAAAACCTGCACTTGCCTATCTTGATTTAGTTCGTGAGATAAAAGATGCCACTTCTCTTCCAATGGCAGTTTATAATGTAAGTGGTGAGTATGCAATGATAAAACATGCAGGACTTGCAAACTTAATAGACTATGATAGAGTTGTAATGGAGACTATGATAGCGTTTAAGCGAGCGGGAGCGAACATAATCATCTCATATCATGCCAAAGAGGTAGCAAAAATGCTACAAAACAGTTAGATTAAAGAAAAGTATAAGTAGAATATATATTAAACAATAAAATTAGGATGAAAAATTGAGACATTTTTTAACACTTAAAGATTTTACAAAAGAAGAGATTTTAGAAATTATTGATACTGGTTTAGAGATAAAAAAGAATCTTCGTGATGGTATTTACAAGAAAGAGCTTGAGATGCAAACTCTTGGAATGATTTTTGAGAAGAGTTCTACTCGTACTCGTGTTAGCTTTGAAGCAGGTATGTTTCAGCTAGGGGGTCATGCACTTTTTCTCTCTAATCGTGATATTCATTTAGGTCGTGGGGAACCAGTACAAGATACAGCACGTGTGATATCTTCTATGTGTGATATGGTAATGATTCGAACATTTGAACATAGCATGATAGAAGAGTTTGCAGCGAACTCTAAAGTTCCTGTGATAAATGGACTTACAGACTCTTTTCATCCGGTGCAACTTTTAGCAGATTATATGACTATGGTTGAGCATGGTGTTGAAAAAGATGCCGTGGTTGCATATATAGGTGATGGAAATAATATGACTCATTCATGGATGATGCTTGCGGCAAAACTTGGTTTTGAGCTTCGTATTGCAACACCAAAGGGATATGAAGTTGATGCAACTATTTTAGAAGAGGCACTTTTATTTGCAAAAGAGAGTGGTGCTAAAATAAGTATGATGAATGATCCTAAAGAGGCTGTTCATGGTGCAACTATTGTGACTACAGATACTTGGACTTCAATGGGTCAAGAGGATGAAAAAGAGCAGAGAGTTAAGGACTTTAAAGGTTTTATGGTCGATAGTCTTATGATGTGCTTAGCTCAAAAAAATGCAAAATTTTTACACTGTCTTCCTGCTTATCGAGGGTATGAAGTTTCCGAAGAGATTATGGACTCTCACTCTAAAATAATTTTTGATGAAGCTGAAAATAGACTTCATGCACAAAAAGGTCTTATGGTCTGGTTAAATAAACAAAGAGGATAGTTTGATGCGATTTTTTTCAATAGTTCTACTTATCGTTTCAATAAATTTATCCCTTTTTGCGACTGCAGAAGTTGTAAAGGTTGATGAACGGTTTCAAGATTCTCAAAGTTGTAAAGCATGTCATTTACGTATAGTAAGTGAGTGGGAAAATTCATGGCACTCTAAGAGTCATTTTGAAAAAGATGAGTATTTTAGAGAGAGTTTAAAATACTATTCGAGAAAGACTAGAAAAAGTGTAAATGCTGTAAAAGTGGAATGTGCTACATGTCATAATCCTCGTATTTCAGTAACTAGCACAGATGAAGATTATGAAATCGCTGCTGTAATGGGACTAGATAAGGGAAGTGAAGTTGATAATGCTGTTAATGATACAGCTATAAGTGAAGGAATCAACTGTGTTGTCTGTCATAATATAGATAAAATTCATGATTCATACGATGCATCTAAACGTGGTATAAATAGAGTAAAATGGACTGAGTCTGGTACTATGACAGGACCTTATAAAGATGCAAAATCACCATATCATAAAGTAGTACATCATGCATTTATGGATAAAAACCCAAATAAGCTCTGTTTTGTTTGTCATGCTAATGATAGAAGTGCTAAAGGCATTATTTTTACAGATATGGAAAGTGAATACAATAGAGGGAAGAAAAAGGGAATAAAAAATTGTGTAGAGTGTCATATGGGAGCAAAACGAAAGGATGTTGCATCAACATATAAAATGTATAATGGCAAAGCAAAAATTCGTAAAGTACGTGACCATGGTTTTAAGGGTGCACATATTTCTTCTATGTGGAAAGATGCTTTAAAATTAAAACTATCACAAAAAGGTAGCAATGTCGTTGTTAAAATTATAAATCCACAACCTCACAATATTCCTAGTGGTTTTGGCTCTCGTGAGATAGAAGTAAATGTTGTATACAAAAAAAGAGATAAAATTCTTAAAGAACAGACACTCTCTTTAACAAATCACTATGTAAGAAAGAGAAATAAGCCAACTATCCCACATTTAGCAATAAAGAAAGCAAAAGATATGTCTATCCCAGCAGAAGGGAAAAAAGTTCTTAGAGTTCCTGTATTTGAAGGTGCCACTTCTGTTACTGTTACACTTAACTATATTTTAGTAAATGAAGAAGTTCGTAGTATTTTAAAACTTAAAAGTGATAACTGGGCGAAAAAGAATTATATTACAAAAGAGAGTTTAGGGTTAAAATTTTAAATCTTAAGAGTAAGACCCGAAGAGGGTCTAATGGCAGTTTTTTATAACCATCCTTTAGAATCTTCTAAGATTGCTCTATTACATGTATTGTATGCTTTTACTATATCTTCAATTAACTCTGTTCCTTGTTCAAAGTAGAGATCAGAGTCTACTTTTGTAGGTGTTTTTAAAAGAGTTTTACTAGCAAGAAATTGGTACTTCTTCACTGCTTTGTTTATAGTAGATATTTCTGTTTTAATTGATGATGGTAATTTAGCTGGGTATTTAGCGATAAGGCCACTCATCTGTTCTTGTAGAGTACTATTGAGAGTTGTTACTTCATTTACAAGTAGGTATATCTGCTCTATATCACTTCTGACAACAACACCTCTAGCTGCGACTCCTGCACCAAAACCTCTGAGTTGCCCAACATATTCCGTAAGAGGTAGCATGTTTTCCATCATAATAACAGAAGCTTCTCTTCCAAAAGGATTGAGATCTTTAGTATTTCTTTGACTAATTGTTTGTGCTAACATTAAAATCTGTTCGATTTGTTCTGTATAGTCACTAAAGGTCTTTTTTGGATCCTGTTTAAAAGCGATAGAATTAAGTTTAATTAGTGCTTTAGATATATCCGAAGCTCTTGTATTAATTACTATATCAGTTGCTAAGGTTGTTGATTCCATTTTACCAATTGCTTTTTTAATATTACTTCTACTGTTATATATAAGAAGAAGAGAGGCTGTATTACCATTAAGGTAAGCATTCGTAAGGCCCCTAGTTGTTTGTGTCGCTAAAATCAGTTCTTTTAGATTACTGATATAAATACTACTCTCTTTTTGTGCATCATTACTAAAAAGTGATTTTGCCTGTAGATTAAAGAGCAAGAGCCCTAAGATTAAGAACAACTTCATATAAAATCCTTATTTTTGATATAAGCTAAAAGTATATCTTAGTTCTCTTAAATATTTTTTAATAGAGTATACCCGTAGCTTGTCTAATTACTTCCATTTTAGGCTGTGCTATATTGGATGCTTTTTGTGCTCCTGCTCGTAAAATATCTCTAACCTCATGCTGGTTATTCAAATAATAGTCTCGTTTTTCACGATACTCTCTAAAGTATTCCCACATAACATCTGCAAGATAGAGTTTAAAGTGACCATGCCCCTCTCCCCCTTTTTTATAACGTTCTTGAAGTTCTAAAAGTTCATTAGCATTTAAAAAGAGTTTTGCCATATTATAAACATTACACTCTTCATACTCTTTTGGCTCTTCCATTGGCACATTTTCAGTAATGATCTTTTTAATAGTTTTGAGTTGTTTTTTCTCTTCACCAAAAATATTTACTGTATTTTTATAGCTTTTAGACATCTTTTGGCCATCAGTTCCAGGAACAGTCTGTACACTCTCTTCAACTTTAAACTCTGGAAGTTTTAAGATGTCACCATATTCGTTATTAAATTTTGTAGCAATATCTCGAGCAATTTCAACATGTTGAATTTGATCTTTTCCAACAGGAACAATATCTGGAGAGTAGAGAAGAATATCTGCTGCCATAAGAACAGGGTAAGAGAAAAGTGAGTGATTCGCACTAATACCCTTTGCTGTTTTATCTTTATAACTGTGTGCACGTTCAAGTAGACCCATTGGTGTAAATGCTGAAAGAATCCAGTAGAGTTCTAAAACCTCTTTAACATCTGACTGCACCCAAAAGGTTGATTTATTTGGATCGATACCTAGACTTAAAAAGTCTGTTGCAGTTTGCATAGTAAGTTTTGCTAACTTCTCCCCACCATTACCACTACTCATAGCATGGTAGTTAGCTATAAAAGCAAATGTATCGCCTTTGACTTGTGCATCGACCATCTGCTTAATAGAGCCAAAATAGTTTCCAATATGTAAGTCACCTGAGGGCTGAATTCCTGTTAATACTCTCATCACAAATAAATCCTAAATTTTTTTAATCGTATTATACCAATCTCAGCTTTATTTAGTTACACTTTGAGTATTAAAGAAGAGTTGTATAACTCTCAATAAAAGGATTTATTATGAACTTACAAATTCGTTCAAAAGATATTACATTAACTGACGCTACAAAAGCACATATTGAAGGTGCTGTTGAAGCATTTAGAAAATATTCATTAGATATTACAAGTATTAACTGTGTTGTTGCAGCTGAGAAAAAAGGTGTTATGGTTGAGTTTGATATTAAAATCGCACATGCGCAACCTATAATCATTACTCAAAAAGATGATGTTTTAGATGCTGCTATTGACCTGGCAATTGACAAAGGTACAAAAGCTCTTCGTCGCCTTCATGATAAAGTAGTTGATCACAAGAATGGATCGGTTAAAGATTTAGAAACTATCGACGCTTAGTATAAGCTTTACTTCTCTATGTCCCTTTTCTGGGGCATACTTCTCTCTCAAATCATTTCAAGGACCTTAGCATTTGAAGCATACTCTCGTGTTTATTTTACTTTTAAACTTCTCTCTCTTCGCTATGGATACTTCAGAGCAAGATTATTCACTTCGTGTAGGTTATGGTATAGCGAGTGAAAATGATTTAGGAGAGATTTTAGCAGGAGATTTTGGCTCACATCCTAGAGACTTAACTTCTTACTCGTTAGATGCTGGTTATCTATTACAAAAAGAGCTTTTAACACTCCCTTTAGATCTTTATGTAAAGTCCGGTATATCTTATTTTGATGAAGATGAATTTGCTAATACTTTAGAGGTTACACTTTATGTAAAACTCTACTGGAATATAGATTTTTTTGATAGACGTATAAGGGTAGGTTTTGGAGAGGGTCTCTCTTATACAAAAGATGTACTAGAAACAGAGTATTTTGAAGCAATTGCTGATGGTGAACCTTATGCAAAATTTTTGAACTATTTAGATATTAGTTTAGATTTTGATTTAGGAAAGTTTATCTCTTACAAACCTTTGCATAATACTTATCTTGGATATGCTTTAAAACACCGTTCTGGTGTATTTGGTACTTTTAGTGGTGTTCATGGTGGTTCAAACTATAACACTTTTTATTTAGAAAAAAACTTTTAAGGATTTAGTATGTATGAATGGGTTCTCTGGTTTCATGTAGTCTCTTTTATCTCTTGGTTTGCGGTACTGTTTTATCTACCACGTTTATATGTTTACCATGCAGAGAATATCAATAACAAGGGCTTTGTTTCAGTTGTTAAGATTCAAGAGTATAAGCTCTTTAAGTATATAGGTGTACCCTCTATGTGGACAACTCTGCTTAGTGGCTCTTATCTTGTATATGTGATTGGCTTTGAGGGTAATGCATGGTTACATGTAAAACTACTATTTGTAGCATTTTTGATTATCTATTTCTACTCATTAGAAAAACTTCGTAAAGAGTTTGCTGAAGATAGATGCGAGAGAAGTGGTAAATTTTTTAGAATGTATAACGAAGTACCAACATTAATTATGTTGGTAATAGTAGCAATGGTTGTTGTAAAACCATTTTAAGTAGAGAAGATTTCTCTACTTCTCCCCTTTCTTTTTCGCTTTAAAGAGAAGTGGTGTCCCTGTAAAGTTAAAGGCTTCACGCATTTTGTTTGTTAAGTAGCGTCTATATGTAAAGTGAAGACCACTTGGTTTATTCATAATAATAGCTATTTTAGGTGGTCTTGTCTCATACTGTGTTGCATAGTAGATACGGATAACTTGACCACTCACACTTGGAAGTGTATGGCGACGAAGTGCACGTTCAATGACTTCATTTACCTTACTTGTTGAAATTCTTTGTGAGTAGTTTGCATTAATCTCTAAAATCATATCGTGGAGTTTATCAACACGCTGATGAGTAAGTGCAGAGAGTGTTAAAATAGGAGCATACGAAAGAAATTTAAATCTATCACGAATCTCTTTAATTATTTTATCATGCTCTTCTCTTTTAGAAATATCCCATTTATTAAGTACGATAATACAAGATAAACGGTTACTATCAACAAGTCCAGCAATTTTTTCATCAAGGTCTAAAAATGGCTGACTTGCATCTAAAACAACAAGTGCCATATTTGCATTTTCAAGCATCTCTGTTGTGCGCATTAGTGCATACTTTTCGATGCCTAAAATTCTACCACGGCGTCTTAAACCAGCTGTATCTACAAATGTTATCTGCTTATCTTTGTACTGTACAGTCTCATCAATAGGATCTATCGTAGTACCCGCTACACTACTTACAACTGAGCGTTCTTCTCCAAGTAGAGCATTTAGAAGTGAAGATTTTCCAACATTTGTACGGCCAATAATTGCGATTTTAATATGGTTTATATCCTCTTCATCAAACTCTTTGATACGGTCATTATTTCCAAAGATAGAATCATCAGTGATAATACCATCCATCTCATCTTCATCCCAGTATGTATAGCCATCATCCTCTTCATCATGAGTGTTAGTAAAGAACTCTTCATCGTCTATCTCTTGAGTCTCTTCTTCAACAACTTGAACAGCATTCTCTTCCTCTTCTTTAATTCTATCTTCTTCAGGAATTTTATCAGCAATCCACTCTAGAAGTTCTACAGTATTACGGTTATGAGAAACAGATATTCCGAAAATATCTCCTGTTCCGAACTCATAAAATTCCCAAAGATTCTCTTTCATCTTGTCATTATCAATTTTATTTACAACTAAAGCAATCTGTTTTCCCATCGCTTGAAGTTCATAAAAAAACTTTTTATCTTCATCTTCAGGTATACTTTTCCCATCAACCATATAGAGAATAATATCAGCAGCATAAGCAGCTTTAAGTGACATCTCTTTAATCTTGTCAAAAAGTTCACATCCTTTGTCTAATCCGCCTGTATCAAGTAAAAGTGCCTCTTTTTGGTTAACAATAACATGACGGCGTTTAACATCCCGAGTTGTACCTGCAAGATCAGATGTAATAGCATCACGGTTTTTTACTAAACGATTAAAGAGAGAACTTTTTCCAACATTTGGACGACCAACTATGGCGATTTTTTTCATGGGGTAACCTTGTGTAACTTATGAAGAGTTGTTTATATTTTTGTGATTATATCTAAATTATGATGAAGAAGAGGTTGAGAGGCATTAGCCTCTCATGTTGGTTCTAGTTAAATTCTTTTTCTAACTCTTTGAAAGCTTCTGAACCTTGGAACTGTTGCCATCTAGCATCGTCATTGTTAAAGCTTGTTTTTGCAGCTTTCTTAACAACACCATTAACCACATCTTCAGGTACAGTTACTAGCATATAGATAGCACCACTTGGTGCTGTCCACATATCCATTGCTTTTGAACCTTTTAGGTTGATTTTCGCTACTTGACTTGTGATAGATTTACTTACTGAGTCAACTGTACCAGCATCACCAGTACCTGTTGCTTGTGTAAAACCTGCCATTTTATCTTTTACAGTAGTTTGAATCTGTTGTGCTAAATCAGAACGACCATTCATTACCGCAACTTTTCTCATATGTGCAACACCTGCTGGGTGTTTATCTGCGATACCAACACCTGCATAGTAACCAGGTACATCAGGGATACAAGTCCATTTTGGCGCAAGTACATTCTCTTGTTTACAAGCAAAAGATGGAGCGGCAGGAGCTACTGGCTTAGGAGCTTCTCCTCCACATCCTGTGATTACAGCTGCTGTTAAACCTATTAAAGTGATCTTTGAAATTGTTTTTATCATATTGTTAGTCCTTTTGTTTTTCTTAGTTAAGTATACTACCATAAATATTTTGTAAGTACGATTAAAAATAATTAAATTTAACATGAAGGAATTTTATGAAGCAGTATTATTCATATGACAATTTTAGAGATGATACAAACTCTCTGATAAAAGAAGTAAAAAGGTTTGAACCAGAAGCACTTGTAGGGATTGCAAGAGGGGGATTGACACTTGCACATGCTGTTGCAGAGGGATTAAGCATTAGAGAAGTACAAACTCTAAGAACAGAACTTTATGATGTAGCATGTAAGCGTGAGAAAATCACTCTTTTTGGGAACTGTAGTTTTACAAATTTAAAGAGGGTATTAGTTTTAGATGATATTGCAGATAGTGGAGAGACACTTAAAGAGATTATGAATTACTTAGAGCATGAGTTTAGTGAGATAGAGTTTATATCTGCAACACTTTTTTATAAAACAACTTCAGTTTATAAACCTCATGTTTGGATAAATGAGGCTCATAATTGGATAGAGTTTTTTTGGGAAAAAGATTTTTTACAAGATTAAAATATAGAAGTAGTAACTATTTACGAGCCTCTTCTATCATCTCGTAGGCTTGATTTATCTCTTGTGTTTTTTCCGTTGCTTCCTTCATATAAGATTCACTTTTTCCTTGAGAAGCGATAATATCAGGATGATACTGCCGAATGAGCTTCTTATAGGCCTTTTTGATGGTTTTCATATCATCATTAGCACTAACACCAAGGAGTCTGTAGGCATCTTCAATATTTGCTTTTGGCTGTCTATTTTGCATCATTTTTTCAAACTGATCAAAGATAGCATGGTATGCATTTGGATCAAACTCTAAAGCTTCAGCAATAAGTGAAAGAATCTCCTCTTCACCGCTACTTACCTCTCCATCAATAAATGCCAGTTGGATTAAAAATCCCATAAACTGCTGTTGCTGTGCTTTGTTCCTTTTTATAGTATTTGCTAATGTATGCGCGATATGTTCTATGTTATCTGTTCTGTCTTTCTCTTCATTAAATATATCTTTGAGAATTTGCTTTGTTTTTTCGGGTTCTGGAAAAACAGCACTGATGTCATCAAACATAATACCGATGAGTTGTGCTTCAAATGCATCAACTTTTCCATCTGCTTTAGCAACTTTAGCTACAAGTGCAACAAAGAGACCAAGTTCACTATTTTTAAGTGATGCATGAGAAACTGAAAAGTCTTTAAATGCTTTTTTTGAGTAAGATTCATACTGTCCATAACTTTTAAAAACAGTGTAAAAAATATAGCCAAGAACGACTAAAATAATGAGGTTTAACATCTGTATAATCCTTTTATAATATTAAAGAATTATACTGACAAGAAGTTAACAGGTTTACTCACTTACTAATGTGTTAAGTCTGTTTATAATTTCATCTACTTTTGCACTTATTAGTGTGACATTTTCTGAAATATCATTGACCTCTACTGCATTTGTATTAAGAGCATCAGAAGATTCAGAAATAGATTGAATCAGTACATTGGTAGTTGCTGTAGACTCTGCTAAACTTTTTTGCGTGCGTTCAGCAAGTTTACGAACTTCATCAGCAACAACAGCAAAGCCACGGCCATGTTCTCCCGCACGAGCTGCTTCAATTGCAGCATTGAGGGCAAGAAGATTCGTCTGCTCTGCAATCTCTCCTATCGTAGAGAGAATAGCTTTTGTTTCATTTGCATTTGAAACTAGTGTTTGAAGATTATCCACCATTTCATTTTCTCTTTCAGCAATATAATGAATTCTATCTACAGCTGAACTAATCATACTCTTAAGCTCAATGATGGTATTACTTGAGATGTTTTCAATAGTCTCATTTAGTTTTTTTGATGAATTTAATATAGTATGCTTTGAAGACTCATCTCTCTCTTTCATATCTTGAAGAGATTCACCAAGTGAATTGATATTTGTAAGAAGTTCAGCCATTTTTGCTTCAACTTTTACATCACTTCTTGCATTAAATGTACCCACTGAAAAATCTTGTAGTGTACTTATGGCATTATCAAGATTTTTTTCAGATGAATCAATCATATTATTGATACTATTTTTTAAAATATGAACATAAGGAGTTTTTGTATCTGCTTCTACCCTACATGAATAATGGCCTTTAGCAACTTTATCTGAAAGTAGTACCATCTCTCCTGCAACTAAAGTATCAGCTTGAACAGCTTTTTGATATATTGAAATAATATTATTTAAACTTTTTTCAATAGGATCTGTAGTAGTAATATCATAATTAATTTTATTTCTTTTAAATTCCATTAACTCTTTTAACTCTTCAAGTAATGTCATATTAGGATTATTATTTAAACCAATATTTTGTAATATAATAATAGCTATAAAAACAATAATAGAAATTCCTACTTGAATGATAGAAGAAGTACTCAGAAGAAGAGTAGCAATTAAAAGGGAAAAAAGAGCTGCAGTTGCGATATTTTTTTGTAAAGTATTCATAATATAACCTAGTGTAAAGTTTTGTAAAGTTTTGTTGCTTCTTCTATTTCTTTAATAGAAGGTTTTCTTCGACATGAGATGTAAGTAGTTTCATCTGTTTTAGCATCGTATCTTGGAAAAACTGTTGCATAAACCCAATAAAATCCACTGTCCTTGGTTGCATTTTTTACATAACTACTCCAAACTTCTCCTTTTTTTACTGTACTCCAAAGGTCTTTGAATGCAGCTTTAGGCATATCTCTATGTCTAACAATATTATGAGGTTTTCCTACTAATTCTTCAAGAGAGTAACCTGCTATTTTACAAAAATCAGCATTTGCAAAAAGAATAATACCTTTAGAATCAGTCTGCGAAACTAAAAAATCATCATTTTTTAAAACATATTCATTCATTATTATTTGTCCTAGTGTAATTGTCTGTCAATTATACCATATAATATGTTTTAAAAAATTAATGCATGGTATAATTTTATTATGAATTTATTAAATAAACTAAATGCCGGTGTAAAGTATATGCTTATCGCCTCTTTTACCTTTGCAATTATGGGTGCTTTTGCAAAACTCGCTAGTGAGAGTATGAGCTCTTTAGAAGTTGTATTTTTTAGAAATATAGCAGGAGTTTTTATTATTGGTTTAGCAATTTTAAAAAAGCCAATGGCTCATATAGGTGGGAAACCGTGGTTGCTCTTTTTTCGTGGATTTATGGGCTTTGTAGCACTACTCGCTTTTTTTTATAATATTGCTCATATCTCTTTAGGGGATGCTATGACTTACTCTAAAACAAGTCCTATCTTTACTGCTATCTTTGCATATTTATTTTTAAGTGAGAAGTTGCCTTTTAAAGGATGGTTCGCTGTTTTTGTTGGGTTTATAGGAATTGTTTTTATAACACAACCGAGTGGATTAGGTTTTAGTAAGTATGATATTTTAGGGATTTTTAGTGGAATAGGTGCAGCCCTTGCATATACCTCAGTGAGAGAGTTAAAACGCTATTACGATACACGTGCAATAGTGCTCTCTTTCATGCTGACTGGAACAGTTGGACCCCTTTTACTTTTTTTCATCTCCCCCTATATAAACATGCCAGAACTCGATTTTATGTTTGCAGAGTTTATAATGCCAACTGGAATAGTATGGGTTTATGTTATTGCAATGGGACTCTTTGCTACACTCTCCCAAGTCCTTATGACAAAAGCATATGGAGAAACAAAGGCTGGGATAGTAGGGGCTGTTAGTTATACAAATATACTTTTTTCTATTATGGTTGGAGTGCTACTTGGAGATGCTTTACCATCGATAACAACGACCTTTGGAATAGTTTTAATTGTTCTGGCTGGAGTAATGGTAGCTAGAGTCAAGTAGTGAAATAAGTAGAGATTAAAAGCATTATGCTATAATCTCCTACTTTATTTCGGCACTATAATGCCAGAGGAATATATATGAAACTACTAGCAGGACCTTGTGTCATTGAGAGTGAAGAGAATATTTTTAAGATAGCAAAAGAGTTAGAGAAGTATCATAATGATGATACTATTGACTTCTATTTTAAATCGAGTTTTGATAAAGCAAATAGAACATCACTAAATAGCTTTCGTGGTCTAGGTATTGATGAAGGGCTTCGAATCCTTCAAAAAGTAAAAGATGACTTTGGCTACAAGATAGTAACTGATGTACATGAGTCTACTCAGGTAGAACAAGTCGCAGCTGTGGTAGATATGCTACAGATTCCAGCATTTTTGTGTCGTCAAACGGATCTGCTTGTAGCCTGTGCAAAAACAGACAGAGAAGTAAACATTAAAAAAGGGCAGTTTCTCTCAGCAGATGCGATGAAATACCCACTTTTAAAAGTCTTAGAGACTCGAGGATGTTTAGAACCAACATATGAAAATGCACAAAAACATGGTGTTTACCTCTGTGAACGTGGGAACTCTTTTGGTTATGGCAATATGGTTGTGGATATGAGAAACTTAGTAATTATGAGAGAGTTTGCACCAGTTATTTTCGATGCAACACACTCAGTTCAGATGCCAACTGCACAAGATGGTAAAACGGGTGGCGATAGCTCGATGGTACCTCACTTGGCAAAAGCTGCAGCGGCTATTGGAGTGGATGGTTTCTTTTTTGAAACGCATTTTGACCCAAGTATAGCACTCAGTGATGGACCAAATATGTTAAAACTGCAAGACTTAGACAAATTAATAAAAAAAATAAAACTTATACAGGAGATATAGAGAATGAATTTAGTTGAAGGTAAATTAAAAGTAATTAACGGGAAAAAAGTAGCGATAGTAAGTACAAGATGGAATCACTTTATAGTTGATAGACTTGTTGAGGGTGCAGAAGATGCATTTAAACGCCATGGTGGAGAAGATGATGACTTAACTCACATCTTAATTCCTGGTGCATTTGAACTTCCTATGGTTGTTGATCAACTTTTAGCATCTGGAAAATATGATGCAGTATGTGCTTTAGGTGCAGTTATCCGTGGGGCGACTCCTCACTTTGATTATGTTTCTGCTGAAGCAACTAAGGGTATCTCTTCTATGAGTCTAAAGTATCAAAAACCTGTAAGTTTTGGACTTTTAACGACTGATACAATTGAGCAAGCGATTGAGCGTGCTGGAACAAAAGCTGGAAACAAAGGTTTTGAAGCGATGACAGTTGTCATCGAAATGCTTGATCTTTACGAGGTGATATAAATGGCAACTAGACATCACGCACGTATGGCTGTTGTAAGCCTACTTTATGCATTTGACTTAGGGAATGGAAATACTGCTGAGCATACAGATGAGATTTTAGAAGAGAAAAAGATTCGTAATAAACAGAAAGATTTTGCACTTGACCTTTATGAAGGTGTTATGAAAAATCTTCCTGCTTGTGATAAGCAGATAGTTGAGCATTTAAAAGAGTGGGATTTTGAGCGTTTAGGAGCCATAGAGAGAGCTACTTTGCGTTTAGCTACTTTTGAGATTCTTTTTGGGGAACTTGATTCTGCTGTTGTTATTAATGAGGCAGTTGAGATTACAAAAGCTTTTGGAACGGAACAGTCTCCAAAATTTATTAATGGTGTTTTAGATGCGATTAGTAAAGATAAGTAAAGTTACTCGATGATAAAAATACTATTTTTAGTTCTTATCTCTTCTATAACACTTTTTGGTGCTATAGATTATACAAAGAAAAATAACTGTCTTAATTGTCATAGCGGAATTGAGCATATTCGAGAAGAAAATTCTGGGATGAGTAAAGCAATCGCTAAAATGGCAGATGAGGCAGGGTATCCTGAAAATAGTTGTATTATCTGTCACGGGGGGAACCCTGCAACAAAACATAAGAAAAAAGCACACCGTGGAACTTTAGAGTATTTTAAAACGCATAAAGGCCCTAAAGAGTACTATCCTGCACCCGCTAGCTCATGGATAAATGAGAATACATGTGGCGTTTGTCATCCTGTGCAAGTGAAAAATCAGATGAATTCTTTAATGATGACAGAACAGGGTAAAATTCAAGGGGCGATGTGGTCTTTTGGTGCAAAAGAAGGCTACCAACATGTAAATGGTAACTACAAAACACATAATCCAAGAGACCCAATGAGCCGTTCAGGGACAGAGGCTTATAACGAGTATATGCATAAACTATCAAAGATGGAACCACAAGCTTTTCCTAGTGAGATGAAAGAGCTTCCAAAAGCTCCAACATTAGAAGAGGTTACTAAAGATCCATCTCTCGCAGTTTATACCTATCTTCGTCAAGAGTGTCTTCGTTGTCATACGGGTTCTAAAGGACGCTCAAAACGGGGTGACTTTCGAGGTATAGGGTGTGCTTCGTGTCATGTCCCTTATTCAAATGAGGGATTTTATGAGGGTGATGATAAGAGTATAGATAAAAAACATCCCGGGCATATGCTTTCTCACCAAATCCAATCTTCTCGTAAAGTAAAAGTTAACATCCATGATGTAGAGTACTCAGGTGTTCCTGTTGAGACATGTTCTACTTGTCATAACCGTGGAAAGCGAATAGGTGTTTCATATCAAGGACTTATGGAGACTGAGTATCAGTCAACTTTTGATAGTGATGGTAATGGCCAGCCCAAACTTCATACAAAACGCTACTTACATATGAAAGAGGATATTCACTATAAAAAAGGGATGTTGTGCCAGGATTGTCATACATCAAATGACCTTCATGGTGATGGTTTCTTAGGTGGTGCAAACTTAGCGGCTGTTGAGGTGGAGTGTCAAGATTGTCACGGTACTACAAAAGCTTATCCTTGGGAGTTGCCACTTGGGTACAGTGATGAGTTTAACACTACTGTTGCTACTGGAAAAGCTCGTGGTGTTACACAGGAGTTAGCTAAGTACCTTAAACAAGGTTATGTGCCAGAAAAAGAGGATGGTTTTATCTTAACGGCTAGAGGAAATCCACTCCCTAAAGCGGTGAAAAAGGGTAATAAAATTCTTATGCACCTTGCTTCAGGAAAAGATATAGAACTTAAACCACTCAAACTTTTAAAAGAAGAGGAAAGACTCTCTAAAAAAGCACTTATTGCGATGGATGTTGTAAATGCACATACCGATGAGTTAGAGTGTTACACATGTCATGCCACTTGGGCTCCACAATGTTATGGTTGTCATGTGAAGATAGATTATAGTGGTGGAAAGAAAAATGTTGATTATGTTCAAGCTTCACATGATCAAGATATACATGGAACTACTGGTGGGATGCGTGATTTGAAAAAGTATCTTGTACCGGGAAAAGTAACAGAGACTCGTTCATACTTACGATGGGAAGATCCTGCACTAGCACAAAATGGAGAGGGAAGAATTACTCCGGTCATTCCAGGATGTCAGACGACTATAACTGTGATAGGTAAAGATGGAAAAGCACTACTTCAAAACCATATATTTAAAGTAAAAAATGTAGAGGGTGCAGGAGAAGAGGGTCAAAACACTATAGATATGGCACCTGTACAACCACACACTATACAAAAAGAGTCTCGTTCATGTGAGTCATGTCATACTTCAGATAAAGCTCTTGGTTTAGGAGTAGCAGGCGGGAAACTAAACGCTGATCCTAGCAAAACTACTATTATTGATTTAATGACTCCAGATAGAAAGATCTTACCAACAAGAACAGATGAGCAGATTCCTGCCATTCCTAACTTAAAACACGATTACTCTCAGTTTATAGATGAAAACGGTACACAGCTTATGACCGTAGGGCATCACTTTAAACTCTCAGCTCCTCTTAATAAAGAGCAGAGAAGTAAGTTAGATCGTCGTGGAGTATGTCTCTCTTGTCATACTGATATTCCAGAAGGAAATTTAGCTATTAGTGCTATGGCTCATGTTGCTGAGATGGCAGAAATAGAGATAGATAACAAGGAACACCAAAGTATTTTAAATAAGATTGTAAATTTAAGTGCCTGGGTGCAGATAGTTGGAATTATAGTTGTTTTACTAATATTTATCTATCTTATATATACTCTATTTATTAAGAAAAAACCAATAAATCCAAGAAACAGAGGATGGAAATAAGATGAGAAAAATTGGAATAATTTTAAGTTTAACATTAAGCCTTATGGCAAATGATATTATTATAAAAAAAAGTTGTGTAGATGTGAGAACTACAGCAAATAATATTAAAAATATTGTAACAGAAAAAGGCCTTAATGTTTTTGCACTGATAAATCATAGTGGTAATGCAAAAATGGTGGATATGAAGCTTAATGAATCTAAGATGGTTATCTTTGGAAATGCTAAGCTAGGAACTGCGCTTATGCAACAAGATATGACAGTGGGATTAGATCTTCCTCTTCGTATACTAGTCTATAAAGATACCGATGGTGAAGTTAAAATGGCATATAGAGATGGCTCTTGGTTAGCTAGTAAACATATTTTAAATGCACCAAAAAAAGAAAAAAAAATAAATAATGCAATGGCAATGTTTGTAAGAAAAGCGGGACAATGTTTAAAAGATTAACAAAAGAAGAGGCTCTTGACCTCATAAAAAATGCTGACTTAAAAGAGTTAGGCCGTATGGCAAGTGCTCGTAAAAAAGAGTTACATCCCAAAGGCATTACAACATTTGTAATAGATAGAAATATTAACTATACAAATATCTGTTGGGTAGATTGTAAGTTTTGTGCTTTTTATAGACATGAAAAAGATGCGGATGCTTATGTATTAACATTTGATGAGATAGATGTTAAGATAGATGAACTTTTAGAGATTGGTGGAACACAGATCCTTTTTCAGGGTGGTGTACATCCAAAGCTAAAAATAGAGTGGTATGAGGACTTAGTAGAGCATATTCATACGAAGTATCCTACTATTACTATTCATGGTTTTAGTTCTATAGAACTTGATTTTATTGCTAAAGTCTCTCGTATAACTATACAAGAAGTACTATTGCGTTTAAAAGCGAAAGGTTTAGCTTCTATTCCTGGGGCAGGGGCTGAAATACTCTCTGATAAAGTACGTGATATCATAGCTCCTAAAAAGATAGATTCTGAGGTTTGAA
>Ga0256837_1000219_pt1 | contig 52164 bp, 59 predicted proteins | sample 4562384metaG_FD_185976 | JGI IMG/M metagenome (GOLD analysis project Ga0256837, IMG submission 185976) | Hydrothermal vent microbial communities from Guaymas Basin, Mexico - 4561-384 | ecosystem: Environmental > Aquatic > Marine > Hydrothermal vents | place: Mexico: Guaymas Basin | collected... | reverse complement strand
TAAAGATAAAGATGGAACATACAGATTACCACACCACATCAACCCGACTACTGGTGAGTATAAATAATTAAATGGTAAAAATTGCAATCGATGCAATGGGTGGGGACTTTGGTCCCGAACCAATTGTTAAGGGAACACTTCAAGCACTCAAAAAGAAAAACTTCACACCTATCTTGGTAGGAAAAAAATCAGAAATTTTACCTCTGTTACCAAAACGTTATAGAGATAAGATTTTAATCGTAGAAGCTGATGACGTTATTGCAATGAGCGATGCTGCTACTGATGCAGTAAAACGTAAAGAGAGTACTATTTTTAAAGCAGTTGACCTTGTGAAAAATGGTGAGGCTGACGGAGTGGTTAGTGCTGGACACAGCGGAGCTACAATGACAATGGCAACACTTCGACTTGGTCGTTTACAAGGTGTTTCTCGTCCTGCACTTGTAACATTGATGCCGACAAAAACAGGTCGTCGTTCAGTTGTTTTAGATGTAGGTGCAAATGTAGATTCAAAACCAGAACATTTAGCAGAATTTGCTGTTATGGGTGGCTGTTATGCTGAAGATGTTTTAGGTGTAAAAGAGCCTTCGATTGGACTTCTTGCAAATGGTGAAGAGGACTCTAAAGGAAACGAAGTTACAAAGGCTGCATTTAAACTTTTAAAAGGGTATCGTGGCTTTAAAGGGAATGTTGAAGGTGGCGATATCTTCGATGGAAGCTGTGATGTTATTACCTGTGATGGTTTTATTGGAAACTTAGTGCTTAAAACGAGTGAAGGTGTTGCTTCTACCATTTCTATTCTGATTAAAGATTATATCAAAAAATCACCTATCCGAATTACAGGTGCACTTTTAATGCGTAAAGTTTTCAAACTACTCAAAAAAGAGATTGATTATGCTGAGATTGGTGGCGCGCCACTTATTGGAATCAAAGGTTGTGCTATCGTTTCTCATGGAAAAAGCAACGCTAAAGCTATTCAAAATGCTATCTTTCAAGCGATTGCTTATGTTGATACGGGTGTGAATGAACACATTGTAAACAGATTAGCTGAGCTAAAACAAAAGGATTAATATGCCATATGCTGCATTTCGTTCAATAGGTGCTTATGTACCGCAAAAAATTCTTACAAATGAAGAACTTTCAACGATGGTTGATACATCAGATGAATGGATTACAAAAAGAACCGGAATAAAAGAGCGTCATATTGCTGCAAAAGATGAATTTACATCTGATCTTGGTGTAAAAGCAGCTACAAAGGCGATAGAAAGAAGTGGTATAGCAAAAGAAGATATCGATATGATTGTTTGCGCTACAATTTCACCTGATTATTTCTGTATGCCATCGACTGCAACGGTAATAGCTGCAAAATTGGGTATAAAAAATGCAACAGCTTTTGATATTTCTGCAGCCTGTACAGGTTTTATTTATGCGCTCTCAATTGCAAAAGCTTTTGTTGAGTCTGGTATGAAAAAAAATGTTTTAATTATTGGAGCGGAAAAACTTTCTGCTATTACGGATTATAGTGATCGTGGTACTTGTATCTTATTTGGGGATGGTGCAGGTTCTGCTGTTATCTCTGCAACTGAGAATAAAGAAGAAGCTATCATAGACGTTCATACTGGAGCAGATGGGGAGTATGCAGATCTTTTAATGACACCAAATGGTGGTTCTGGTTCTGCACATGATGCTCTTGAAAATGAGGCTGCCGGATGTTTTATGCAGATGAAAGGCAATGAAACTTTCAAAGTTGCAGTGCGTACGCTTACAAATGATGTAAAAGAGATTCTAGCTGAAAACAATATCAAGAGTGAAGATATTAAACATTTTATTCCACATCAAGCGAATTATAGAATTATAAAAGCGGTTGGTGATGCACTGAAAATGACTGCTGAACAGGTTATTGTAACAGTTGCCAAATATGGAAATACTTCTGGTGCTTCTATTCCGATGGCTATTAATGATATCTATGAAGAGGGACGTCTTAAAGCGGGTGATGTGATGTTGCTTGATGCTTTTGGTGGGGGACTAACATGGGGAAGCGCCCTCGTCCCATTTTCACCACTGAAGTAACATTTTTATCCAATTACTGCGTTGGACTTTTCTTTTCTTTCGTCACTTACTTCAGTAAGCTCCTCAATAAAACAAAACTCCGCCTTGAATTTGAACAAAATCAAGAATTTTTTCTAGTTCCCAACGTCCTCGTTGGGAATATACACATTATAAAACTAAACAATTAATTTTCTAAACCCTGCAAAGCTTCCAAAACTCTTTTGTGAAACTCCTCTTCATCAGGAAGTTTAAGTTTTGTCTCACGCAACTGCTCTCCCCACATAGGGTTTGGAAAGTGGCTGTCATTTTCAAAGCGTGCCATAATATGAATATGTACACGAGGTAACATATTGGCGAATGATGCCATATTTATCTTTGTTGGGCGATAATATAAACGCATCTCATGTTCAACTATATAGTAGATGTTCCAGAGTTGTTCACGCAGCTCACATGGCATATCGGTTAGTTCTAAAAATGGTTCTTTTGTAAATATTTTAAGCCATGGAATAGTAGAAGGTTCTACTTCTATATAAAAGTTTTTGTTTTGGTAAATAAGTTGGGATTGCAAGTATGTAACCTTTTTGTTAATTATAACATAAGGTTAAAAGTAAAAAGAGAACTCTCACGCAAAAGGTGAGAGCAAAGAGGCTGATTAGTCTCTGTTTCTACTTCTGTTTCCACGGTATCCGCCACCGCTTCTGTTTCTGTCACGGCTACCACTGCCTGAACGGTTTCTGTTGTTACCACGATAACCACCACGGCTTCTGCCGCCACGACCACCACCAGAGTTACGTCTGCCGGCACGCTCTAAAATAGCGACAAGTTTATCTGCAGGAATACCAATGTTGCTTGGTCCTTTGATGTCTTGCTTATCAAGAATCATAGAGATGAGTTTAAACATAATTGTCTCTTCATCAATATCTTCTTTGAGTTTGTCAAGAACTTTATGTGCTTCATCATAGATTTTTTGATTTTCAATATTGTTTACAATATTGTCAACCGTTGTCTCACGCAGGTCATTTTTACTTGGAACAAAAGCGTGTTCCATAGAAGTTCCAACTTTTTGTTTGATGCGTTGCAGTTCTTTAAACTCTAATGGAGTTAAAAGTGTAATGGCTTTTCCTTTTGTACCTGCACGACCAGTTCTACCAATACGGTGAACATAACTCTCAGGATCAAATGGAATATGGTAGTTAAACACATGAGAAATATTGTTTACATGGATACCGCGAGCAGCAACATCTGTCGCAACAAGAACTTTTACAGAGTTGTTTTTAAACCCTTTGATCACTGTTTCACGTTGGCGTTGCTCCATATCTCCATGAAGTCCGTTTGCTAGGTAACCAGCGTTACTTAAAACGTTTGAGAGTCTATCTACTTCAGATTTTGTTCTACAAAATACTACTGATTTTTGTGTCTCTTCGCTGTCCATTAGACGAATAATCGCATCATCACGCTCATGTTCATCAATTACATAGTAGAGTTGTTCAATATCTGAGTTTGTAGTTTCACCTTTTGTGATAGAGATAAACTCAGGATCTTTTAAAATTCTGTTTGCCAATGTTTTAATAGGCTGTGGCATAGTTGCAGAGAAGAGAAGTGTTTGACGGTTTGTTGGAAGGTATGAAAAAATTTCATTAATATCATCCAAAAATCCCATATCAAGCATCTCATCTGCTTCATCTAGAACAACCATACTTGGTGTGAAGTCATTTAACATTCCTTTTTTAAGAATGTCTAACATACGACCTGGAGTTGCTACAACAACAGAAGCACCACGACCGATTAAGTCTAATTGACGTTTATATGAACTACCACCATAAACAGTAACCGTTTTTACACCTAAATTACGTCCATATTTGAATATTTCATCGCTAACCTGTGTTGCAAGCTCACGTGTAGGTGTGATTACTAGAAGTTCAACGGAACCGTCAAGTTTCATATTGTTAAGCGCTGGAAGAGCAAAAGCAGCAGTTTTTCCTGTTCCTGTATGTGCTTGACCAACCATATCTTTGCCTGCTAAAATAACTGGAATAGCTTGTTCTTGAATTGGTGAAGGTACAGTGAATCCTGCGAATTTTACACTTTTAAGTATCTCTGGTTTAAGTCCTAAGCTATCAAAAGTGATAACTTTTTCCTCTGCATTGTTATTTTCGTTTGTTTGTGCATTTTCTTGCATCTATATCCTTTAAATAAGAGCCGTTTGCTCTGTTTATATATAAGGAGATGACGCTAGCATTAACTTTTGAAAAAATCTATCGAGGTCTATCAGGGCATCTTCCCCTTAAAATATTGGTGGAATTATATCTAAATATTTCTAAGTTTTTATTAAAGTTAGAAATAACAGTGAAGAATTAAGATAAAATTGCTACAAAATCGCTAGGTAAGTTTGCAATTTGTCATATTTTATAAGCACAAGAGCTTTTCTGTGTATAATTAAAGAAAAAAACTGGATCTATCTATGCAAGAAATAAATATCTATCTTATCATATCTGCTGTTTTGGGACTCTTTTTTATTCTCATGCTGTTTTTGTATTTTAAAGTAAAGGGTGAAAAAGAGAGCTTTATGGCAGAGAACAAGCAGATCTCTGAAAGTTTTGAGCTGGAAAAAGCGGAACTCCAAGAACAAAATCAGACATTGCAGTTGCAAAATGCAGTTCTTCAAAGTAAATATGAAAGTGAGATGCAGACTTCAAAAGAGAAGATAGCACTGCTGCAAAGTGCAAAAGATGAACTCTCACGCGAGTTTAAAAATCTCTCAAATAAAATCTTTGAAGATAAATCAAAACAGTTTTCATCTCTCAATAAAGAGCAGTTAGAACTGCTTTTAAAACCTTTCCGTGAGCAGATAGCCAACTTTTCAAAAGAGGCACGTGAACAGTTTGAAGTAGAGTTAAAGGACAGACACCTGCTCAAAGATGAACTTAAACATCTAAAAGAAATGAACACGCAGCTTGCTCAAGAGGCACTCAATCTCACGCGAGCACTTAAAAGTGAAAACAAGACACAAGGGAATTGGGGAGAGCTTGTTTTGGAAAATATTTTAGAGCAATCCGGTCTGCGTGAGGGAGTTGAATATGAACTTCAAGGCTCACGCAAATCACAAGAGGGTAAAACTTATCGCCCTGATGTTATTATTCATATGCCTCAAGAGCGAGATATTGTCATAGATTCAAAAGTTTCTCTCTCTGCATATGAACGTTTTGTCAATGAAGAAGAACCAGATTTAAAAGCAAAATATCTTAAAGAGCATATTGGAAGTATTGCTTCACATATTAAAGAGTTAAGTGCAAAAAAATATGAAGATTTAGAGGGTATCAATACGCTTGATTATGTACTGATGTTTATGCCGATAGAGGGGGCTTTTTTATTGGCACTTGAACAAGATGGAGAGTTTTTTAAACGTGCTTATGATAATAATATTTTAGTTGTTTCACCTTCGACACTTCTTGTTACTTTGCGAACGATTGAACATATTTGGCGAACACAACGTCAAGAAGAACACGCTAAAAAGATAGCCAAAGAGGCAGAGGGGATGGTTGAAAAGCTGGTTGGTTTTGTAGAAGAACTGCAAAAGATAGGAACGCATCTCGGGCGGGCTCAAGAGTCTTATGATACTGCACTCTCTCGCCTATCAACAGGACGAGGCAATGTTATTCGTCGTGCTGAAAATATTGTTAAATTAGGATTGAAGCCTAAAAAAGAGTTACCACTGAAAAGTGAGGATGAGTAAGTGCAGGTAGAAACACGATACAGTTATGAAAAAATTTGGACGCTCACGCAAGAGAGAGATCTGCTGAAAATCATTGAAGAAGAGGTAGGGGATGCTGATTGTCAGGCTACACTGCTTTATATTAAAGAGGTCATTAAAGATGGCAAAGAGATAATGGTTGGAAGCTGTAAATTTAGAGAAAAAAAGAAGGATAAAAATGTTTCATCAAGCTGATATTGCGAAGCTGCTTTTGAGAATTTCGCTTGGAGTTTTAATACTTTTTCATGGAGTTCATAAACTCATACATGGCATTAGTGGTGTGCAAGCACTGTTAATTTCAAGTGGCTTACCATCATTTTTAGCCTATGGGGTTTACGTCGGAGAGTTAATTGCACCGATATTTATTATACTTGGGTTGTATGCTCGCATAGCATCTGGGATTTTAGCTCTTAATATGTTTGTTGCTATCTATGTAGCTTATGGATTTTCACTGACACTTTTGAAGTTTGGCGGACTCTCATGGGAGAGACCACTGCTGTTTTTAATAATGAGTATTTTGGTTATTTTACTTGGCAGCGGAAAATATGCAGTCAATTCCAAATAAGTATTATTGAAATTATGGATGTTTGACTTTAATAGTAGAGTTGAGTGTCCAAGCGATAACAAGCATAAAGAGTATAACAGTCGTTGCAGAAATAATCTCATAACTATTTAGGAGATAAACAAGCCATAAGAGAATGGCACCCAGTGGTGTTGGAACACCTGTAAAATAGTTCTCAACTTCACCTGCATCTGCATTAATATTAAATTGAATAAGACGACGAAGACCTGAAATGACATAGTAAATACTTGTAACGGCTGCAAAGAAAAGTCCAATACCACTGAGATTTGGTGCATAAGAGGCTTGGAAAATCAAAAAGACCGGAACAAGAACAAAGCTTAAAAAGTCTGCAAAGCTGTCAAGTTGAACGCCAAATTCATTAGATAAGTTGTATTTTCGTGCAATTTTACCATCAAAAATATCGGCTGCACCACCAATCCATGCAAGAATTATTGCCAAAGTAAAGTTGTTCTGTGTGATGAAGTAAGTTGCCATCAGACCGGCTGTAATATTTACAAACGTAAACATATTTGCTAAGTTAAAATGTGAAGTAGGTGTCCAAAGAAATTTCATTATGTAGTTGTTATCCTTTTTTTATAAAAGAAATTATATCAAAAGAAGTATAACAAATTATTTAGGATAAATTGAGAATTTATGAAAATGATAAATATTATCATAATCTTTAAGTAGAGTATAAGTTGATATGGATTATCATTTGCGAACTAAAAAAATAAGGGTTATAGTGATGAATAAAATTTTAGGAATCTCATTAACTGTTTTGTGTTTACAGAGTTTATTATATGCAGAAGATAGTTCCGCTCAAAGAGAGCGGCTCCATTCGGTAAGAAAAGCAGTTGATAGTGTAGGAAAAGTTGAAACAAAAGAGGTCTCGGTTGTAGATAATTTCAAACATATGTTTGAAGAAGGAAAAGTTTCAGGTCGCCTGAGAGTTGCTTATGGTTCTTATGATTATAAAGAAAAAGCAGTAGAGGACACATATGCAACAGCTATTGGTGGTATTTTAAAATATGAACTAGCAGAGTATAATGGTTTTAATGCAGCAGTTGCAATGTATGCATCGCATGATATAGGTGCTTTGAGTGGAGAAGATCAAAAATTAAACAGTGATTTTTCATCATTAAAAGGCTCTTATAGTGAGGTTGGTGAGGCATATATAAATTATAAATACAGTGATTTGAATCTAAGAGTAGGTCGCCAGATACTTGATACTCCATTGGCAGACAGTGATGATATAAGAATGATTCAAAACAGTTTTAATGCGGCAGTTGCCACTTATAAGTATCAAGATTTTACTTTGATGGCAGGAAATATTCAATCATGGCAGGGGTGTGATGCCGGACTGGATGATGAATGGGTAGATATTGGAGATCATGGTGCGAATTTTGGTGGTATAACGTATAGCGATATGTGGGAATTGAATTTGTGGTACTATAATATAACAAATAATACAAATGCGCTTTATGTTGATGGTGGAATTGAGTACCCAATAAATGATGCTATGCTTTTACACATAATGCTTCAATATCTTAATGAATCTGAGTTAGATAAGAGTGGGTATGCAGCAGATATTTATGGTGCTAGTATTGAGTATGTTATTAACGGACTAGGTCTGAATTTTGGTTATAATAAGTCTGATAGAAAAAAAGATAAACACTCTTTTAGTGGGATGGGCGGTGGAGCGCTTTTTACCAATATGGACACAATGATACTTGATGAAATTACACAAGACAGAGAAGCTGATGCATATGTTGCAGGGATTTCGTATGAGTATGGTAATTTAAATTTTTTATATGCTTATGGTGATTTTAACGCTAAAGCAAATGCCCAAAGTGATAAAGCAGAGATTGTTGAACAGGATATAGGCCTTAAATATAATCTCAATGATGAATTTTTAATTGCTGCAATATATGTACTATCTGAAGATAAAGTATCTGCAAGAAAAACTGAGTATGATTTTAATCGTGCTCAGCTTATGATGAATTATAATTTTTAAAAAAAGAAGAAAAAGAATGAAAAAACTATTAGATTGTAATAAAGGTGAGAAAGTCAAGGTCGTTAAATTGAATGCGTCGTATGATTTAAAACAGCGGCTTATCTCTTTTGGAGTGATGAAAGAGGCTAGTATTGAAGTGCTAGAGCATGCACCGAAGAAAAAAACAATAGAGATTAAAGTCGGAAAAATGCGTTTGGCTTTGCGTGACATAGAGGCTGCAACAGTGGAGGTAGAAGAGATATGAGTGAAAAGAACATAGATCCAAAGGCATGTCCTATAATTGCAAACCATATTAAGGTTGCACTGGTAGGTCAACCTAATGTTGGTAAGAGTATGCTCATAAACTCTATAAGTAATGCTCATTTACATGTTGGAAATTTTTCTGGAGTAACGGTAGATAAAACAGAGGTTTTGTTTGATTATAAAGATTACCATTTTACAGTTGTTGATCTGCCTGGAACCTACGCTTTTACTGATTACACGATAGAAGAACGGGTTACCCATGAATACCTTTGTGCTGAAGATTATGACATTATCATTAACGTTGTCGATTCTACAAACTTAGAAAAAAATCTGCAGCTTACCTCTGAGCTTCTTACTATGAATAAGAAGATGGTGATTGCTCTCAATATGAGCGATGAAGCTGAGAAAGAGGGTATAGCAATAGATGAAAAGTATATGTCAGAACTTCTTGGTGTTACATGTGTTAAAGTCTCTGCTGCAACAAAAACTGGAATAGAGACTTTAATTAATACGGTTGTTGAAGTATATTTAGCTCCTAAAAAAGATGCAAAACTTATTTTTAGCGAGGCAGTAGAAGAAGAGATAGCAACTATTATCTCTTATCTGCAAAAGCATAACTATGAAGCTCGAAACAGTTATAGAAATATAGCAATAAATCTACTGAAAGAAAATAAAAAAACATATGCAAAACTACATGATAATCCTATCTGGACAGAACTACAGCCTATACTCATAGAAGCATCACATCATATTGAACTCCATCATGATACAGATGATATAAAAGAGGCTTTTGCGGAAGAGTATGCTGCTTTTAACAGAGGTATTGTCACAGAAGTAGTAAAGCAGACACAACAGCTTGAGTCAAAATCTTTAACAGAAAAGATAGATTCCATCTTGATTCATCCTCTTTTTGGTATTCCTATCTTTCTCTTTTTTATGTGGGGACTGTTTCAGTTAACATTTACCCTTGGTAATATTCCAATGGAGTGGATTGATGGATTTTTTGGCTGGTTGGGTGAGACTATAGCTCCTACCATCTCAAATGATGATGTTCGTTCTTTAGTGGTTGATGGAATTATAGGCGGTGTTGGGGCAGTTGTGCTTTTTACACCAAATATTATTATTCTTTTTATAGGAATAGCACTCTTAGAGACAACGGGTTATATGAGTCGTGTTGCCTTTTTACTGGATGGATTTTTTCATAAGTTTGGACTGCATGGGCAGAGTTTTATTCCTCTTGTTACTGGTTTTGGATGTTCTATTCCTGCATATATGAGTGCAAGAATACTGAAAAATGACCGAGATAGATTGTTGACACTTTTTATTATCGGTTTTATGTCTTGTGGTGCGCGTCTTCCTGTTTATGTTCTTTTTGCCGGAGCATTTTTTGGTGCAGATATGGCAGGAAATGTTCTTTTTATTATCTACGTGAGCGGCGCAATGCTTGGGTTGATTGCAGCAAAAGTATTGAAAATGACTGCATTTAAGGGCGTTGATGAACCTTTTGTTATGGAGATGCCAAAGTACAGGCTTCCATCTTTGAAACTTATATGGCATACAGTGCTCACGCAGACAATAATGTATCTTAAAAAAGCGGGTACGTTTATTGCCGGTGCCGCGATTTTAGTATGGTTTTTGAGTAACTATCCGCATAATGCTGATTTAGAAAAAGCTTATAGTGTTAAAATTGAAAAAGCTGTAGATGCAACTCAAAAAGCAAAATTTGAAAATAAACTTGCTCAAGAGGAGTTAGAGCAGAGTTATCTTGGTAGAATCGGTAAGTTTACAGAACCACTTTTTGAACCATTAGGTTTTGATTGGAAAATGAATGTGGCACTTCAGGCCGGTCTTGCAGCTAAAGAGGTGGTTGTATCGACATTGGGTGTTCTCTATTCAATGGGTTCGGATGTAGATGAGACATCAAAATCTTTAGCAGATAATATTCGTGAAAATATTCCTTTTGCTTCTGCTATTGCCTTTATTGTCGTTATTATGGTTTATTTGCCGTGTCTGGCTGCAACAACTGTTTTTGCAAAAGAGGCAGGGAGTTGGAAATATGCAGTTTATCTCTTTATATTTACATCTGTACTGGCATATATTTTGGCATTTATTGCCTACAGGGTAACATTGATGCTCACGTAGTGTTATCTTTTTATTAGATACTTAGCGATATAATACTTTAAAAAGCAAGGTTTATAATTGATGGCAAAAGAAGATAAAAAACAAAAGATTTTAATGATAGAAGATGATTTGGAACTTGCCGAAATACTTACAGAGTATTTAGAACAGTTTGATTTTGAAGTAATAACAGAAGATGATCCATTTAAGGCAGTAAGCATTCTAAAGCTTGAACCTTTTGATTTGGTGATTCTTGATCTGACTCTGCCTGGAATGGATGGACTTGAAGTATGTGAAGCAATTCGTGAACGTCAAGATATTCCTATTATTATCAGTTCAGCGCGTTCAGATGTGACTGACAAGATTAAAGCACTTGAGCTTGGAGCTGATGACTACCTTCCAAAACCATATGATCCGCGTGAACTTGAAGCACGTATTCACTCTGTTCTTCGCCGTTATGAAGCAAAAACTTCGGCAAAAGAAGAGAATAAAAGTGATTTTAGATGTGATAAGTCAACGATGACAATTACCTACAAAGGACGAAATATTGACCTGACAAATGCAGAGTTTGGAATTTTATCTTATATGATAAGTAAACAGGGGCTTGTCGTCTCACGTGAAGATCTTATTCATAATGTTAATGCGATTAATGAAGATTCATCTAACAAAAGTATTGATGTTATGGTAGGACGTATTCGAAACAAACTCGGAGACAAATCACTCATAGAGTCTGTCCGTGGTGTAGGATACAAACTACTTAAATAATGAAAAAACATGCTGTTTTAATTACTGTACTTTTTGCACTGACAGTCTCTTTAGTAAGTGTGAGTGCAATCTTTTGGGAGTTTTATAAGCTCAATAAAGAACAATATATTAATCATATTTTTACAAAATATACAGTAATAACACAGATTTACAGAGAACATCAACAGCGCCAAAGTTCAGAGATTATGCTAGAGGCCAATTTGGCTGTTTATGATCTTGAAGTTATTAAAGATAAACAACACAAAGAGACGATTCTACGTAAGAGTAAAATTTTAAAACGAGAAGGTTTTAAAAGTTTTAATACATCTTTAATGATTAGTGAAAAAGGGATGTACACAAAAAATACTGTAACAAACCTTCGAGCTACAATGTTACAGTGTAAACAAAAAATCTACTTTTATATAGAAACACCTAATGGTGATATTCTTATAAGAGATAATGAACTTAAACCGTACAGTTATATCAATGTCCTTTATACCTATACGACCGTTTTTCTGATTATTAGCTTCTCTTTTGTTCTTGTACTGCAAAAACTGCGTCCTCTTATTCGTCTGCGAAAAAAGATAGCACAATATGGTGCAGGTGATATGAATGTCTCTTTTAAGACAAAAAGCGAAGATGAGATAGGTTCTGTAGCCAATGAATTAGAACATGCACGGCAAAAAATTAATAATATGCTAGAATCCCGTACACTCTTTTTACGCAACTTGATGCATGAATTAAAAACACCTATTGCAAAGGGTACAATTGCTACACAGATGCTTGACTCTGAGAAACAAAAAGAGCGTTTTTCTTCTATATTTAAGCGTTTGGAGACACTGGTAAATGAGTTTGCTATGATCGAAGAGGTCACAAGCATTGATGATAAGAAGGATTTCTCTGAGTACCGTTTAGTAGATATTATTGATGGTGCCATTGATATGGCAATGGTTGAGAGGGAACGTGTTACTGTTGCAGTACCGACTGATTTTAAACTCCAGGCAAATTACAGACTCTATACGACTGCTATTAAAAATATGATTGACAATGCGATGAAATATTCTACTGACGCACACATTAAAATTCTTATTAATGATAAAGGTGAACTCTGTTTTGAGAGTAAAGGAGCGTGCCTGCAACATCCTCTACAGTACTATATAGAGCCTTTTACAAAAGAGAATCCTTCTAAAAACAGTTTTGGGTTGGGACTCTATCTTGTTGACTCCATCTTAAAAGCACACGGACAGGTTCTTGCCCATGAATATGAAAATGGAGTAAACCGCTTTATCTTTGCTTAAGGGCAGTTAAAAGAACTCTACTGTAAACTAAGCAGATGAATAAACTCTTTTATACTGCTATAGCAATCTTTTTTGCTTTTTCTTTTTTTGTATTTGGCTGGTTAAGCCACAGTGCCTATATGCCTGGAAAACGAATTGAAAAACCATCCCTGCTCGATACAATAAAAAAAGAGAAAAAATTAAATGTAGTACTGCTTAATGCTCCCTCTACATACTACATTGGTAATGAAGGACCACAGGGTTTTGAGTATGACCTGCTGAAAGCATATGCAGATCATTTAGGCGTTGCCCTTAACATCATTCCGGCTCATACTGTCAAAGAAGCCCTTCGTTTGAGCAAAAATCCAAAGGTACACATTACATCTGCTTCACTGGCAAAGACACCAAACAGGGAAAAGCTTTACCATTTTGGACCATCCTATTTTGAAGTACAGGAACAGGTTGTTTGTAATCGCAGTATGCTTGGAAGCTCAAAATTTCCAAGAGATGTGGAAGATCTGGAAGGGCTCTCCATCATAGTGGGAGATGATACAAGTTATAGTGAAACACTGAAAAAACTTAAAGAAGATGGTTTTGATATTAACTTTACAACAAGTTCGGAGTACTCAACAGAAGAACTTTTGGAAATGGTTGCAAAACACCAAATCGACTGTACCATAGCAGATTCAAATATCTATTCGCTTAATTTGAAGTTTTTTCCTGAAATTGCATTGGCTTTTTCCATAAGTGGAAGAGAACAGCTTGCTTGGTTATTGCCAAAAGATGCCACAAAACTTGAAGCTGATATGTATGCTTGGCTTAATGATTTTAATCAACGGGGAAAAATTACACAGTTAAAAGATCATTATTACTCTTATGTGCTCTTTTTTGATTACTACAACACGAAGATGTTTTACAAGCGCATAAAATCAAGGCTGCCAAAGTATAAAAAGTATTTCAAAGAGGTAGGCACACGATTTGGTATTCCTTGGACGTTATTAGCATCGGTTTCTTATCAGGAATCACATTGGAATCCACGGGCAAAAAGTTTTACGGGTGTACGTGGACTTATGATGCTTACTCGAAGAACAGCAAAAATTTTAGGTGTTACAAACAGGCTTGATCCAAAACAGAGCATCTTAGGAGGAACAAGACATCTCAATCAAATGATGAAGCTGGTTCCAAAATCAGTTGAAGGTGAAGATAGACTCAAATTTGCATTGGCTGCGTATAATATTGGAATGGGGCACATCCAAGATGCACAGAAGCTTGCTAAAAAACTGGGACTCAATCATAATTCCTGGCGTGATATGAAAATTATTCTGCCGTTGCTTTCTCAAAAAAGGTATTATAGAAATCTAAAGTATGGGTATGCTCGTGGTGCAGAACCTGTGAAGTATGTAAAGGCTATCTATAATTATAAAGATATCTTGGAAAAATATGAAAAAGAGAAAGCTCTTTTAAAAGATGCGACTGAGTCAGTTGATAAATCGACTGCTGAAAAATCAATAAAGGGAAGTAAAAAGGGGAAGAAGACTCCAACAACAAAGAAAAAATCTTAGTTGTTGTTTCCAAGTTCACTTAAAAAGGTCTCCATATCATACTTGACTCTGTATTCCGGTGTCATGATATGAATAAGTATATCGCCTAAATCGACAACAATCCAGTCGCCGCTCTCATCTACATTGTTAAAAGTCTCTTCTGGTTTGAGTGTTTTTTTAAGATGGTCTAGCAGTGCCAAGGTGTGTTTTTGGCCAAGTGATGTTGCGATGATCGCATAATCAACAAAGTAGTTTTTCTCACGCAGGTCAAAAACCTCTATCGCTTCTGCTTTGTTTTTATCTAAAGTCTCTGTAATTTTTTCAATTCTTTTTTGCATTGTGTTCCTTATAATAGTGTGCAATTTCATCTGCACATTGTTTTGGTAATTTTGTTATCTCTAAATTCTCTCGCAACTCTGAAGATGATATATCTTCATCAATTTTGAGTTGTATGAAATCTTTAGGTATCTCTATATTGTCTCGTGTTGCGACAATAAAGTTCACTTTATTTTTAAGCTCATTATATCTTTCCCATTTATGAAGAGAGGCTAAGTTGTCCGCACCAATGACTACATAGATCTTGTCATACTCTTTTAGCAGATGATTGACACTCTCTATAGTTGGTACTTTTCTCTTTTTATCGACTTCATATGCGCTTATTACAACATTTTTAAAGTCAGAAAATATTTTTTTCAACCACTCTAGACGTAACTCCGCCGGAGTTGTAAAACGCTCTTTAAATGGATTGAGATATGTTGGCATTACAATGATTTTATCTAAAAAATCCAGATTGCTTAAAGCTGTTACAATCGCTACGTGAGCGATATGCGGAGGATCAAATGAGCCTCCGTAAAGTGCTATTGTTTTCATTTAATGCGAATTATAACTAATTTTGGATAAAATAACCCAATTTTTTACTATTAGGATATTAAATGGCACTCAAAATTGCAATAAACGGATTTGGTAGAATAGGTCGTTGTGTTGCTCGTATTGCAGCAAAAAGAGATGATGTTGAGATTGTAGCTATCAATGATATGGCTAGCATGGATATGATGATTTATTTACTTAAAAATGATTCTGTTCATGGAACATTTGACAGTGATGTAGAGCAAGTAGATGAAAACTACATTAGCATAGATGGAGAAAAGATCAGAGTGTTTTCTGACAGAGATCCTAAAAACCTAGGTTTTGCCGATTGTGGTGCAGATATGGTTTTAGAGTGTACAGGTGTATTTCTTACACAAGAGTCAGCTCAGGTACATATTGATAAAGGTGTTGAAAAAGTTCTCTTTTCTGCTCCTGCAAAAGACAAGATCACTCCAACATTTGTTATGGGTGTCAATGAAGAGAAGTATGATGGGCAGCAAATTGTCTCAAATGCTTCATGTACGACAAACTGCCTTGGTCCTGTTGCACGTGTTCTTGATGATGCGTTTGGAATTGAAAAAGGCTTGATGACGACAATTCATTCCTATACAAATGATCAAAACATCCTTGATGTAAAACACAACAAAGATAAGCGTCGTGCTCGTGCAGGTGCTATCAATATGATTCCTACAACAACTGGTGCTGCAAAAGCTATCAGCCTTGTTCTTCCACAGCTTGAAGGTAAACTTCATGGGCAGTCTGTACGTGTTCCAACACCAGATGTTTCTATGGTGGACTTGAATGTTGTTGTGAAAAAAGGAACAACAAAAGAGGAAGTGAATGCTGCATTGAATGAAGCCGCAGCAGGTCGTTTAAAAAATATTTTACTTATTGATAAAGAGATGAGAGTATCTCAGGACTTTGTTGGCTGTGAATATAGTTCAATAGTAGCAGAAGACCTCACGCAAGTCATTGGTGGGGATATGGTAAAAGTAATGGCATGGTATGATAACGAGTGGGGTTACTCTATGCGTCTGCTTGATATGGCACTTCACATCTCAAAATAGGAAAGCAGTTTGGAATTATTACACTTAAAAAAGTTAGACCTGCAAGATAAGAAAGTTTTTATTCGTTGTGATTTTAATGTGCCGATGGATGAGTTTGGAAATATCTCTGATGATAGACGTATTCGTTCTGCTATTGCAACGATTAACTACTGTTTAGATCTGGATTGTGCCGTGATCTTGGGCTCTCACCTTGGACGTCCAAAAGGTGAAGTGGTTGAAAAATACTCTTTGGCACCGGTAGCACGCCGCCTTCAGCAACTACTGAAGCGCCATGTAGAACTTGCACCGGGTGTTGTTGACGATGCAACATTGAAAATGGCAGAAGAACTACCACGCCATGAGGTACTTTTGCTTGAAAACCTCCGTTTTGAAGCAGGTGAGACAAAAGATGATGAAGAACTCTCACGCAAGCTCGCTTCTATGGCAGAGTTTTATGTAAATGATGCTTTTGGTGTAAGCCATCGTGCACATGCTTCTGTTCATGGTATTACAAAGTTTTTTGATAAAGAGCACAAAGCCGCAGGATTTTTACTCGAGCGTGAGGTAAATTACTTTGGAAAACTGATGAGTAATCCTGTTCGTCCTTTTGTTGCAATTGTTGGAGGAAGTAAGGTTTCTGGTAAGCTTGAGGCACTCGTAAACCTTCTCCCAAAAGTTGATAAGATCTTTATCGGTGGTGGTATGGCGTTTACTTTCTTGAAGCAAATGGGCTATGACATTGGTGCATCACTTGTTGAAGATGAACTTCTAGAAGAAGCACAGAAGATTATGGATCAAGCCAAAAAACTTGGTGTGAAGTTTTATCTTCCTGTAGATGTCGTTGCAGCTGAGGAGTTTGCCCAAGATGCAGTCAGTAAGATTGTAACAGCTCAAGAGATTCCAAATGGATGGATGGGACTTGATATTGGTCCGGCAACTGTCAGACTCTATCGTGAGGGTTTAAATGATGTTCAAACTGTTCTTTGGAATGGTCCTATGGGTGTTTATGAGATGGATAAATTTGCTCGTGGAAGTTCGAAGATAGCACACTTTGTAGCAGACTCATATGCAACAACGGTTGTTGGTGGTGGTGATACTGCTGACCTTGTGCAACGTGTTGGTGTTGATGATGAGATGAGTTTTATCTCAACCGGTGGTGGAGCATCACTAGAGTTATTAGAAGGTAAAACACTTCCTGGTGTTGAGCCGTTAATGGTAGCAAAAAGCGAAGAGGAGTAAGCGATGATAATTGCAGCGAATTTAAAAACAAACTTAACTCGACATAATACAGCTTTATATATTGAAGAGGTAGAGAGGTGTGCACAAAAGAGTAGCCAAGAAGTTTTGGTTTTTCCTGCAATATCATCACTTGATTATTTTGAAACAAAAGTAGAAGTAGGTACTCAAAATGCTTATCCGACTGTTAATGGTGCATTTACAGGTGAGATTGGGCTTGAACAGCTTGATGAATTTGGTATTAAAACCATTTTGATCGGTCACAGTGAAAGACGCCATATCTTAGGTGAGTCTCAAGAATTTATTGCCCAAAAGTTTACCTATTTCAAAGAACAGGGTTTTAAAATAGTTTACTGTGTCGGTGAGCCAAAAGATGTGCGTGAGGCTGGACGTGAGGAGATGTTAGAGTATATTGCTGCGCAGTATGAAGGCATAGATACATCTTATGCAAATCTCATTATTGCCTATGAACCTGTATGGGCTATAGGAACAGGACTTACCCCAACGCTAGAAGATATAGAAGTTGTTTATAGTGAGTTAAAGAAAAAATCACCCGCACCACTTTTGTATGGTGGTAGTGTTAAAGTAAACAATATTAAAGATGTTTTACAAGTAAAAAATGTCGATGGTGTTTTAGTTGGAAGTGCAGCACTCTATGCAGAACACTTCTGTACAATGATAGAATACGCAGACGAACTTGAGAAGTAAAACTTTTTAGAGTTGCTCTAAAATTAAGAGCACAAAGTGCGAGAGCTTTCTGCTGAAGAAAACTTAGCGTTAGCGTAAGAAAAGGAATTACTTCCTTTTCTGTACTAAATAAATTAAGGAGATAAAAGAGATGATAATGAAAGGTAAACGCGGTCTTATTGTAGGACTGGCAAATAACAAATCAATCGCATATGGAATTGCAAAAGCGTGTCATGAGCAGGGTGCCGAGATGGCATTTACATATCTCAATGATGCACTCAAAAAAAGAGTAGAGCCAATTGCTAAAGAGTTTGGTAGTGATTATGTTTATGAATTAGATGTAAGTAATGAAGAGCATATGGCAGGACTCGCTGCTAAAATTGAGAAAGATTTTGGAAAGATTGACTTTTTGGTACACTCTGTTGCATTTGCTCCAAAAGAGGCGCTCTCTGAGCCTTTTATGAAGACAACAAAAAAAGCATTTCAAATTGCGATGGATATCTCTGTCTATTCTCTTATTGATTTGACAAACCATTTAGAGTCAGTCCTTAGTGATGATGCGTCAATTTTGACACTTTCATATCTAGGTGGACCAAAGTACATTGTAAATTATAATGTAATGGGTGTGGCAAAAGCAGCACTGGAATCAACTGTACGTTATATGGCAGTAGATCTTGGAAAAAAAGGTCAGCGTGTCAATGCTATTAGTGCCGGTCCTATCAAAACACTTGCAGCTGCGGGTATCGGTGATTTTAGTCAAATTTTAAAATGGAATGAGACAAATGCACCACTTCGTAAAAATGTAACGACTGAACAAGTCGGTAACTCTGCTATGTATCTGCTTAGTGATTTAAGTTCAGGTGTGACAGGCGAAGTTCATTATGTCGATAATGGGTATAACATTATGGGTATGGCAATGGCTGAGACAAATGAAGCAGGTAAGACTGTTTTGGCTTGGGATCAAAGAGAGAAGTAAAATCTCTCTTTGAATGGAGTTATTTTCCTATAACAGGAAGTGATTCTACTTTTTTAACATGAGAGCTGTTGTAATCATTTGGTTTTGCTCTCATATATGCAGAAGCTTTATCGACATACTCTTGCAGGGTGAAGTTTTTGTTTTTTTTATCAACAAAGTGTGATTTTTGATTCTCTTTAGCTGATGTTTTACTTTTGGCTTCTTTTTTCTCTTGCATATACTTCTTTTGAATCTCTTTGTCTTTACTGACAGTAGGTTCCCAATCATTTTTTAACCATGAATCAAGTGACTTTTGCATCGCCCCCTCTTTTTTAGTACCTGCATTAGAGTTGCTGATGCTGTTTAATGCGGTATTTTGTGATGGAGTGACTTTTGCAGAAGAAGAGCTACAATTACTAAGAACAAAAGCTAACAGAAGTAAATTCGATATAATAATTAATTGTTTCATACTGGAAATTATAGCTAAAAATAAGATAAATGAGTACAAATTTATACTAAGTTAAGAAAAGGTTATGTTATACTGCAATTGAAATTTGTAAAAGACAAGGAGAATATATGAAATTTACAAAAATGAGTTTAGTAGCAGCGTTACTAATTGGTTCTAGTGCGTTTGCTATCGAAAATACTAAAGTTAGTGGTGATGCTAAACTTTACTATACTACAACTGATGCAAAAACTGGTTATGCAGCTTTATCTGGTAAAGATGATCTTTTTAGTAAAGATAATTCAGCTGCAGATGCTGCTCTTAGCTTGAATGTTACTACTGATTTAGTAAAAAATGATTTAGTATCTATCAGTGCAGGTGCTGGTTATACTGTTATTTCTACACTTGGTTTAGAAAATAACTTAGTATCTAATGTATGGGCTGGTTCTCATGGTGCTACAGCAGGAACTGGTGCTTCGTATGGTTCTCCATTAGGTGGAGCTAAAGTTGAAAATGCAAACTGGATGACAGAAGCATGGGTAGCTGCAACTGCTGGTAAAACTACTGCTAAACTTGGTCGTATGGAATTAGATACTCCATTAGTATTTACTGAAACATGGTCAATAGAGAAAAATACTTTTGAAGCTGCTGTTGTTATCAACCAAGACATCCCAGATACTACATTAGTAGGTGCATATGTTGGTAATGGTAATGGTAATGAAATATTAGGGCAAGACGAAACTGGTACAGTAGCAGGACTTGGTTTAGCTGCAGGTGCTGTTGTAAATGAAAGCGGTGACTTTACAACTTATGGTACAAATGGAGCATATGCAGTTGGTATTATCAACAACTCTTTTAAGCCACTTACTGTACAGGCATGGTATTTTGATCTAACAAGATTAGCAGATGCATATTGGTTACAGGCTGATCTTAAATGTCAAAAAATTGAAGGTCTTACTGCTGGTGCTCAGTACGCTTCAGTAGAACTGAAAAATGGAAATACTGATGACTCTTCAACATATGCATTGATGCTAGGTTATGAAGTAAAAGATTTAGTTACAATCAAAGTTGCTTACTCTTCTGTAGATGATGACGGTGTATTAGGGGCTGCAAATACTGCAACTTCTACTGGTAAATCAAAACTTTATACTGAAGCATGGTGGAACTATGGTAAAGTTACTCAGTTAGATACTGATTCTTATAATGTAACTCTTAAAGGTCAAGCAGCTGGCGTTGATTTAGCTCTTTACTATACTGATGCTGATCAAGGTAAAAAAGCAGGCGATAATGATTTAACTGAAGTTGCTGCAACTGTTGGTAAATCATTTGGTCCTTTAGATGCTACTTTAGCATATGTTTATGCAGATGTTAAAACTGACACTGTAGGTGATGATGAAACATCAAATATGGTTCAAGCTTACTTAACATTAAACTTCTAATCTAAACAGTAGAATAGAAACTCTAACTAACTCCCCTTGCGGGAGTTAGTCTCTCCTTAAATCTCAAAATAGCATTGCATCTATAATTTAGATTTCATCTGCTTTCCATGCTTCTATGGCATCACCCAGTGTTTCAAACTCATCGGATTTTCCAATAATAAATATTTCATCAAATATATAACAGATTATTTGTCTGCTAAGAGGCTCAAGTAGAAATACTGCATACTCCTCAATACTTTTCATATCAACAGATAAAACTCTCATTCCGTCAATTATATCATTGATTTGCGGTACTGTGTCGTACTCAACATCTATAAGTTTTTTCCCGTCACTTTGATAAATAGCCACAAATAAACCTTTTTTAGTATAATTCTAGCAAAAAAATCTGATTCTTATCTTTTGAAAGCATTTGAAGCTTTATTGGAGTTTTTAAGATAACAGAGATTTGTGTAAATAATTTTTTTAGTGTAAAATTTGCCAATAAGGATAAATAGTGAAGATAGCAAATGATGTATCAGAGTTAATTGGAAATACGCCTTTAGTTAAGTTAAACTTTCCTTCACAGGAGAGTGGAGCAACTATTTTAGGCAAGTGTGAGTTTATGAATCCGACATCTTCCGTAAAAGATAGAATAGGTGTTCATATGATACGCCGTGGTATGGAAGATGGCGTGATTACAAAAGAGACAACTATCATTGAGCCAACAAGCGGTAATACCGGAATTGCTCTTGCATCAATTTGTGCCGCAAAAGGATTACAACTTATTTTGACGATGCCAGACTCTATGAGTGTCGAGCGCCGTAATCTTTTAAAAGCACTTGGTGCACAGCTTGTTTTGACACCTGCTGCAGAAGGTATGCAAGGCTCCATTAGCAAAGCCGAGCAGTTGCGTGAGGCTACTCCAAACTCTATAGTCTTGCAACAGTTTAGTAATCCTGCAAATCCTGAAATCCATAGACTGACTACTGCACGTGAGATTCTGCGTGACACAGATAAAAAGGTAGATGTATTTGTTGCTGCGGTCGGTACGGGAGGAACATTGACAGGAACAGCTACAACATTAAAAGAGGAATTGCCAAATATTGCTGTCTTTGCAGTTGAACCTGAGGCTTCGGCAATTCTCTCAGGAGAAAATCCTGCTCCTCATAAGATTCAAGGCATTGGGGCTGGATTTATTCCTGATATTTTAGATACATCACTTTATGGGGAAGTGATTACAGTGAGTAATGAAGATGCAATAGCAACGGCAAAGATGTTGGCGCAACGTGAAGGACTTTTGGTGGGTATCTCAGCCGGTGCGAATGTGTATGCTGCCATGCAGGTTGGCTCACGCAAAGAGTTCGCAGGTAAAACCATTGTAACAATTCTTTGTGATACGGGCGAGCGTTATCTCTCTACAGAACTCTTCAGTGAAGATTGAATTTTTAGAGACCATAAAAGTTCTTGATGGAGAGCTTTGTTACATAGAGTACCATCAAGAGAGATACGAGCGTACACTTCGCTCATATGGCATTACGAACTTCAAGAAACTCGCAGATGTTTTATACCCTCCCGCAAAAGGATTCTATCGCTGTCGTGTGATTTATAACCTTGATGATGAGCTCACGCAGAGTTATCACTCTTATGAAAAAAGAGAAATTAGCTCTTTGAAGTTGATGGAGGCGAATGATATAGGCTATGAGAAGAAGTATGCAAACAGAGAAGCTTTAGAGAAACTCTTTAACAAGAGAGAGAGAAGTGATGATATTATTATCGTTAAAGATGGACTTGTTACAGATACGACGATTGCTAATCTTGCTTTTTTTGACGGTAGTGAGTGGCTTACCCCAAAGAGACCGCTCCTAGCCGGTACAACACGCCAAAGATTTCTTGATAACGGCTTTTTAAAAGAAGCCGATATTGTAGCTAAATCCTTAATAGAGTTTGAGAAGATGGCATTGATGAATGCAATGATAGATTTTGATATAATTGCAGATAAAAAGATAGAGGAAATAATTTGTTAGAGAACTTAATAGAAGATAGAGATTTCGGAACAATGATGAAAAAACATATTCAAGAGCTCATCGTTCTTTTTTTTCAAAAAGAGCAGAACTTTGGCATACTCTGTAAAATAGAAGATGTTTCTTTTAATCCAGAACTGCCTGATGAGATGCGTGAGGAGTTTCGACCGCTTACACTCTTTTTTCTTGCAGGTTACACTTTTGAGACGGCACGTATTGAAGATGAGATGCTTATATTTGAAGCCGGTTTTGGGAGTGAGAACTTTGGCAGTGTTGTCTCTGTGCCACTACTGAGTATTTTACAGATTATTGTTGATGAGACGCCGCTTTTTATAAATATTGCAATTGAGAGTCAGGAAAAAGAGCTACAAGAAGTTAAAAATGTAGATGAAAATGGAGTTAAAAACTCCATGGCCTCTTTTTTATCAAATCCTGAAAATTCAAAATTTATAAAAAAGAAGTAAAGCTTTTATACTCTGCTTAGAGAGAGAAGATAGTTGACAACATTATCTACAAAGGCATCATGTTTTCTCTCTTTTAAATAAGCGATGTAGAAGTTTCTTACGATTTTATGGTTTTTCAGACGTGCTTCATAGAGCGTTCCGTTTTCTACTTCTGCTTTGATTACATGGCGTGACATAAGGGAGACAAGTGGGCGTTCCGCTGTTTTGTCTGCATGTAAGATAGACTCTTTAATGGCTGTTGGAGAAGCTAAAACACCAATAACATTGAAGTTGCTACATTGAACGCCCATCTCTTCAAAAGTTTCTGCAGTTAGTTTTCTTGTGTGTGAATCTTCATTTCTACAGATCCAGTCAAACTCAAACAGATCATCTGCGCTTAAATGTTTTTTGATAGGTTGGTTTGAAAAGAGTACAAGTTCATCTTCAACCCACTCTCTGTAAATAATTCCATCTTTAAATATAGGAGATTCAATGAGTGCAACATCTATTTTTTTATCTTCAAGTTGTTCGATGATGTTTGATGAGAGAGCAACATTCATAAAGACTTCATTATCAATGCGTTTTTTAATTTGACCAAGATAGTTAGGAAGAACATAGTTGCCAATTGCAAAAGATGAACCCATTACAAATGTGAACTCTTTGTTTATGATTTTTAGAAGCTCTTTTTCAGAATTTTGAATTGCTCTTTCAAGTCGAAGAGCGATGCGATAGAGATCTTCTCCCTCTTTTGTAAGAATAATGCCATTCTTTTTTCTCTCAACTATTTTTGTGTCTAGATAGTCTTCAATAAATTTTATCTGTTGTGTAACAGCGGGCTGTGAAATCCCCAGTTTAGCGGATGCTTTAGAGAAACTTTTCTCTTTTATTACCATTAAAAATGTTTGTAATTTGGCAAAATCTTTTAGCATAATAATTCCTGTAGGTTATAATAATTATAAAATTATAACTCATAATTATAATTATTGCAACAGTTTTGTAATAATTTTCAGATTTTTTTGTTATAATATTACTACTTTAGAAAAATAGTGGACTTTATGGAAAAAATATTTAAAAATTTAAACGAGTCTCAATCTGCTGCAGTCAAAAAAACAGAAGGTCCTGTCCTTATTTTGGCAGGTGCTGGAAGTGGAAAGACGACAACGATTATTTCTCGCTTGGCATACTTGATAGAAGTTGTGGGAGTTCCTCCTTCAAACACATTGACGCTTACCTTTACCAATAAGGCTGCCAAAGAGATGAAAGAGCGCTCCATGAATATGATGGAAGCCAATGGTGCATATCCGCCACTGCTGTGTACCTTTCATAAATTTGGACTGCTCTTTTTAAAATTCAATATACATCTGCTTGGAAGAGAGAACAATTTTGTCGTTATTGATACAGACGATAAAAAAAGAATTATCAAAAAAATAAACTCAGAACTACCGACGCCACTCATAGCAAGTGAGATTTCTCGATATAAAAACTCACTGATGAGTCCGGATGATGCCTATAAACAGGCAGAACTTTTTAACTATAAACAGATTGCTGAAGTGTATGGCGAGTATGAAAAGTATTTAAAAGAGAATAATTTAGTGGATTTTGATGATCTTATAGCACTGACCTATAAGCTTCTTGATGAAAATCCTCAATTAGCAGAGGCAACATCGCAAAAGTATCAGTATATTATGATTGATGAGTATCAAGATACAAACGAACTGCAGCTCAAACTTATCCAAAAGCTCTGCACTGCACATAACAACATCTGTGTTGTAGGTGATGACGATCAGTCCATCTATGGATGGCGTGGTGCACATATAAGAAACATTATGGAGTTTGATGATGATTTTTCGGGGGCATCTGTTTTTAAACTTGAAGAGAATTATCGTTCACGTGCACCTATATTAAAAACTGCCAATGCACTCATAGAACATAACCGCTCACGCTTAGGTAAAAAACTCATTGCAACACGAGGTTCTGGCGATGATGTAGTGACGCTTAACTCCAATGATGAAAATGAAGAGGCAAGAAAAATTGCACTTAAAGTGCAAAAGCTTTTGGATTTAGGAGTAAGTGCGAGTGAAATAGCGATTTTGTATCGTGTCAATGTACTTTCACGTTCTATTGAAGATGGACTTAATCGTGCCGGTATCGGATATAAACTTGTCGGTGGTGTACGTTTCTATGATAGGGCAGAGATTAAAGATCTTATCTCATATATTCGTGTTATTACAAATAATCATGATGATTTTTCCTTTAAGCGTATTGTAAACAAACCAAAACGTGGACTTGGCAAAGCGAGTGTCGATAAAATTGAACTTGCAGCTCACGCAAAAGGCAGTTCTATCTTTGAATATCTTAAAAAGATAGACTTAAAAGAGCTAGAAGCACTTGTAAAGAAAAAAAATGCAGCAACTCTGAAAAAATTTGTAGCAGATATTGAAGATGTTGCAAAAGTTGCGCAAGAGTCCACGTATGAGTTTATTGATCTGCTTGAAGATACATTTCATCTTAAAGATATCTATGTGAATATGCAAGATGCGCAAGAGCGTATTTTAAATATGGATGAGTTTTACGGGCTTTTTAGAGATTTTATAAAAAATAACCCTGATGCTTCTTTAGATGAGTTTTTAAATGAACTGACACTTCAAAGTGAACAGGATCAGGTTGAGGGAGAAGCTATCTATATGATGAGTATTCATGCCTCTAAAGGTCTGGAATTTGAGCATGTTTTTGTTATAGGTATGGAAGAGGGCTTTTTACCGCTTGTTGGTGATGGAAGTGATTTAGAAGAGGAGCGTCGTTTGGGTTACGTTGCTTTTACCCGTGCAAAAGAGACGCTAACGCTCTCTCACGCAGCTAGTCGTTTTTATAAAGGTCGTAGAAGTGATTTGGAAAAAAGCCGATTTTTTAATGAAGCTGGGCTTTGTGAGGGTTCTTTGATTGTTGAGAAAAAGACAGCCTTTAAAAAAGGAGATTTGGTTCGTCATAAAATCTTTGGAACAGGTCGCGTGATTGGCGTGAGTAAATCAGGACGTGAATTTAAACTGCAGATCAATTTTGCCGGAACAAAGCGCGATATTTTGGCATCTTTTGTAGAAAGACTATGAATCGCCTTTTTGTTGCTTATAAGCCAAGCGGCATTGGCTCAAATAAATTTCTTTACTCTTTGAAAAGAAAGTACAATGATAAAAAAGCAGGATTTGCGGGAACGCTTGATCCTTTTGCAAAAGGGGTACTGCTCGTGGGTTTTGGAAGCCATACGAAACTTTTTCGCTTTTTAAACAAAACACCAAAAAAGTACCGTGCAACACTCTGGCTTGGTGCAAAAAGTGACTCACTTGATATTGAGATGATTGATGAGGTAAGTATTATACCGGAGTTATCTCTCACGCAGGTTGCAGAGGCTGTACAATCTTTAGAGGGTGAGTTGGAGTATGAACCGCCAATATTTTCTGCAAAGCGCATTAATGGACAACGTGCTTATGATCTTGCACGTGCAGGAAAAGAGGTCACACTCAATAAGATAAATTCAACAATTTATGAGACAAAACTGCTGAGCTACTGCCACCCTTTTGTAACTTTTGAAGCAACAGTGAGTGAAGGAACTTATATTCGTTCACTTGGACGCATCATTGCACAGCGACTTGGAGTGGAGTATGGAAGTCTCAGTATGCTTGAACGCCTCTGTGAAGGGCAGTTTATTTATGAGAATGAAAAACCGCTTGATATTAAAGAGTCGCTCAATATTCCTCAAAATTTTTATCTTGGGGATTCTGAGAATGTAAGATATGGAAGAGTTCTTGCTTTAGAAGATTTTAAAGTGCAAGAAGAGGGGAGTTATTGGCTCGATAACGGCGATAATATCTCTATTATAAGCATAAGTCAAAATAGTGTAAAATATGAATTAGGAAGAATCCAATGTTAGTACTTGCAAGAAAACTGAATGAATCGATTGTCATTGGCGATACTATTACCATCAAGGTCGTCTCTGTAGAAAACGGTGTCGTAAAACTAGGCATTGATGCGCCACGTGAGGTTTCCATTATACGAAGTGAACTCATAGAAGAGGTAACAGCATCAAATAGAGCTGCCGTACAAAAAGAGGGTGTCGATAAAAACGAACTTAATTCATTAAGTAAACTGCTAGGAAAATCATAGCGATGAAAAAATATAAGGCTTATGCCAAAGTCAATATTTTTTTAAAGATCACAGGAAAAAGAGAGAATTATCATGAGATAGTCTCGCGTTTTATGCGTGTAGATGATCTTTATGATGAACTCTCTTTTGTCTCTAAAGAGAATATTGATGCCAAAAGTAATGAGTTTAAGATTATAGGTACATTCTCTTGTGATACAAAACAAAACACACTTTATAAAGCCTATGTTGCACTGAAAAATGCAACAAAATCAGAGCCTCTAGAGAAGTTGATGCAGACACATGCAGTGGCAGTTACAAAAAATATTCCTGCTTTTGCAGGACTGGGAGGGGGCAGTAGTGATGCTGCAACCTACCTGAAAATGTGTAATGAAGTCTTGCATCTTGGTCTTAGTTTAAATGAGTTGGCAACTATAGGTTTACAAGTTGGTGCGGATGTACCTTTTTTTATCTATGATTATGTAAGTGCCAATGTCAGTGGGATTGGTGAAGTTGTAGAGGCTTTTGAAGAAGAGAGTCTGGCATTTGATATATTTACACCAAAAGTAGAAATATCTACACCAAAAGTATATGTGGCCTATAGAGAAAATTTTTATAATCCCATAGATGGTTTTGAAGCGCAAAGATTAAAAGCGATTAGCTCACGTGAGGTAGTAGAGAGTATGAGTGCACAAGAGGCAAATGATCTTTTTTTACCGGCACTTCAAGAGTACAAAGAGCTCAAAGAGCATTACAAACAAGGCTACTTTTTTAGTGGCAGCGGAAGCAGTTTTTTTAAACTAAAGGATACAAAAGAGAATGGGTGAGACAATAGCAAAAAACAAAAAAGCCTACCATGACTATTTTATAGAAGACAAATTTGAAGCAGGGCTTGTTCTTAGCGGCAGCGAGGTTAAAGGTATTCGTGCGCATAGAGTAAATCTCAAAGACAGCTTCATTCGTTTTGTAAAAGGAGAGGCTTACCTTTTTAATGCACATATTGGACGACTTGAGACGACACACCACTTTTACGGGCATGAAGAGAGAGGCTCACGCAAGCTGCTTTTACATAAAAAAGAGCTGGCAAAACTACAAAAAGCAGTAGATCGTGATGGTTATACGGTAGTTCCTCTACAACTTTATTTTAACAATAGAAACATTGCAAAACTTCAGATTGCTTTGGCAAAAGGAAAGCATCTTCACGACAAGCGTCAAGATTTAAAAGAGCGTGATCAAAAGCGTGATATTGCACGGGCAATGAAGGATTATTGATGCGAATTATCTTTTTTTATCTAGTGAGCTGTGTTGCTCTTTTTGCTTTTAATTTTGAGATAATCAATCAAGAGGCAGCCAATGGGAAAAGCGCACTGATAAAATTTAAACAAGAACCCTCTATCGAGTACGATAGTGTTAAAATAGAGGGTAAAAAATATAAGATTTTTCCATCTCCATCTGAAAAAGGAGAGGCTTACGTACTGATTCCTTTTTCATATTATGATAAACCGGCGACAAAAAAGTTAGAAGTTTATTATAGAGAAAATACGCAACAAAAACAGAAAGTACTTTTTTTAAAGCTTGTTCGTGGAGTGTATGAAAAAGAGACTATTCATGTGGATGCTTCAAAAGTAAATCCAAAATCTCCAAAAGTGAAGAGACGTATTGCAAAAGAGTACAGTGAAGCGATGCGAATTTATCATACCGTAACGCCAAAGAGTTACTTGCGTGAGCCTTTTATACTGCCGATGCAGAGTAAAATTACTAGCGCATTTGGAAAAGCAAGAGTTTATAACTCTTCACTCAAAGGGTATCATAGCGGTACAGATTTTCGGGCAAAAGTCGGCACACCTGTTATTGCTGCCAATGATGGCAAAGTTGCTCTTGTGAAAAAGAGGTTTTACTCAGGCGGAACGGTTATACTCGATCATGGAGAAGGAATATATACCTGCTATTTTCATATGAGCCACTTTGATGTCAAAGAGGGTGAGATAGTAAAGAGAGGAGAGCAACTTGGTCTCTCAGGACAAAGTGGACGTGTCACGGGGCCTCATTTACATTTTGCTGCTAGAGTAGATGGTGTGCAGGTTGATCCATTGCAACTTATAAGCCTGCTAAACAATAATTTATTAAAGGTAAACAATTAATGACACTTTTTCAACTTTTGATGCTTGGAGCATCGGCATTTTTTGCCTATAAGATTTATGAACATATACAGACACTACAAGATCCTCAAGAGCATGATAATGATGGAAGAAGTGCAGATGCTTTTTCAACTTTTGATGCTTCTTCTCTTATTGAAAAAGCAGATGAAGCGATGCAAAAAGGGGATCTGCAAAAGGCACTTGCTATCTACTCTGAGGCAAATATCAAAGTGCCAAAAGATGCAGAGACACTCTTTAAAATGGGCTATGTCTTAGCGCAACAAAACAGAGATGATGAGGCAATGGAGTACTATAAAGAGGCGCTGGAACTTGATACGAACAACACCTATATTCATCAGGCGATGGCATCTTTGTATAGAAAAATGGGTGAATTTGCCAGTGCAAGAAATCATCTTGATGCCTCTTTGGATATTGATGATAAAAATCCTATTACCTACTATAATTATGGAAATTTACTTGTTGATATGAAACATTTTGATGAGGCAAAAGAGATGTATAAAAAAGCCTTAGAATTGGATGCTGATTTTACAGAGGCCAAAGAAGAGTTGGCAAAACTAAACGGAGCAAATGGATGAAAATTTTAGAGATATATGAACTTTTAAATGAACTCTCTCCTTTTGATTTGCAAGAGTCTTGGGATAATTCAGGGCTTTTGGTCGGAGATTTTAAAGAAGATATTACAACAGTTGCACTTAGCATTGATGTAGATGAAGATCTGGTTGATTCACTGGATGAGGGGACGCTGCTTATAACACATCATCCGCTTATATTTGGAGGACTAAAACAGTTGGAGTTCTCAAAATATCCTGCAAATCTGCTTCATAAAATGATACGCAAAAACATCTCAAATATAGCAATGCATACCAATTTTGACCAAACACATCTCAATGATTATGTGGCAACAGAAGTTTTAGGCTATGAAATAGTACAAAAAGATGGTTTTGTGGCATATTTGGATATTAATGAAGAGTTTGAGAGTTTTGCAAAAAAAGTATCAACTGCTTTTGGTTTGCCTCACGCAAGATGTGTACAAGCAAATAAATTTGTAAAAAGAGCAGCGTTGACTACCGGAAGTGGATGCTCTTTAATGCGAAGTTTGGATGCAGATTGTTTTTTGACCGGTGATGTAAAATATCATGATGCAATGGAGGCAAAAAGCATAAATCTCTCATTAATTGACATCGGACATTATGAAAGTGAACGATTTTTTGCACAAATTTTGCAAAAGCATTTGAAAAATTTAGGTTTAAAAGTTATAATTGCGTCATCAGAAAATCCATTTACATATATTTAAGTATATTTTAGCTGTGATGGATAACAGTAAAACCCCCAAAGGACTCCAATGAATAAGCACTTAAAGCAACTAATTGACCTCTCTATAGTAGATAAAGAGATAGATGCGTTTGAGCCTCAAATAGAAGAAGCAAACTCAAAATATGAAGCAGCATTAGCTAAAAATCAGAGTATTGAGTCAGATATTGAAAATTTGACGAACGAAATTAAAGAAGAAGAGGTAAAAAAAGCAAAAAATGAATTGCACCTCGCAGAACTTTCTCAAAAACTTGAAGAAAATGCAAAAAAATCTTCTGAAGTGAAGACTGAACGTGAGATGAAATCACTTCAACTTGAAGAAGAGATTGCAAAAGAACAGGTTACTTTTGCAAATGAAGAGATAGAAAGACTTGAAAAAATCATCGAAGCTAAAAAAGAGCAGATCGAAGCAGCTAAAGCCTCTTTAGAAGAGTTGGTAACAAGCTTAGAGAGTGTAAAAGCCGATGTTGATGCAAAACTTGAAGCGATCAATAAAGAGCGTCAGGAAGTTTTCAAGAAAAAAGAGAAACTTTTAGCAGACATCAACCAAAAAGGTCTTGCTTTTTATCAAAAGATTCGTAGATGGGCAAAAAATACAACGGTTGTTCCTGTAGAGGATCAAGCATGTATGGGTTGTCATATGGTAATTGGCGATAAAGTATATGCAGATGTTATTAAAGGTGAAGATATTACAACATGTCCGCACTGTGGGCGTATTCTTTACGTGAAAGCTAACGAAGAGTAGGCTTTGGGCCTCTTTAGCCTTTTTTACTATTTTTTAAGTGCAGTGCTTTTTGTTATAGCGCTGCCGCTTCTGCTCCTGCTTACTTTTAAAAAAAAGTATCAAGAATCTATTCCTGCAAGATTTTTTCTTTTTAAAAACCCTCCTTTTAAAAGTCGTGATGCTTTATGGTTTCATGTCTGTTCACTTGGTGAAGCAAGAGCATTAGGCCCTATCTTAAAAGAGCTAAAAGAAATTAAAACAGTTATCACAACGATTACGCATACAGGTCAAGCTGAAGCGAAAAAGTATGATGCTGAGGTTCGATACTTGCCATATGAACTTTTTTTACCTTTTTGGATTAAAAAAGAGAAGTTACTTGTCGTTTTAGAGGCAGAATTTTGGTATATGCTCTTTAAAGTAGCTAATGCCAAAGGTGCGGATGTGATTTTACTCAATGCCCGCATATCTGATAAAAGTGTTGATAAATATATGAAGTTTGCATGGTTTTACAAAAAACTGCTTGCAAATGTGAAAATGATTTATGTGCAGAGTGAAGTAGATAAGAATAGATTTTTAGCACTTGGTGCAAAAAACATTGAAGTTGTCGGCAATATAAAACTTGCAGGTGAAATTAAAAAGAGCAAAGCATATGTTAAACCTGACGGGGTAGAACTTATAGTTGCCGGAAGTACGCATCCAAGCGAAGAAGAGGCTATTTTAAAGGCTTTTGGGGATTATAGAGAGAAACATCCTCACGCAAGGCTTGTTGTCGTACCTCGTCATCCTGAGCGTTTTGAGAGTGTCTATCTCCTTATGCAGGAGTATGCGCAAAAAAATGGCTTGAGTGTTGAAAAGTTTTCCCAAACGCAAACACTGCAGAGTGATTTGATTTTAGTTGATATGATGGGAGAGTTAAATAATATTTATGCTATCAGTGATATAGCAATTTTAGGTGGTGCATTTCGGGATGATGTCGGTGGGCATAATCCGCTTGAGCCTGCTTATTTTGGGTGTAAAATTATTACGGGCAAACACTTTTTTCATCAAAAAGAGCTCTTTAAATATGTGCATCATGTCCAGTATGTAGAGACAAATGAGATAGAAGAGGCTTTAGAAAAAGCACAAGAGCTTCCGCCATCTATGGTAGAAGAGAAGATAAATTTGCAACCAGTAATAGAAAAGATAAAAGAATATATATAAAGGAACAGATATGAGTCAAGAAAAAGCATATAAACTCTTAGCAGCACAAGAGGGAATTTCAAACGGTGCTGCAAAATCTATGATAGACAGAGGACTTGTCTATGTAGGAAATAAAAAAGTAATGATTGCACGTGGAGAGATTGATGAGCGAACAATCTTTCGTGTGCAAAAGATAGAGAAGGCAAAAGTCATCTTTGAAAACGATGATATGATTGTCGTAGATAAACCAGCGCATGTAAACTCTGATGAGATAGAGCGTCAGTTTAAAGGTGCACGTCTTTTACACAGACTCGATCGTGAAACAAGCGGTGTTTTAATGCTTGTGAAAAATGAAGAGTTTCGAGAGAGAGCAATTAAAGAGTTCGCTCAAGATAAAGTTTATAAAGAGTATATCGCATGGGTTGAAGGTATTATGACTGAACCCATTGATGTTGACAAACCAATCCTCACGCAGAAGAGAAATAACCGTGCCACATCAAATGTTTCTCCAAAAGGAAAACCTGCAAGAAGTGAATTTTTTCCAGATATTGTGAGTGCTAAAAAGACGAAAGTAAAAGTGATTATTCATAATGGGAGAACACACCAGATTCGTGTTCACGCAAGATATATTGAACATCCTATAGTCGGAGATGAACAGTATGGCGGACGCCGAGCAAAACGTGTGATGTTGCATGCGCATAAGGTAAGACTTCTTGGAATGGAGTTTGTTGCTCCTGAGCCTAAAGCATTTAAAACCTTTGAGTAAAAAAGCAACCATAAAGCAAAAATAAGATAATATTTCCCAGATTTTAGAGGAGTTAAGAGATATGTTTTCTACATTAACAGATTCATTTACAAATGCAATAAAAAAGATTCGTTTTCACGATGATGAAAAGGCACTCTCAAAAGCATTAAATGAGTTAAAAAAGAACTTACTCAAAGCAGATGTAAACCATAAAGTTGTTAAAGAACTTATTCGTAGTGTTGAGCTTGAGACAAAAAAAGCAGGAATAGGTAAAGATCAGTTTTTAGAAGCACTTCGTAAAACACTTTATGATCTTTTAGATGTGGGTGGAAATAAAGGTTTTGTTTTTGCTCCAAATCCACCGACTGTAATTTTAATGACAGGTCTGCAAGGTTCTGGTAAAACAACAACCACCGGTAAACTTGCAACATATTTGAAGAACAAAGGCAAAAAAGTTCTTATTGTTGCAGCTGACTTGCAGCGTTTGGCAGCAGTAGAGCAACTCCGTCAAATCACACAGCAGATAGAAGTAGAACTCTATGAAGATGAAGCAACGAAAAATCCAGTTGAAGTAGTAAAAGCTGCTTTAGCGTATGCAGATTCAAAAATCTTTGATGTAGTGTTAATAGATACTGCTGGACGCTTGGCTATTGATGATGAGTTGATGCAAGAGCTGCATGCAGTCAAAGAAGTGGCAAAACCAGATGAGATTTTTTATGTTGCAGACTCATTGACGGGTCAAGATGCTGTAAGAACTGCTACAACTTTTAAGGAAAAAATCGGAATTGACGGTGTTATTCTTTCAAAATATGATGGTGATGCAAAAGGTGGAGTTGCACTTGGGCTTTCATCGCAGGTAAAAGTACCGCTTCGCTTTATTGGTTTGGGTGAAAAGATGGAAGATCTGGAGGTCTTCTTACCTGAACGTATCGTTAATCGTCTTATGGGCTTTGGAGATATTGAAGGGCTTGCAGAAAAAACCGCTAATGTCATTGATGAGAAGCAGGCGAAAAAACTGACAAAAAAGATCCAAAAAGGAAAATTTAACTTTAATGACTTTTTAGAGCAGATGGAGCAGATGAAGAAGATGGGTTCTATGAGCTCTATTATGGGGATGATTCCTGGAATGGGAAATATGGCAAAAGCTGTAAAAGATTTCGATCTTGAAAACTCCAAAGAGCTAAGTAACATTAAAGCTATGGTGGCATCAATGACACCAAAAGAGAGAGAAAATCCTGAACTTTTAAACAACTCACGTAAACAGAGAATCGCAAAAGGTTGTGGTCTTGATGTTGTTGAGATAAATCGTATGATCAAACAGTTTAAAAATGCCGGTAAAATGGCAAAAAAATTCTCTGGTAAAAATGGAATGAAGCAGCTTCAGTCTATGATGGGACAGATGGGTGGTCCTGGTGGAATGGGTGGACTTCCAAGATAGTATTGCTTTTTAATAAAAATTAGGATACAATTCCACCGAAATTAAATCTTCTTAAACAATACCTCTGTGATAAGAAGATTTTTAGCCTTTTTTACTGGTTAAATGTGTACATCCAACTATAGAGATGGTAAGAGGGAAGCAAAATTATTTTATAAATTTATTTATAACTACATTAAAACCTTCCCCTCCTCACTATTTTCATGATGCACAGACTTAACCAGTAATAGGTAAAAATATAAAACAGGAAATTAAATGACAGTAATTAGACTTACTCGTATGGGAAGAAAGAAAAAACCATTTTATCGTATCGCGGTAACAGATAGCCGTAAACGTAGAGATGGTGGTTGGATTGAGCTTATTGGTTACTATAACCCAATGACAAAAGAGCTTAAAGTTGATGATGAAAGAGTTGATTACTGGTTAGGCGTTGGTGCTAAAATGAGTGATCGCGTTAAAAAGATAACTGGTCGTTAATTATGATTGCTGATTTTGTCGCTGGATTTGCAAGACTGATAGCATCAAATCCTGATGATATAAGAGTTGAAGTTCAAGAGGGCGACGAAATAACAGAGATAGTTCTTTATGCTAATCAGGCAGACATTGGTAAACTGATTGGTAAGAGCGGTAAGATGATAGGTGCTATTAAAACTGTTATATCAGGCTGTAAAGCTAAAGATGGTGTGAGTTACCGTATTAATGTCGAACCAGTTTAGAAAAGAACCTCTGCTCCATATCGCAACTATTGGTAAGACAGTAGGGATTAAAGGCGATATGAAATTGCATATTAAGTCTGATTTTCCAGAGCAGTTTACAACTGGAGCATCATTTCTTATAAATAAAAAAGATAAAATTACTCTGAGTGATGTAAATCTTGATCGTGGACTTGTAAAGATAAACAATATTACAAATCCAGAGGATGCTAAAAAGTTTACAAATGCAAAACTTTTTACAACCTATGAAGAGACAAGAAAAAAGTGTCACTTGAATGAGGGTGAGTACTTCTTTTTTGACTTAGAAGATTGTGATGTGTATGAAGATGAGAAATATCTTGGCCGTGTAAAAGAGGTCGAGAGAATAAATGTGACGAATTATTTGAGTATTGTAACAGATGCATCTTTAGTTCAAAGCGGTTTGCCTAAGAGCTTTTTAGTTCCTTTTATTGAACCGTTTAAAGTTGCTGTTGATATTGAGGCAAAGCGTATTGATCTGCGTGGAGCTATAGATATATTAGAAGCATCATAAAGATGAAATATACATTTGTTACGCTTTTTCCTAACCTGATTGAAGGTTATTTTAAAGACTCGATTTTAAAGCGTGCGATTGAGAAGGGTGTTTTAGAGATTGACTATGTCAATCCTCGAGATTACTCAAAGAACAAACACTTTAAAGTTGATGATACGGCAGTAGGCGGTGGTGCCGGGATGGTAATGAATCCTCAGCCCCTGTTTGATGCACTGGATGATTTGAAACAAAAAGATGAAGATGTTCATATCATCTTCTTAACTCCCGTTGCTAAACGTTTTGTGCAAAATGATGCAAAACGTTTGGCAAAAAAGTCTCATATAGCGTTTGTGAGTGGACGTTACGAGGGGATTGATGAGAGAGTTATTGAAAAGTATGCCGATGAAGTCTATTCGATAGGTGATTACATATTAACAGGGGGTGAGCTTGCCTCTTTGGTACTATGTGATGCAACGAGTAGAAATATAGAGGGTGTTTTGGGAAATGCTGAATCTTTAGAGATTGAGAGTTTTGAAACGCCACTTCTTGAAGCACCAAGCTTTTCAAAACCACAAAACTATGAGGGTTTAAGTGTTTCATCAGAATACTTAAAGGGAAATCATAGTAAAATTCGCTCACTGAAATTTGCTCTGTCTGAATGTAAGACGAAATTTTTTAGACCAGAGCAGTTGATAAGATATAAAATATTATCTTGAGATCGCATTAATGCGATAAGCTTTTCGCTGAGAAAATTCAAGCGATAGCATAGTAAATGAAACTATTTTCATTTACGTGACAGATGTAAAATGAGGGCTTGTCTTTCATTTTATGCAATAAAATTAAAGGAAAAACTTATGAGAAATAAGTACATAGAAAACTTTGAAAAAGCACAAATCGCTGAGAAAAATATTCCTGATTTTCGTGCTGGTGATACTGTTCGTTTAGCAGTAACAATTAAAGAAGGTGATAAAACTCGTATTCAAAATTACGAGGGTGTTTGTATTGCTAAACGTGGTCAAGGTACTGGTGCAACTATTACAGTACGTAAAATCGGTGCTAATGGTGTTGGAATTGAAAGAATTTTCCCACTATTTACTGATTCAATTGAAGAAATTAAAGTTATTCGTCGCGGTCGTGTTCGTCGTGCAAAACTTTTCTATCTTCGTGGACTTGCAGGTAAAAAAGCACGTATTAAAGAACTTAGAAGAAAATAATTCTTCTAAGGGCTTTGCTCTCTTAAACTCTCTACTTTCTTTTTAAATAACACCAATCATCAATAAAATCTAACTTATGCTATAATTTTTTTATGAAATTACTACTCAAAAAAATCTCTTATATTTTTCTTATGCTCTTTTTGATATCTGTTATATCATTTGTAGCCATTCACGCAGCACCAAATAGTTTTTTTGGAGCAGGAGAGCTCAACCCAAATATGACAAAAGAGGCTATAGCAAAGTTAAAAGCAGTTTATGGGCTTGACAAACCACTGCTGCAGCAGTATTTTGACTGGATGAAAAATATTGTCACATTTAATTTTGGCATCTCTTTTGTCAGTGGGCAGGATGTGAGTAGTGAGATATTAAAGCGTCTGCCTGTAACGCTTTGGATGAATATTATTGCCCTTGTTGCTGTGTTTATACTCTCGCTCTATTTAGGTGTCAAGTCAGCACTCAATTATGAAAATAAAACGGATTATATTATCCGTCAACTCTCACTGCTTTCATTTTCTATGCCATCTTTTTATCTTGCTCTGCTTTTTATTATCTTTTTTGCTATTAAGTTGTCATTTTTTCCAATAGCAGGTTTGCACTCTATAGAGCCAAAAGAGGGAGTGGCAAATATAGTAGATATGGCATGGCATTTGGCACTGCCTATTGGAGTGATGATATTTGTAGGACTAGGTAGTATGATAATTTACATCCGATCTTTGACTTTGGAAATACTTAAAAGTGATTATTACTATTTTGCGCGCTCACGTGGACTAAGTAAAAAAGAGTTGTTGCGTTACTATCTCCTGCCAAATCTAATGCCGCCAATCATTACACTGCTTGGGCTCTCTTTGCCTGGTCTTATAGGTGGAAGTGTGATTTTGGAGTCTATTTTTGGAATTGAGGGGATGGGACAGCTTTTTTATATCTCCGCACTCTCACGGGATTATCCTATCATTATGGGAATACTGATGATAACAGCTTTTTTAACTTTATTGGGAAATATGTTGGCGGATTTGATGTTATTGAAGTTAAATCCTTACATGAACAGAAGTTAGTTGTTGTGTATTTAAAAGCAAGGCTTTAACCCTGCTTTTTAGTTTTGGAGAGTTTTTAGTTAAAGAGTGCTTCGAGTGCATCTACTCCATCTTTTTTCTCTTGGATCTCACCGTTTTCACCTGTTATGGCATCTGTTTCTACAAGCTCTATCTGCATACCAGTCAGCATTGAAGCCAAACGGATGTTTATGCCGCTCTTACCAATAGCTTTTGATTTTTGATCTGCCGGAAGCGTGATAATTGCTTTTTCATTTTCACCCTCTTCATTTTTAACAATCTCAACGTGAGAGATAATAGCCGGGCTCATTACGCGTGAGACAAAAAGTTCTGGAATGTTTGTGTACTCAATACAGTCAATGTTCTCACCGATAAGCTCAGCACTTACAGAGTTTATACGTACACCTTTAACACCAACTGTTGCGCCTACAGCATCTACTTGAGGATGCGTTGAAAGCACTGCTACTTTTGCTCTCTCACCAGGAATACGTGCTGATTTCTCGATGATAACGGTACCATCTGCAATCTCTGGAACTTCAAGTTCTAAAAGTGCTTCTAAAAATTTAGGACTTGTACGTGAGAGCTCAATTGATATACCATGCTCTTTGTCCATATTTACACGTCGAACAACGGCTTTGATATGGTCGCCAACTTCAAAAACTTCACCTTTTATACGGCTTTTCATAGGAAGTACAGCACGAATCTCATCAACTTCAATGTACGTTGCATTTTGTGCATCAACACGTGTTACACGTCCGCTTACAAGTGTACCTACTTTTGATTTGTACTTGTTATAGACTTCATCTTCTACAAGTCTTTGAATGTGGTACTCGATTTCTCGGTGTAGCCCTGATGCCGCAGTTCTTCCATAATCTTCAAGATCATGGTCTATTTGGAGTTGGTCGCCTAGTTCTACTTGATCATCATACTCTCTTGCATCTGTGATAGAGATGTATGCAGGCGCACTCTCTTCATCTTGTAGTCTCTCATCATCATCTTCAACAACAGTAATAGTCTGAACGATTTTGATGTTTTTTGTATCTTCATCTACAATTGCTTCAAATGCAAAGTTTGGATCGATAACTCTTTTTGCAGTCTGGATAAATGCAGTCTTTAATGCTTCTAGTACTTTTTCAGGCTGCAGGCCTTTTTCGTGACCGATTGCCTCTGCAATGTCTAATATTTTTTCCATAGTTATTTCCTTAATTTTTAAGAAATCTTTCTGACAATGATAATTCTTTGAGGGGATTTCTTATTGAAGTAGGGTATTATACTCAAAAATGGCTAAAAACATCTTTAACCCAATTTTTAGTAGATTTTAAGTATAATGCAAAACTTTTAAAATAATGCAAAGGAAATTACCTAGATGGATTTAAAATTAGCTAGAACAGATTTAGAGGCGAAACCAAAAAAGATTGATTTGGCAAAGATTGAAGATAAAGTTGCAAAAGAAGAGAGTGTGATTTTTTACTTCGATAGAGAAAATTCTCACAAAGATCTACTTGCATTGCAAGATCACTTTGAAGAGCAGGGAAAAAGTTTTTATATGAGTGAAGTGAAGTACGGATTGTCAGATAATGACTATATGTACCAAGTTCATATTATGAGCTAAAGAGCAGCTTTATGAGTAAAAAACTTTTTATTGAGACACTTGGCTGTGCAATGAATTCACGTGACAGTGAGCATATAATAGCAGCTTTAGAGAAAGAGGGCTACGAGACGACAGATGATATGAAGATTGCCGATCTTATTTTGATTAACACTTGTTCAGTTCGTGAAAAACCTGTATCTAAACTCTTCTCAGAACTTGGAGTCTTTAATAAAAAGAAAAAAGAGGGTGCTAAAATAGGTGTGTGTGGGTGTACTGCTTCACATCTTGGTGAGCAGATCATTAAACGTGCTCCATATGTCAATTTTGTACTCGGTGCTCGTAATGTCTCAAAGATTACAGAGGTGCTTCATAAAGAGAGAGCTGTTGAAGTTGATATTAACTATGATGAGAGTGAATTTGCTTTTGATGATTTTAGAACATCTCCTTATAAAGCTTACATTAACATCTCCATAGGCTGTGACAAACAGTGTACTTTTTGTATTGTTCCAAAAACACGTGGAGAAGAGATATCTATTCCTGATGAACTAATCTTGCGTGAGGCGCAGCGTGCAGTTGATAATGGTGCCAAAGAGATCTTTTTACTTGGACAAAATGTCAATAATTATGGACGTCGTTTCTCTTCAAGTGAACATGAGAAGGTGAATTTTACGGAGCTTCTTCGCCGTCTCTCAAAGATAGAGGGTTTGCGTCGTATTCGTTTTACTTCACCGCATCCCTTTCATATGAATGATGAATTCATAGAAGAGTTTGCAAATAATCCTAAAATATGCAAATCAATGCATATGCCACTGCAAAGCGGCAGTACAAAAGTGCTCAAAGATATGAAACGCGGTTACTCAAAAGAGTGGTTCTTAAACCGTGTTGAAAAATTACGTTCAATTTGTCCTGAAGTTAGTATCTCTACAGATATTATTGTTGCTTTTCCAGGGGAGAGTGATGCAGATTTTGCTGAGACGATTGATGTGATGAAGCAGGTGAAGTTCGATCAGATTTTTTCATTCAAATACTCTCCTCGTCCCGAAACAGAAGCACAGCATTTTAGTGATGTTGTCGATCCTGAAGTTGCATCAGATAGACTTTCATATCTTCAAGCCCTTTATACACAACTGCTTGATGAAAAGAGCCAAACACAGTTGGGTAAAGTTTATGAGGTCTATTTTGAAGATTTAAACGCTGATGGTTATGTTTCAGGAAGAACAGACAACAACCTTGTAGTGAAAGTAAAAGGTTCGCAAGAGCTACTTGGGGAATTTAGAGATGTCAAAATCACAAAGATAGGACGAACTATCTATACAGGTGAGATTCTTGCTTAAAAAGTTCAGCCGCTCTTTGGCTCTACTTTTTGTTCCTTTTATTGGCTCTTTGGTCATCCGTTTTTTATATTTTACAAACAAAAAAAATTTCCATGTACCAGAGTCCATAACAGAGGAACCTGTTATCTTTGCCTGTTGGCATGGCGAACTTCTTATGCTTCCCTATCTTTACAAATATTATCGCAAGAAACCTTACGCAAAGGTACTTATCTCCCCACACTTTGATGGAGAGCTCATCTCACGCACGGTCAAATACTTCGGGCTAGAAACACTTGCGGGCTCATCTGATAAAAATCCTGCACGTGTGCTTATTCAGGCAATCAAAACAATCAAAGAGGGATATGACATAGGCATTACACCTGATGGACCAAAGGGGCCTCGTCATGAAGTGGCAGATGGCATTATTGTTATGGCTCAAAAAACAAAAGCTAAAATTGTTCTTATTAATGTGAAGCCGACAAAGTTTTGGCAGCTAAATTCATGGGATAAGTTTACAATTCCAAAACCTTTTGGTATACTTAACTATTATGCAAGTTCTGAGATAGATATCTCCGGTATGGAATTTGAATCTGCACGGAAATTGCTCAAAGAGGGGTTACTTAAATATGAAAGCTAAAATGCTCTTTCCACTTGTTGCTCTTGGTCTTGTAGTACTCATGGCAATTTACTTTCTTTTGAATCCCTCTTATGAGAAATCTATAGAGGCAAAATATTATTATGAGATTGGAGATTACCAAAAAGCATATGAACTTGCGAACGAAGCTTTTAGTATGGATCTATACAACCGTATGGCTTCTACGGTGATGGCGCAGTCTAAAATCTCTATGAAGTACCAAAAGTATGTTAAACAGGCAAAAGAGTATCTGCGTGAGATAAATGCTATAGCAGCAAAACAAAGCATATCTGATGCAGACAGGGCGAAGATAAAAATGATGAGCGAGATTATGGTGGATTCGTATGTTAAACTTGCTCCTAGTGTCATCACTGATGAGGCTTTGGTACAAGAGGCTAAGACATACTACAAAAACTTTGAGCAACTCCTTGAAAAAGTCAATAGATAAAAAAAGAGCAGATTTTTTAGATTATTTACAAAAACAGCGGGGCTATTCCAAGCTTACAGTCAAAAGTTATGCCCAAACACTAGAAGAGGCATTTGGCTATATTGAGATTATGAAAGAAAATAAGCAACTGCTTTTTAATCTTATGCCCTATCGTATTCATATTGCTTCACGCAATGCAAAAACAATCTCCAAAAAGCTCAGTGCTATTAGAAGTTTTGTAAAATATCTCAATGACAATGGCATGCAGGTGTTTTTACGTGCAGATGAGAGTATAAAAGTGGCAAAAACACTGCCAAAACCGGTATCGCATGAGCATATTATGGAAGCACTGCAAAAGGCAGATATGCAAGAAAAACTTGTGGTATTGATGCTTTATACGTTGGGATTGCGTATTTCTGAACTTGCCTCTCTTAAAGTAGAAGATATTAATAACGAATGGATTCGCATCATTGGAAAAGGTAATAAAGAGAGAGATATTCCGCTTCTTGAGAGTGTAAAGAAATTAATTGATGAATATTTATCAGTTTTTATGGTAAAAAAATATCTTTTTGAAAAAAATGGCGAAAGATTAAGCGAAAATAGTCTAAGATATATGATAACTAAAGTCTTTGGTCGTGTAGCATTAAAAGTAACACCGCATCAGCTTCGCCACTCTTATGCTTCATCACTGTTAAACAGTGGAGCACCGATTGTCGATGTGAGTGAGTTGTTAGGTCATGCTTCTATGGTCACAACGCAAATATATACAAAATTAGGTAGTGCATTGAAACAACAAAATTACAACAAAGCACATCCTCTATGTAAGGATGAAAAATAGTGCTTGCTAAAATTTTTGAAGCTTTATATTTGAAAGTTTTTGTCAATATTATTGTTAAACGTGCATCAACTGTTGTCTATATAGAGTTGTACTCAAAAAAAGGCAGTGTTGATAATATAAATGCCGAGTTTGAGACGATAGAAGTTAATGAAAAACTTTTAGAATTTATTACAAGTTACACACGAGAATCCCCTTACTACTATATTGCTGTTTTGGATTATTCCTCTTTGCAAGGTGCACTGCCAACTTGCTCTAAAAACAAACTGCCATACTATTATGATTTAAGCGATTGTGAGTATAAATGTTATGATGACAAATGGGCGTACTATACATCAAAGTCAGAACTTTATGAGATTGAGAAAACGTACAAGGCTGTAGGTGTAGATTTTATCTTTTCTCCTTTTGTTGTTCTTGCAAAATTTTTTAAAGATAAAATAGGTGGACATCTTGCACTCTATGCACTTGTTCAAGATAGTTTTGTCTCTATTGCTGTTTTTGAAAATTCAAAACTTCTGTATGCAGAACATCTTGATATGAATACAAGCAACGAGGTTGATGATATTCTTTTGACACATGATATGGAAGAAGAAGCGTTAGATCTTGAGATGGATGATGGCATTGATTTGGAAAATATTGATGTTGAGGATAGTGGAGATGCTATAGAAGATCTTAGTGATATAGAAGATCTTGATGCTATTGAAGAGATTGAAGATTTTGATGATGCTAAAGATGTTGAAGAGGAGCTCTTGGAGAGCGATGATGTACTGGATGAAGCTGATGAGGGTAGTTTTAATGAAGATTATCAAAGATTTTCACTTATACAGACATCAATAGCACACTTTTATAAAGATGAAAAGTATGAGAGTGCATTTTTAGAAAATATGTATATAGCAGATGCAGTTGGCGTGAGCAGTGACTTGAAAAAGTATCTTGAAGAGGAGATGTTTTTCAATGTTTACATCAGACACATAGAAATCGACGCTGAAGTGTGTGAACTGACAAAAGAGGAGCTTGGTTTATGAAATACAGTTACATAAAACCACGTAAAAAGACGCCTTTTACAGCAGATGTACAGTTAATCGTCACATTTTTTTCTATCACTATCATAATGCTAATCTCGACATATGCGTTTTTACTTTTTAAAGATTACTCATTTGCAAAAGAGAGAGCAAATCTCATGCAAAGTCGCATAGAGCTGGAAAAAAACATAGAAGATATGGATCAAAAAATTGCTTATATCAAAGAACAAAAAGCACTTTCAGAGAAAGTTTTTACACAAAATATGGTGCTTAAAGACTCTATTGCAAATCTTTTTGATCTTGTACCAGAGCGTATCACGCTCTCACGTGCAGATCTTTTACAAAATGGTTTGATCTTGTATGGTGTAACACCAAACAAAGATGTCTATAACTTTATGTTGCAAGCTCCACTGCGTTCTATTTTTCAAAAGACCTATACGAGTTTTTATCCTGCGGACGGTGGTTGGTTACATTTTGTATCGACAAACTATGTTAATGAAGATGAAGGTGAGGAGTTAAACAGTGAAAATTAATATATCCCGCCATCAGATTTATATCTTACTTTTGTCTATTTTTCTTTTTTTATTTGTTTTGGTTTTCTCTTTTGGACTTTTAATACCGGAAGGTCAAGAGTATAGGGTAAAAAGAACAGCGCTTAAAAAGGTGCAAAAAGAGTTTAATCAGTATCAGGTTTTTCATGATGAAACACTTACAACACTCAAAGATCTCCAGAGTAAAAATAGAAATATTATTACTGCATTTGATAGACCTTTTTCAGCTGAGCGTTTTGAGAAACAGCATAAGTTGCATTTTTCAACACTGACAATCTCTCAAGTTAAAAGAGCAAAAGATGAGGATGGCTTTTCTGTGTATGAAGTAAATACAACTTCGCATATCTCTTCACCGACAAACTTTTATGATTTCTTGGACGCACTCAATAAAGGTGACTGGATAATAGGTGTTAATTTCCCTATTAAGTTTGTACGTGATGGAGAGATGATTAAATCATCCTTTACAATGAAAGTTTATGCTAACAACAAAGACAAAAATGCTTCAGCCTCCACATCTTCTGCCAAATAGCCTCTGAGTTTTGGCTCAATCTCTAAAAGTCGCATCTTCTCTTTAAATGCTTTTGTCAGATTTTGTGCTTCAATGTAGGGTGCTATACAGATATATTGACCTACTTGCGTGACGATATATTTTCGTCCTACAATAAGACTTTTTTGCTCTTTTAGAAGTTTTCGCTCCTCTTTTGTCATTATATGCCCGATGGATTTAAGATATTTGTCTATATGATAGATATCAGAACGTTTGTCCTTGTGTTTGAAGCAGGCAAGTTGATTGATCTGTTTTGTTTCACTTTCGTTAATAAGTGCTTTTCTATCTTCATCAATATAATCAAAACTTTTTTTAATTCCTGAGAGATACTTTTGTAAAAGTGGTTGCGTATGTGCTTTTCTAAAATAGTTTCGGGTATATTTTTCATCGCTGTTGCTTGCATCTTCAAAATAGTGTAGATTATTTTTATTGAGATACGCAAGCAACTCTTGTTTGTCAAGATGTAGAAGTGGACGAATCAGTTTGTAATGCTCACGCAGTTCAATCTCTTGCATACCGCTAAGTTCAACACAGCCTGCACCTTTACAAAACTGCATTAAAAACCACTCAAATCTATCGCCTAGGTGGTGTGCAGTCAGTAGCTTGTCGTAGTTGCGTGAGGTGATGAGTTCTGTGAAAAAGGAGTAGCGAATTTTACGTGCTTGTGCTTCAAAGTTTTTCTCTATTGGTGCTGCTTCTTTTACAAAACACTCCAAGTTATATTTGTGTGCCAATTTTTTTGCATAGGCAATTTCTTCTTTACTCTGCTCACGCAACCCATAATCAACAATGGCAATGTCAAAAGGGATATTATTCTCTTGTAAGATGAAAAAAAGAGCGGTCGAATCTACTCCAGCCGAGAAGGCTAGTAGATTTTTAGAAGTTTGTAGAAGTTTTTTAGTCGTCTTTTTGAGCATTATCTACTGTTGCTGTTAAGATATTACCGACAAGTTCTGTAATCTTTGCCACATAAGCTTTGCCAAATTCAAGTTCGGTATTGTCATCACTGCGGTCATTGACATAGATTTCACCATCGATCTCAGGTGCCCAGAGAAGCTCACGTGCAGAGAGTAAGAACGCATGTTCATCACTCTCGCCGTCTATAACAATTTTGCGTGTTTTTCCTACCTCTGCTTGTAGTGATTTTTGTGTGCACTCAGCTGCAATATTTCCTAAAATCTGTGCACGTTGTGCTTTTGTTTCATCATCTATTTTATCTTTCATAGCATGGGCACTCGTTGTCTCTTCATCAGAATAAGCAAAGACATTGATGCGGTCAAACCCAAAAGATTTTACAAAATCACACATCTCTTCAAACATCTCCTCAGTCTCTCCTGGATGACCGACAATGAAACTTGTTCGTACAAATGAGTCTGGAAGATTTCTCATAAAATTGAGCAGCTCAAGCGTCTTTTGTGTTCCAAATCCACGTTTCATTATACGCAGCATATCATTATTAATGTGTTGAATCGGCATATCGAAGTAGTTATGGAAAAGTTTGCTTTTTGCTATGTTTTGTAAAAGTTTTATTGTCGTTGTTGAAGGGTAGAGGTAGAGAATACGTGCGCTTTTTACACCTTCAATAAGTTCTACTCTTTGAATAAGCAAAGAGAGACCATCTGTAACATTTTGGTCACGCAGGTAGGAACTAGAGTCTTGTGATACAAATGAAAAATCCCAATACCCTTTCTTGACAAGCCCTTCAACCTCACGCACGATAGAGTCCAGATTACGTGAGTGCAGCTTGCCTTTAAAGCTTGGAATGGCACAAAAAGAACAGGTCTGGTTACACCCTTCAGAGAGTTTGATATAGGCATGATAGCTTGAGCCCGTTACCACACGCTCAGCTCCGTCAATAAGATAGACTTCCTCAGAAAAACGGCTTTTTTTCTCAGCTAAAAGTTCATCAATCTTGTCATAGTCACCGACACCCGTAAAGATGTCAACTTCAGGAATCTGCTCCATCAGCTCATCTTTATAGCGCTCAGATAAACAGCCTGCCATAACTAAAAGTGAGTCATCTTTGCGTGTTTCATGCAAAGAGAGTACAGTGTTTAAAGATTCCTCTTTTGCAGCATCGATAAAACCGCAGGTATTGACAATGATAACGTCTGCATCTTCATTATTATCGGTAAGCTCAAAATTTTTGAGTTTTCCCATCATCACTTCTGTATCGACAAGGTTTTTTGTACATCCGAGTGAAACTATGTGGAGTTTATTTGCCATTTTTCTACTTTTTAAATATTTTTTGTAATTATACTATAATTAGGGCATGAAAAAATATGATGTACTTATTTTAGGCGCAGGAGCGAGTGGGCTCATGTGTGCAGGCAATCTTGGAAAAAAACTCAAGGTCGGCATAATTGAAACAAATGAAAAAATTGCAAAAAAACTTAAAATCTCCGGTGGAGGCAAGTGTAATATTACAAATGCGCAAGTCAGTGTAAAAAATTTTGATGGAGACTCAAGGCTTTTAGAGAGTGTGTTTAAGACCTTCTCACGTGATGATCTGTTAGAGTTTTTAGAGCGTTCACGTGTGGAGCTTGAACTTCGCAAAGGAAGATACTATTTTTGTAAAAACAGTGCAGAAGATATTATAAATCTACTCTCACGCAATGCGAAATATGCTGAATTTCTTTTAGGAGAGCGTGTTCTTGAGCTAAGAAAAAAAGAGCACTGTTTTGAAGTCGTGACAAATAAAACTTCAAGAAAAGCAAAGAAAGTTATTGTTGCAACAGGCGGAGAGAGTTTTAAAAGTTTGGGTGCGAGTGATATTGGTCTTGAAATTGCAAAATCTTTTGGTATTACAATAAAAGAGTTTAAGCCGGCTCTTGTAGGTTTAACACTGCAAAAAGAGCAGTTTTGGATGAAAGAGCTCAGCGGTCTCTCTTGTTTTGTAGAGATAAAAGTAGCTAATAGAGTCTTGCGTGAGGAGATGCTTTTTGCACACAAGGGAATCAGTGGTCCGGCAGTTCTCTCAGCCTCTTTGTATTGGAAAAAAGGCGAGATAAGTATAAACTTTTTGCCAAATGAAGATATAAAATCTTTGATTAAAAAAGGTGGCAAGAAGCTCGTTTCATCTGTTATACCATTACCAAAAAGATTATCAAAGGCACTGCTTGGGGCAATAGATTTTAAAGATAAAGAGTGCTCTAAAGTACAAAAAGAAGCCTTTGAAAAACTTACGCAACTCCATAATTATACTTTTGCTCCTGCAGGAAACTTTGGCTTTACAAAGGCTGAGGTAAGCCGTGGTGGTGTGGTTGCAGATGAACTTGATGACAAAACACTTGAAGCAAAAAAAGTGCAAGGACTCTATTTTATCGGCGAAGTGGTCGATGTAACAGGAGAGCTTGGCGGTTATAACTTTCAGTGGGCGTTTAGTAGTGCTTATGTTTGTGCAAAAGCGATTAAATAGCTATAATTCCACCAATGAAAAAAGATATAAATTTTGAAGTGGTATCACCCTATAAGCCAGCAGGTGATCAGCCACAAGCCATAGAAAAACTCAGCAAAAGCATACTTGATGGAAATCGTTATCAAACTCTAGAAGGGGTGACTGGTTCAGGGAAGACGCATACTATGGCACGTGTCATAGAGAAGACAAAACTGCCAACTATTATTATGACGCATAACAAAACACTTGCAGCACAACTTTACAGTGAGTTCCGTCAGTTCTTTCCAAATAATCATGTTGAGTACTTTGTCTCTTACTATGACTATTACCAACCTGAAGCCTACATTCCTCGTCAGGATCTTTTTATTGAAAAAGATTCTGCTATTAATGATGAACTTGAACGTTTACGACTCTCTGCAACGGCAAATCTGCTCTCTTATGATGATGTAATAGTCATTGCTTCAGTCTCTGCAAACTATGGTTTGGGAGACCCTGAGGAGTATCAGAGTATGGTACAGTCCATTGCTGTTGGTGATGAGATAAATCAGAAAAAATTATTACTTCGTTTGGTTGAGATGGGCTACTCACGCAATGACAGCTATTTTGACAGTGGGCATATCCGTGTCAATGGAGAGTCGATTGATATTTATCCTCCCTATTTTGAACAAGAGGCAATACGAGTTGAGTTTTTTGGCGATGAGATAGAAGCGATTTATACTTTTGAGGTCATTGACAACAAGCGTCTTGAAGATCACAAGCAGTTTACCATATACTCAACAAGTCAGTTCGCAGTCTCACGTGAGAAGATGGCTGTAGCGATTAAGCGTATAGAAGAGGAGCTTGATGAGCGACTGGCATACTTTCAAAAAGAGGGTAAACTTGTGGAGTATCAGCGTCTCAAACAACGTGTTGAGTTTGATCTTGAAATGCTTCAGACTACCGGAATGTGCAAGGGGGTTGAGAACTATTCTCGACTTTTGACAAATAAAAAACCAGGAGAAGCACCTTTCACGCTTTTAGACTATTTTGAAGTTCGTCATAAAGATTATTTGATTATTGTTGATGAATCGCATGTCTCTTTGCCGCAGTTTCGTGGAATGTATGCAGGAGACAGAGCAAGAAAAGAGGTTTTGGTTGATTATGGTTTTCGATTGCCAAGTGCTCTTGATAATCGCCCTTTAAAATTGGATGAATATATCCAAAAAGCACCGCATTATCTCTTTGTATCAGCAACTCCAAACGAGTATGAGTTGGAAAGAAGTGCGGTTAAAGCGGAGCAGATCATACGTCCAACTGGATTGCTTGATCCTATTATTGAAGTAAAACCATCTGATAATCAGGTTGAAGATATTCATGATGAGATTAAAAAGATAGTTGCCAAAGATGAGCGCGTTCTTTTAACAGTCCTTACAAAGAAAATGGCAGAGGCATTGACAAAATATCTGGCAGATTTGGGTATTAAGGTGCAGTATATGCACTCTGATATTGATACCATTGAGAGAAATCAGATCATTCGTGGTCTGCGTCAGGGAGAGTTTGATGTTCTTATAGGGATTAACCTCTTGCGTGAGGGCTTGGATATTCCAGAAGTAAGTCTTGTTGGTATTTTAGATGCTGATAAAGAGGGCTTTTTAAGAAGTGAAACGGCACTTGTACAGACGATTGGACGAGCCGCTCGAAATGAAAACGGTCGGGTGATTTTGTATGCCAATAAGATGACAGGTTCAATGGAACGAGCAATGGAAAAAACAAAGAAGCGCCGTGAGTTGCAAGAAGCATATAACAAAGCTCATGGTATAACACCGACAACAACAAAAAGAACATTAGATGAAAATTTAAAAATAGAAGATGCCGGTGGACTCTATGCAAAACATAAAAAAATGGATAAAATGCCGGCATCTGAAAGAAAAGCACTTGTAAAAGAGCTCTCACTAAAGATGAAAGCAGCAGCCAAAGAGTTAAACTTTGAAGAGGCGGCACGGCTTCGTGATGAAATAGTAAAAATAAAAAAATTATAAAAAGATATTTACCGCTATTAAATACTCTTTTCTCCAAGGGCAAATCCTCCCGTTGGTCTGAGCCTTTATGAAAAGAGTATTTAATAACTATTTTTATTTGTTTGCAAATATATGCAGGAAGCTAGAGAATAACAAACGTGAAAAAGGAAAACAATGGAAGATACATTAACAAATCTAGTAACCTACGGATATATAGGTCTCTTTATCTACTCCCTCGGTGGTGGATTCGTTGGACTGGTGGCTGCTGGGGTGCTGAGCTTTATGGGGAAAATGGATCTTGCTACTTCAATAGCAATTGCTTTTGCAGGAAATGCTTTGGGAGATATACTTCTTTTCTGGCTGACACGCTATCAGAAATCTATGATGGTAGAAGGACTGCGTAAGCACAGACGTAAATTAGCATTGTCGCATATTTTGATGAAAAAGCATGGTGACTGGGTTATATTTATCCAAAAGTTTATCTATGGGCTTAAAACTGTTGTGCCTATTGCTATTGCATTGACAAAATATGATTTTAAAAAGTTTGCAATTTTAAATGTATTTGCAGCGGCTGTCTGGGCTCTGGCTTTTGGGCTCTCTTCTTACTATTTCGGAGCAGCACTGAAATCATTTGCAATATTTATTAGTGAAAATAAGTGGCTTGCACCGGTTATTTTGTTGGTCATTGGTGGGGGTGTTTGGTTGTACCTCGAAAAAGCTACAAAGAAAAAAGTAAAAAAGTAAAAAAGTAGAAAAGACTACTTTTCTACTTTTGGTCCTGCTTCAGAGAAATCAAACTCGCTGTCTGCATTTTGGTAACGTGTAAAGTTTTTAATGAACATTTCGGCTAATTTATCACGTGTTTTATCAAACTCTTCTTTATCTTCCCATGCATTTCTAGGATTTAAGAGCTCTGGATTGATGTCACCTAAAGTTTTTGGAACTTGTAGTCTAAAAGTTTTTGTTGTATCAAATTCACTTTTATTGATTGTTCCATCTAAAATAGCATTGATACAAGCACGAGTGTCTTTGAGACTCATACGTTTTCCAACACCATAACCACCACCTGTCCAGCCAGTGTTAACAAGGTAAACATTTACATTGTGTTTATCGATTTTTTCACCGAGAAGTTTTGCATAGACTGTTGGATGGAGTGTCATAAAAGCCTCTCCAAAACATGCTGAAAAGGTTGCAACAGGTTCAGTAATACCACGTTCTGTCCCTGCTACTTTGGCAGTATAGCCACTTAAGAAGTAGTACAT
>Ga0256837_1000218_pt1 | contig 52169 bp, 61 predicted proteins | sample 4562384metaG_FD_185976 | JGI IMG/M metagenome (GOLD analysis project Ga0256837, IMG submission 185976) | Hydrothermal vent microbial communities from Guaymas Basin, Mexico - 4561-384 | ecosystem: Environmental > Aquatic > Marine > Hydrothermal vents | place: Mexico: Guaymas Basin | collected... | reverse complement strand
ATATCTTTACCTATTTTTAATTTACCCCCATCCTCATAACATCTATCCCTATAATTTTTATCAAAAAAAGTAATATTAGTATAATTAACGGCATCCATATAATAACCGATAGAAAGATAATCAGCTCTTAAGTTTAAAAAAATAAAAACTAAAAATAATAATAATTTTTTCATTATCTTTCCCTAAATAAATTAATTGCCGCAATAGGGAGCATTATTCCAATTGTTATAATTAAAAACATCTGAAAAAAATAATCAAAAGCAGGTATCCCGAGCATTTTATTTTCCTTTCGCTATCGCTGTTATCGTTAATCTTTGACGCCTGCACGGCGGGTGTGCGCTAGTTTGCCTGTTGCCGATTTTTGACGCTTTTCTTTCGGTTGCGGTTGCCTGGCTCACTACACTCACTGACGGCAACCGAAGAAAAGCTAAAAATCCGCAACAGTTTGCCTATGCGCTAATTACGAGATAAAGACAATGCCGCAAACAACGGTGCCATAATTGCAGTTAAATACACAAAAATACTGAACATAACATTAAAAATATTTGAATCAGTAAATTGAATAACACTCATAATAATCCTTTCATTTTTTTGCAACATCTATAAAAATATAGACACTCCAAAAAAGAAAAGTAAAACCGGCCAAAACAGAAATTAAACCTATTAAAAAATTATATTCATTAAATGTAACGCCTAAATCAGAATCAAAAATTACTTGAGTAAAAAATTTATAAGAATATTGCTTTAATTTATACAAATCTCCAGCGGTAATACCTGAAATATCATCTAACTGACTTATAGTAGTAATACCACCTTTATGTCTATTTAAAAAAGATTCTCTTTGAATATGTCTTACATCAGTAGAATTTTTTAATATTCCATATAAAGTATTGTAATCGGCGTGATTCACAAGTAAAAGAGTCATATTCTCTTCAACATCAGTAAAATGAACGTGAGAGTAATCACCTTCAGCCAATAAAGAAGTAACAAATAAAAAAAGACTAAGAACTTTTAGCAATTTTAATCGCATAAGCAACCCCCCATACAACTGCAATAGCAACTAATTCAATACTAAATAAAGCCGCAAAAGCGGCAGTATTTATAGTAATTGGAAGTTCCAATGTTAATTAACCTCTATTAGCCATTGAAATAGCTTTTTTAATACCCCAGATAACTGCAACAGCAGCTAAAACAAGGGCACCAACTTTCATAACATCACCGGTATTGTAAGCAACATTTGATAAATCTAAACCTGTAGCAGTATCATCAGCAAATGCACAAGAACCTAAAAGAACTAAACCGGCAGCTTTTTGAAATAAAGTTGCTTTTTTCATTTTCGTCTCCTTAAAATTTTTTGCCCAAACGGGCTAATTAAATGCACAAAATGCACTTAGTTAGACCGAATCCTGAATATATTCAAATTTAGGTAACAAATAATTATTTAAAATAAAATCCCTGTCTTCTTTTGTATTATAAGTCCAGAAAATATTTTTAGAACCAACCGTATAAAACAAAATATAATAATTAAGTTTTTCACTTGGAGTGTCGGGAGCAAAAATCCCGACAACATGTTCGATATTCACAGGATTATTAAAATTCTGTTTATCAAATATAAATTTCATTATTTTCCTTTATTCAGAGCTAAATCAAGTGGATTTTTATCAAAAACCAAATACTGCATATCAGAATTAGGAAATATATAATTACCGTTTTTAGTGCTCAAGCTAGTATATGGAATAGCAATATACTTACCCTTATATCCAGTCAGAGTAGAATAATGATCAATAGGAAACTGAACGTTTTCAGAAACAGTTACAGGAAAACCTTCAGAATCAAAAAACTGATTAAACACAGCAACTAATGCAAAAGTCTGAGATGAACCATCTGATTTTTTTCTTTCTTGCTGCTTAACACCTTGAATTTGTCCAATAAGAAAAGTCGTCATTTTAAACCCCTTTAAAGTTTTTGATTTACCCCCGATTTACAAGAGCCGAGAATCGGGGGACAACTCCCGGCTCAACTATCCCTCCCAACCACCCAAAAGATTTAAAGCTCTATTTGAGAGCCTAATTTTTCGTATAAATTTTTAAAAAAGCGATAATCTTCCTGCAACTCAGAAACATTAACATTTTCCAACTGTGCTCCATTTAATTCAGATATTAAATGTTCTAACTTATTCATATTTTGATAAGCTAAACCAATTAAAACACCTAATTCTTTACTGTTTAATTCAACTTTCATTGTTACCCCCTTACAGAATTTAAAATTTTTTCAGCAACTCTTTTTGATATTTCAGCTCTTGGATTAATATATCTTTGAGTAATCTCAATAGATGTATGTCCTAACGTATAACTAACATCTTCAACACTAAGTCCCAATGAATTAATGGCATAAGACGCCACAAGATGTCTTATGTCATGAATTCTCATTTTTTTATCTATATTTGCATATTTAAGTAATTTTCTAAATTGTTTACGAATGTCTTTAATTTTTTCACAGGTAAGAGAAGATGGAAAAACATATTGAGAATCAGGACATTCAACATCATTTATGATTTTTTGTCTTACAAGAATATCTTCAAAAATATCAGTCATCTGATAAGCCATAAGTTTTTTAGCTTTATTGATTTTCGGAGGAATAAAATATTGTTTTTTTTCAAAATCAATATAATCCCAAGTAAGTGATAAAACCTCATTAAGTCTCCTACCGTGAAGCAACAAAGTAAAAACACCTCTGAATTTTACATTAGGGAAATTCAATGCAGTATAAATAAATCTTTTAATTTCATCATCGGTAAAATTAAAATAAATCCTGTTATCAAATTGTGGTAACTGAACAAATTCAAAAGGATTTTTTTCGCAATATTCATTCATCATTGCATATTTATAAAGAACCTTAAAAATATCAACAATGTTTTTAACGGTTTTTGGCTGTAATCCTTTATCAAGAAGTTCATTAACAAATAATTGTGCGTCTTTATATTTAAAATCTGTTATAATAATACGACCATATTTATGCCCGAAGTGGGTATTATAATATGATTGTTTAGTTCGTAAAGTATGCGGAGTCATTGTATGTTTCATTATTTCGCAGTATTCTGCGAAAAGTTCATCAAATGTTAAGGAATGATTATGATTAAGTTTAAAGTTCATTTTTTGTTACCCCCAAAAATTAAAACTTGATTATATGTCAAGTATTATAATTGATAATTAATCAAAAGTCAAGAGAAAATTAACAAAAAGTCAATAAAAAATGAAAATAAATCAAAAAAAATTAGCAGAATATATTGGAACAGCACCAGAAACATTATCAAGATGGAAAAAAGACGAAAAAAAGAAAAAACATCTTGAATTATTAGAATTAGGATATTTAACAAAATTTAATAACGGGGGTATTACAATAAACGGAAATAATAACATTGTAGGCCATCACAATAAGATAATGATAAACGGTAACGATATTTGCGCTGAAATATGCGAATTACTTGAAAAACTTCCAGAACAAAAACAAAAAAAATTTTTTCATAAAATAATGGCAGAACTTTATGAGGAGATAGAAAAATGAAAAAAATATTATTTTTAACAATATTATTAATAGGAAATTTAATAAGTAAAGAAATATGTGATTTATATTATACAGAAAATTATGATTTTAAAAATAATATATATGATGAAGGAATGAAAAGTCTAAATAAAACAATAACAGTATATTGCGATAACCCTATAATAGAAAAAATAAAAAAAGAAGGATTTTTTACAGAAAAAACATCAGAAAAAACATCAATAATCCATGGCAAATATATTCATACAACATATTACAGAACATATTTTAAATATATTAAAAACTTAAAACAAAATAAAAACAGAAAAAAAAATAAATTTGATAAAACATTTAATTTTACATGTAAAGGACTATATAAAATTATTTATTCAAAACCACAATATCCAGAAAAATATTTTCAAATTAATTTCACTTGTAAAAATGAAAAAGAAGGATTAAAAAAATTAAAAAAACAGGGAATAAAAAAATATATAGTTTGGAAAGAAAGGAAAAAATACATAATTTATATAAAACCAGAAAAAGTAAAGTTAATAAAATTTAATATAAAATAAAGGAAATTAAAATGAAAAAAATCATCATTTTATTATTAGGATCTTTATTATTTGGAAAAATGTGCGAATGTACATTTTTAGTAAAAAAATCAAGACCATTATATCCATACATTTTTTATAAAGAAAAATTTCATTGTAAAAATCAACATCAAGGCTTTGAATATCAAAAAAGATTAAGATGTAGAAAAAGAACATTATGGAAAAAAAATAAAAAATATGAAGTTACAATTTGTCCATACTGGGTAAATTTAATAAAATAAAAAAATTCACAATTCACGTGAATTGTGATTATAAGATTAAATTATATTAATTAATGTTCATATTTAATTTCATGATTTTTAGATGTTTTTATCAACATATAAACACCAAAAATTAATATAACAGTTGATACAAACATCATTATGAATGTTCCATTCATTTTTCAAATCTCCTTTTTAATTTAGCCATTATATAAATACTTATAACTGATTTTGAAAATTATATCACATTAAAAAATCTCATCAAAATCAGCGCAGAAAGGCTCATAACCCGAAGGTCGGAGGTTCAAATCCTCCCTCCGCAACCAAACAGATCTTTCAGAATGTGTCTGACACTAAATCAAATCTTCAAGTTTTAAGTTTAATAATGCATTTCTTTTAAGACGATATTTTATAATTTACAAAGAATTTGAAAAATATTCTTATTAATACCATATTCTTTCAAGATATAAGCCGTTCGGGGGAGCAAGATGTTTTGAAATCAATTCTCCGCTAAGTTGTCTGTCGATATCGTTGATATTCAAAACCCCTTCGTTTATTTTTATTAAAAAATCGACAATTAATCTTATTTGTCCCCTTAGAAAACCGTTACCTTCAATTTTTATTACTGTGAAATTTTTGTATTTATATATATCTGTTTTATATATTGTCCTGGTGTAAGATTTTACTTCGCTCCCCGTTTTAGAAAAATATTCAAAATCATGTTCTCCTTCAAAGCGTTTTAAAGCCTGTTTTAACAGTTTGTAATTTATTTTATTGGGGTAAAAGGTTATATAATCATTTGTGTGAGGAGAAAATACAGGGCTTAAAAGATATCTGTAACTGCGTTTTTTTGCATTAAATCTCGGATGAAAGTTATCTTTTGTTTTACACAGTTTTTTTATATGTATATAAGGATGTAAATGATTGTTTAAAACTTTTTGAAGTTTTTTTGTCTCCCAAAAAGAAGGGGCGTTAAAAGCTATTGTCTGATTAAGGGCATGGACGCCTTTGTCGGTTCTTCCTGCGTGAAGTAAGGATGAGGTGATGTTTAATTTGTGAAAAATTTTTTCTATTTCACCTTGAACGGTTTTTTTATCGGGCTGTATCTGCATTCCGTGAAATTTGCTACCGTCATATGATATTACTGCTTTTAAAATTTTGTTTTCCTTTTATAAACAATATATCCTGTTACGGTAAATATGATTATCAGCATAAAAGTAATAAGAAGTGATTTGTATAATTTTGTTAATATTAAATAAGCAATAATAAGACCTATTGCATAAATCAAAGACCTGTTTTTATTGATTCTGGGGTGAAAAAAAGATATGGGCGGAATAAAAAATATTAACGCTAAGGGCATTAGTGCAAACGGTAGGTAAAAAATAAACAGGGATTTGAATTTTTTAAAATATTCGTTAAATTTGAATAAAGAATACCTGCTTTTAGGTATTTTTTGATTTATATACATTTTATCAAAATTAATAATTGCATGTTTATTTAATGCGTAAACGTTTCCTTTTTCAAGTTCGAATTTTAAATAATCCGAATCATTTTTCAGTTTTGCGAATTTAGAGATAATAAACTGGTTTTTTTCACTGTTGTATAAAATTAAATTTTCGTATTTTTTATTCTTTTTACCGTTTGCAAAAATATTCCATTGACCGAATCTTTGGGATATTTGTGATGTTTGGAAATTAAATCTGGCTTCTTGTTGTTTTTTATTTTTAAAATTAACAAAGGCGATTTTTGCATAGGGAATAGATACAAACAATATGATTAAATTGATAAAACTTAGCAGGACAGCCATAATTACAAAAGGTTTTATAATTGTTTTGGGCTTTACCCCGGAAGAAAACAGGGCTACCAATTCCTGGGTTTCACTGTGTTTTGCAAAGAGTGAAACAGCAGATATAAAAAAAGAAACGGACAGTGTTATAAACAGAACTTTCGGAAGGGAAAGCATATACATTTCGAAAAGATCATAAAATGTAATATGTATATTTGCCGTAATGTTTGCGATTGAGATAATAATAATTATTGATGTGATTAGAAAAAGAATCAAAAACATCATAAAAAAAATAGGTTTAAATCCGTAAATTAAAAATTTGCTGAGTTTATCCATAAATCGAGCTCCATAGCTGCAAAAAATAGTCATTAAAAATCCACACAACAAATGTTCCCAGAGCCAGAAAAGGTATAAAAGGAAGCTCAAAATCGCTGTTTTTTATTCTGTTATAAAGAGAAGGGATGATCGCAACCGCAGAACCGATAAATATGGCTATAAAAGCGAGTTTAATTCCAAGAAGAGCGCCCATGGTTCCGGCTACTATAATATCGCCTTCCCCCATTGCCTCTTTTTTAATGAAATAAGACACATAATATCTGATAAGGCTCATACCGCCCATTAAAATAAGAGCGTTTGTAAAATTTTCCAAAATAGATATTGAATGGAAAAAAGAGAGTGTCAAAGCCAGAAGATTTAAAGAATCAGGAACCGCTTTGTAGTCAATGTCAATTATGCTTAATGCAAGAAGCGTTGCAAATATGGCGAAATTTATTATAAAAAATATATCAAGTGAAGATGTTTTATAATAAACAATAACAGCCAAAAGTGCTGTTAGGAGTTCAATTACAGGGTATCTTACAGAAATTTTGGCTTTGCATGAGGCACATTTACCTTTTAGTATTATCCAGCCTATTACCGGAATATTGTGCCAAGGTTTTATTTTTGAACCGCATGAGGGACAGCTGCTTGGAGGTGAAATGATACTTTTCCCCAAAGGAACCCTGTAAATTACCACATTCAAAAAACTTCCTATACATAAGCCTAATATAAAAATTGTAAACAGTATGTAATAATCCATAATATCATATACCTCCAAATCTTCTTTGTCTTTTGTTAAATTCGTTTATAATTTTATCAAGTTCTTTTGCGTTAAAATCAGGCCATAAAGTTTTTGTAAAAAACATTTCGGCATAAGCACATTGCCACAGCAGAAAATTGCTGAGTCTTATTTCTCCGCTTGTGCGTATCAGCAGATCCACATCTTTGGGCAGATCAAGATGTTTTTGTATGTTTTCTTCGGTAATTTCTTCATTTTTAGCGTTTAATTTTTGCACCGCTCTTGTGATTTCATTTTTGCTTCCGTAATTCAGTGCCAGAATCTGTGTAAGGGAGGTGTTGTTTTTTGTTGCATCTTTTGTTTTTTTTATTCTTTTTTTTAATTTTTCCGAAAATTTTGATAAATCCCCTGCGGTTTCGAATCTGACATTGTTTTTCATATAGGTTTCGAGTTCGTTTTTCAGCCAGTTATCCAGCAGTTTCATTAAAAATTCAATTTCCATTTTAGGGCGTTTCCAGTTTTCCGTGGAAAATGCATACAGGCTAAGAGTATCGATTTCGGGTTTTTTTGCGCAGTATTCCGTAACGGTTTTTACGGTCTTTGCACCTTCTTTATGTCCTTCAATCCTTTTAAGTCCTCGTTTTTCGGCCCATCGGCCGTTACCGTCCATTATTATTGCCAAATGCATATTATGCCTTTAAATTCAAAAGATTTTCAGAAAAACCGTATATCGGGTTTACTTCTTTTTTTATAAGGATTAAATTCAAATCCAGTTCGTTTTCATATGTTTTAATCAGTAAAAGTGTAGCGTTGTAAGGTGAATAAAGTGTTAATGAAATATCTGTGATTTCACCTTCAATTTCGCCCAGATGATTAAAAACAGCATAAAATTTTACCCTTTTCTTGCTGTATTTATACTGTAATAAAGCTTTTTTTTTCTCATTTATTATAAAGTGGTATATTTTTTCATGGTAAGCCATAAGCATATTTGTATAAAATATAAATTCGGTTTTGGAATCCGAATTGGCAAGCTTGGTCAAAATTTCTTTTTTATTAAATTGGGTAAGTTTTTTATGAAAGTCTATTTTTTCAAGAATTTCCAGCAGTTTGGGTATGGGTTTCAGATTGGAAATCTGGATTTTGGCATTGTGTTCTTTAATTTCAGCAAAATATTTTTTCCCGGGTTTTAAAGGAACGGAGCTTTTTGTTTCAAGTTCACGGTTTCCGAGTTTTATCAGATATCTTATAGGATTGATTTCTTTTTTTACTTCTATTTTTACGGGAAGTGTGGCATTAAATTCTTTAATTCCCTCCAATCTGTTTAAAGTTTTTAAAACCTTCCCGAGTTTAGATATGTTTAAGGGCATCTGTCAGCTTTAAGGCGATATTTTCTTTTGTGTCCTGTTTAAATACTTTTGTGTCTGTTTCGGTTATAAAAATTATTTCGTTTTCATTGCTTCCGAAATCATTTTTTGTGAGCAGATTTAAACATATTGCGTCAAGGTTTTTGTCTGTTAAAGTTTTTTTTGCATAATAAAAGGCGTTTTTTTCATCCCTTTCGGCTTTAAATCCTATTTTTTTGAAGTTTTTTTCTCTTAAACTTTCAAGAATATCAATATTCTTTGCCATTTTCAGAATCATTTTATCGCCGATCTGTTCTTTTTTCAGTTTTCCCGGTGTGTATTCCGGTTTGAAATCCGATATTGCGGCGGCCATTATTAGATATTCAGGTTCTGAATGTAAAATTTCTCTGTGATAATCTTTGGCACTTTGGACTTTTATCAGTTTTATTTCTTTTGTCAGGCAGTGCTCTTTGCTGGATATCAGCGTAACATCAGCTCCTTTTATATAAAAGGCTTTTGCCAGGGCTTCGCCCATTTTTCCGCTTGAAAAATTACTTATAAAACGGACGTCGTCTATTTTTTCTATACTTCCCCCTGCTGTAACGGTAACTTTTTTATTTTTCCAGAAATCGTCTTTATTAATTTCTTTTAAGGCGCGCAGGAATATTTCATCCGGTTCTGCCATTTTGCCGGTGCCTGTGTCTCCGCATGCAAGAAGTCCTGAGCCGGCTTCAATAATGTTGAGTTTTTTGAAACTCTCCTGTGTTGTTTTGTGCTGATACATATTTGTATTTGCCGAGGGTGCAAACAGCACGGGAGCGGGGCATGCCAGATATGTCTGCAAAAGCAGGTTGTCCGCAATGCCGTTTGCCGCTTTATTAACGGTATTTGCCGTTGTGGGGGCTATAATATAAATATCCGCCCATTTGGCGTAATCAATATGGTTGAGCTCCCCAGACCAGTCTTCGTTTTGTTCGATGAGGACTTTTTGACGTGTTAAGGTTTCAAAAGTAAGGGGCGAAATAAATTTAGCGGCCGCCTGAGTCATTACCACCCTGACACTGTCGCCGTTTTTAATAAACAGCCTTATCAGCTCGCATGTTTTGTAGATTGCTATGCTTCCGGTAATACCGATTAGAACATTCACTGTTTTCTCCCGAAAAACTTATAATAAAAGTTTTTGACAATTTTAAGAGGAGTCCTGCTTATAGCAAGAGAACCGCTTTTTATGTCTTTATTGACGGTGCTTCCGGCTGCTATCATTACATCGTCTTCAATAGTGACCGGTGCAATGAGTTGAGTATCGCTTCCTATGAATACGTTTTTGCCTATTTTGGTTTTGTATTTGGCTTTGCCGTCATAATTGCATGTAATTGTTCCGGCTCCTACATTTGTGCCTTCTTCTATTTCACTGTCGCCCAGATAGCTTAGATGTCCGGCTTTTATACCGTTTAATTTTGAAGCTTTTACTTCCACAAAGTTTCCGATGTGTGTATTTATAAGTTCGCTTTTAGGACGAATTCTTGCCATAGGTCCCACACCGCTGTTTTTTATTACCGCTTCTTCAATTACGCTTAAAGGGCGTATTTCACTTTCTATTATAACGCTTTTTTTAATAACACAGCCGTTTCCTATTTCACATTCACCTTCAAAGCTTGAATAAGCGTCAATGTATATAGTTTTTGGAAGATGCATTATTACGCCGTTTTTCATCCAGAATTCTTTTATTCTCTCAGCCATGATCTCTTCGGCTTTTGCAAGGTCATATTTTGAATTTATGCCTTTGAAATTTTCTTCTTTTACTTCCATAGCTTTTACTTTAAGATTATCGTTTACCGCCATTTCAATAATATCGGTCAGATAATATTCGTTTTGGGAGTTTGCATTTGAGATACGTGGAAGATATTTTTCCAAAACATCTTTTTTAAAAAGATAAACCCCGGCATTGACGTGTTTTATTTTCAATTCATCCTCACTGGCGTCTTTTTGCTCTACTATTCTTTTTACATTTCCGTTATCTATTACCACCCTTCCGTATCCGTCAGGATTGTCCAGCTTCATAACACTCATGACAATATCTGCGTCAACATCCTGAAATCCGCCAAGTTCCTGTGCTTTTATCAAAGGCATGTCACCGTTTAAAATCAAAATTTTATTCTCTTTTAGGGGAACTTCTTTTACCGCTCCGCCTGTGCCCGGAAATTTTTCAAGGTTTTGTTTTAAAATATTTACAGGATAATTTTTAACAGTTTCACTGACTTTTTCAAACTGATGGTTTAATACTATATCAATGTGCGGGGTCAGTTTGAGGGATTCTTCTATGATGTATTCAATCATACTTTTACCGCAGAGTTTGTGCAGCACCTTTGCAACAGGTGATTTCATACGTGTGCCTTTGCCTGCGGCCAAAATTATAATTTGAAGCATACAAATTTCCTTTTTTTGTTATAATTATAGCAAAAAAGGCCAATTTAATGGATTTAGCAACAGTCATAGGAATGGTAGGTGCACTAGGTCTGGTTATTGCCGCAATGGCAATGGGGGTTGGGATTGGTCCTTATATCGACGGTCAGTCGGTGTTAATCGTTGTGTTGGGATCGATTATGACCCTGTTTATTTCCAATAAAATGGAAATGATGACTAAATTTGCAAAAGTATTTATGATAGCAATCAAACCGAATTATCAGCCGAATTATGAAGAGCTTATTAAAAAACTGGTTGATTACGCCACTCAGGCAAGAAGAGACGGAATACTTTCGCTTGAACAGGCGGCGGCAAACGAAGAAGATGAATTTTTAAAAAAAGGTCTTTCAATGGCCGTTGACGGCAACGAACCCGATACGATACGCGAGCTTTTGGAAATAGATATGGAACAGACGGATTCAAGGCATAAAAAAATGGCGGCTATATTTTCCAACTGGGCGGGACTTGCCGGAGCGATGGGGATGATCGGAACTCTGGTAGGGCTTGTTGCGATGCTTCTTAACATGTCGGATCCTTCCGCTATCGGTCCTGCGATGGCGGTTGCGTTGCTTACTACATTATACGGTGCAATGATAGGAAATATTTTCGGAAATCCGGTTGCAAGTAAACTTGGGTTAAGAAATGACGATGAACTTTTGGCAAAAACGATGATAGTTGAAGGTATTATGTCGATTCAGGCCGGAGACAACCCCAGAACCCTTGAAGCTAAACTGTTAAGTTTTCTTCCGCCTGTACAAAGAAAGTCACAATTTGAATAGGATAATTAATGGCTAAAAAATGTAAATGCGAATGTCCTGAATGTATGCCTGAATGGTTGGCTACATTCGGGGATTTGATGAGTCTTCTTTTATGCTTTTTCGTTTTGCTTTTGTCTATGTCAACCATGGATGCGAAAAAAGTCAAAGAAGCCATAGGCTCTCTGGCGGGGGCAATGAGTGTTTTGGAAGGCGGAACACAGACGGAAGTCAGTAGTAACAGAATACAGCAGGCTACACCTATTCAAAAAACTGATGAAACGGCTCAGACAGTCAATAAGCTTTCGCAGGCTGTTGCGGAATTCAGACAGTTTACGGCAGGCGGTAAAGGTCCGGCTATTGTTATGGAGGAAGGGGAGGAAGGGTTTTTTATCAGGCTTCCCGCGGATATTACGTTTAAATCGGGAAGTGCACAGATAGCAAACGAAGATTCGCTTTTGTTTTTAAAAAGAATTTCTCTTATTATTAAAGAATATCTTCCAAAAAATATAGAAATTCAGGTAAAAGGATATTCTGATAATGTTCCTCCCCCTGTAACGTCGCCTTATGCCGATAACTGGGAACTCAGTGCGGCAAGAGCTTTAAGTGTGCTTAAAATTCTGATTAAAGACGGAGTGAATCCTAAACAGCTAAGTGCTGCGGCTTACGGTGAATATCATCCTATTGCCGCAAATGCCACACCTCAGGGCAGAAAAAAGAACAGAAGGGTTGAAATCTGGTTTTTTGCCAAAAAGAAAAAATATAAAAATAAAATTCCTAAATCAGTCCTTGATAATTCTAAAAAATAGGATTTAAATGAAAAAAATTTTATTTATTCTGCTTCCTGTGCTTATTTTTGCAGCGGCTCCGCAGATACCTACGGTAAATCTTTCGTTAACCGCTCCGGAGACACCGAAACAGCTTGTGAGTGTATTGAATGTAACTGTATTGCTTACGTTTTTGGTATTGGCACCGAGTCTTATACTTGTAACAACATCATTTGTGAGACTGCTGGTTGTTTTCGGTTTTTTACGTCAGGCTCTGGGGACTCCTCAGTCTCCGCCTACAACGCTTTTGGTTTCTCTTTCACTTGTTTTAACATTTTTTATAATGGAACCTTATGCACAAAAAGCATACAATAACGGTATAAAGCCTTATACTGAAAAAAAGATAGGATATGAAGAGGCTTTTAAACGGAGTGTCAAGCCTTTTAAAATGTTTATGATTAAAAACACCAGGGAAAAAGATTTGGCACTTTTTTTCAGAATACGTCATTTGCCAAATCCGCAGACTGTTGATGATGTCCCTCTTACTGTTTTGGTGCCTGCGTTTATGCTTAGTGAGCTTAAAACGGCCTTTGAAATAGGGTTTTTGATATTTTTGCCGTTTCTGATCATTGATATGGTTGTCAGTTCCATACTTATGAGTTTGGGTATGATGATGCTGCCTCCGGTTATGATTTCTCTGCCGTTTAAAATATTGATATTTGTTTTGGTTGACGGGTGGAATCTTATTGTAATGGGGCTGGTGCAGAGTTTTAAATGAGGGAGAAGGCGGAAATAAGTTAAAAAAGGAGTAAAATGACTTGCAGTAGTTTTGGAAAATGCGGGAGCTGTGTTTTGTGGGAAATGCCTTATAAAGAACAGTTAAATATGAAAAGTGAAAAATTAAAAGAAATGTTTGCTGAATTTGATATGCCGGAAATTGAAGTGGTTTATGGGAATGACGAGCATTTCAGAGCAAGAGCGGAATTCAGAATATGGCATGAGGGTGATAAAAGTTTTTATGCGATGAGAAAAAGAAAAGAAGAAGGAAAAGGTGTTATTCCTGTTGAAGAGTGCAAAATTGTAGATAAAGCGATATACACCATAATGACGCCTCTTTTGGAAGAAATCGAAAAAAACGAAAATCTTAGATTTAAACTTTATGAAATAGATTTTTTAAGCAATTCAAAAGGCGAACTTCTTGTAACTATGATTTATCATAAGAAAGTTGATGAAAATATAGCTTCCGATATACGGAAATTAAAAGAAAAATTTCCAAATACTGATTTTATTGTCCGAAAGAAGGGAAGAAAATATGTGTTTGATAAAAATTATTTGATTGAAGAGCTGGATATAAATTCCAAAATATACAAATATAAAATTATAGAAAACACGTTTTCCCAGCCTAATCGTCAGATGAATCAAAAAATGATAGAGTGGGCTATGAAAAACAGTAAAAATTTAAAAGGCGATTTGGTTGAGCTTTACTGCGGAAACGGCAATTTTACCATACCTCTCAGTGAAAAATTCAATAAAATTATTGCTACTGAAATAAACCAGGAATCTATTGAAGCCGCAACTTACAACGCGGATATAAACAACAGGGAAAATATAACTTTTCTAGCAATGAGTGCTGCGGAGTTTTCTTCTCTTAAAAAGGAAAAATCCCCTCTTATTGCAAAATATGATTTAAAAAATGTTTTTATTGACCCGCCGAGAGCGGGACTTGACGATAAAAGCCGTGAATTTGTTAACGGATTTGACAATATCATATACATTTCTTGTAATCCGGAAACCTTACAAAGGGATTTGCGGACTTTGATAAAAGGCAGAACAGTGCAGGCTTTTGCGTTTTTTGATCAGTTTCCTTATACCAATCATGCGGAATGCGGGGTGGTGCTTAAAAAGTGAAAAGTGAAAAGTGAAAAATGGTGAAAGAGGGTGAGAAGATTAGAAAAGAGGTAAAATAATGAGAAGAGAGAAGGAAGAAATGAAAAGATTGGGAAATGAAATAAAGGTATGGAATGGAAAAATATATAGATATTAAAGATCTCGCAGGAGAGGTTTTTTTAATAATACTGTTTTTGGCAATAACCTTGGGCGCGTTTATAGCCCATAAAATTATTGAAAAAAGGCTGGAAAAATGAGAATTCTTATAGCAGGTGCCGGAGGAGTCGGAGGTTATCTTGCCGGTAAGCTTGCAGAATGCAAAAAAGATGTCAGTTTAATGCTTACTGAAAAAACATACGGGGTTATTAAAAATCAAGGATTGAAAATAATAGACGATCAAAGGGAATTTACAGTATATCCGCATATCGATGTCGAAGGGATATATGATGTTGTTTTTATAACAACGAAGTATTATCATCTTGATGATGTTATAAAAAAAATAGTTTCACACATAAACTCAGATACGCTTATAGTTCCCATACTCAACGGAGTCGCACATTTTGAGAAGTTTAAAAATTTAAAAGCCAAAACATTAAAAGCGTGTATTTATATACTTTCCAATAAAAAAGCACCGGGTGTAATTCATAAAAAAACACCTCTTTTTTATCTTTGTATAGAGGATAATGAAAAAATAAGGAAAGTATTTGAAGGGTGCGGGCTAAAAATAAAATTTTCAAACAATATAGATGAGGATATATGGAAAAAATATCTTTTTATTTCCACATTTGCCACTCTCCAAAGTTATTATAAAAAACCTACCGGCTGGATAATGGAAGAAAAAAAAGACGAAGTAGAAAAATTTTTAGACGAGGTAATCAGAATTGCGAAAGATTACGGTATAAATTTGGAAAACGAAAAAGAAAAAGTTATTAAACAGGCTCTTAATATTCCGTATGAAAGCAAAATGTCTATGCAGATAGACTTTGAAAACAATCAGCCCGCCGAAGTAGAAACTCTGACAGGATTTTTGGCTCAAAAAAGTGCGTTTATTGATAAATATTATCAGCTTCTTAAATAATTCTCAATTAATTTTTTTGCAACCAACGAATCGATTCTTCCGTCTTTTTTATACTTTATAACACCTTTTATTTCTTCTTCAACTTCCGCACTTGTGTAGCTTTCGTCAATAAAAACGGTTTTGCCTTCAAAAGAAATTAAGCCGAGAAAATGTTTTATTCTTCTTTGCATTTCTTCATTTGTCATCGGCAGGCCGACTACAAGTGTGTCGGCTTTATATTCATTTATTATTTGCGTGATTTCATCTGCCGCCTGGTTTCTGTTTTTCCTAATGACAGCAGGCAGAGGGACTGTGACGCTTCCGTTTGAAAAAGCTATCCCTATACGCTTTAAACCTACGTCAATTCCAATAATTTTTTCCATATTTCAGCCTTTTGTTGTAATTTTAATCTAGCATTTAAGGGACTCGGACTTGGTAAATATATCAGTGAAAAATGAAAAGTGAAAAGTGAAAAATATTTTTTGATAATTTTTTCGGCAGTTCTGGATGTTACGGCTGTTTTTTTTATTTTAGGATATTTTTTCAATAACTTTTCTATGTTGCAGGGCTTGATTATTTCCAAATTATCGTCTCTTGAATTGCCGTTTTTTCTTCTGCATTCGCATACGGCATCCCACAGGGCTATTTTGTGTTTTTTTAAAAAACCGATTTTTTCCCGGATATTTTCAGGTTTTTTATCATTAAATATTATTGCAAGTATGTCCCAAAACTGGTTTCTGGGATGTCCGTAATAAAATTCGTTTTCAAATGATTTAATGGATGGAAATGTTCCGAGTATTAAAATTTCACTTTCTTCAAAAACAACAGGTTTGAAAGGATGATTTAAAATCTTTAAATTATTCTCCATTTATTTAAAATACGCTTTTCCATTTTTAATTTCCACTTTGCCTTCAAGCTCCATTTCGTAAAGGATATTGCCATATTTATCCAATGCTTCGTTAAGTCCTAAAACTGTGCTTTTTTCTTCAATACCGAGATTGTTGCAGAATTCGTCAATATCCCATATTACTTCGGCAAGTCCTTTTTGCGCAAGGTGTCTTGTGCCGGAGCTTTCACCGAGTCTGTGAGGAAGGACATAAACTTTTTTACCAAATTCTCTGGCCCATTCAAAACTTCTCATGCTTCCGCTTTTAAGTTCCGCTTCGGCAATAATTACAAAATCGCTTATTTTTACTATTATTCTGTTTCTTTGCAAAAAAGTATGTTTAAAAGGTGCGAAATTTTTTTCATATTCACTGATGGCAAGAGCATTTTTATATATGTTTTCAATTAAGTTTTTATTTGATTTAGGGTAAATAATATCAAGGGAAGAGGGCGATACGAAAATGGTGTTGGGGAATGCTCCTTCATGTGCGGCTTTATCGATGCCAAGTGCCCCTCCGCTGACAATGACATATTTTTTTGAAAGCCTTCCGGCAAGTGTTTTTGTCACTTCTTTTGCGTATTTGCCGGCTCTTCTGCTTCCGACTATTGCTATTTTTGGTTTGTTTAACAGTTCGGTGTCGCCTTTATAATATAATTCAAACCCGCAATAGTTTATTGTTTTATTATTCAATTTTTAATTCTCTTTATCCAGTTCGTCAATATAAACCACATTGACATTTTTAAGAATATCTTTTGCGTTTTTTAATGTTTCAAGGGTAACGGCGTGGGGGTGTCCTATCGCTATTGCATAACCTCTTTTTTTTGCAATTAAAACAGCTTTTTTCAGTTGGTTTCTGATATACTGTGTTTGTTCGATATTATCAAGAAAAATATTCCTGCTATAAAGAGGAATGTGGAAGTTTTTGTTTGCCTGTATAGCTTTGGAGTTTGGTGTCGTTTTAGAATCTACAAAGCCAAGATGTTCTGTTTTTAGTGCTTTAAACAGTTTTTTCATTGATTCATTGTCCGCTGTAAATGTGCTTCCTGTGTGATTGTTTATATATTTGGCTTTTGGAAATTCTTTTTTTATCTCTTTAATTCTGTTTAAAATTTTTTTATAAGAATCTCCGACATTTAAAGTTTTCGGTTCCGGTTTCGGAAAATGTATCGCCTGCATGGGTAGGTGCACCATATAGCGGGTAAATTTGCTTGCGTAAAACGGTGTGTTCGGATGTGTTTTGGTAGGAGGGAAAAAAGACGGTGTTATATGATATGGGATTGCTTTAATGCGTTTGATGTCAGTATGAAATGAAACATCATCTATGATGATTACAAGTTTCGGTTTTTTTACAGTAGTAGTATCTGTTTTTTTATTCAGATTAAATTTTGGAGGTAAAATAACAGTAGTGTTGTGAGATTTTTTATAGTCGATTATTTCCGATGATATGGTTGATTTTGAAGGTGTGTTTTGTTTTTTCAGTTTTTTTATTTTCTGTTGGAGTATTTTTATACTGTTTTTTGATTTGTGAAGTTCTTTTTCATATGTTTTCTGGGTATATAATATTCCAATAATAAAAGCCAGAAGAGAAAAAATAACAAGCAGAAGAAAATAGATAATATATTTTAGTTTCGGAGTCTTCTTATTTGAAGACTTTTTTTTAGAATGTTTTTTCATTTTTCAAGTATTATTTCTACTTCCAGGGTTTCAATTTCTTGATTTGAGTTTGATTTTATATGAACGTCTTTAACATTTAAATATTTTCTTATCACGCTTATAAGGTCTTTTTTCATATCTTCAAAACTGTCTATTCTGGTGTTTGCCCTTTCGTATGCAAGCATCATCATGAGTCTGTCACGTGCTACGTCTTTGGATTTTTTCTTTTTAAAAATATCAAAAAAACTCATTTGAAAAGTCCTTTTATTTTGCCGAAAAATCCTTTTTTACTTTTTAAATCCAAAAATTCGGCTTCTTTTCCGGTTATTCTGTTTGCAATTCTTCTAAATGCCTCACCTACCAGAGATTTTTCATTAAGAGCAATCGGTTCACCGAGGTTTGTTGATTTTACAATATCTTCATCATCGGGAACCACGCCAATTAAAGGAAGGGCGAGAATGTGCAGAACATCTTCAATAGAGAGCATTTCGCCTTTTTCAACAAGTTCAGGTTTGATTCTGTTTATAATTATATGTTTTTTAACTTCTTCGCCTTCTTTGGCTTTTTTGCTTTTAGCGTCAATTATTCCTATAACCCTGTCTGCGTCTCTTACGGATGATATTTCCGGTGTGGTTACCACCAGCGCTCTGTCGGCAAGATAGATGGAATGTTCGAAACCGCTTTCAATTCCGGCAGGCGAATCTATTAAAATGTAATCAAAATCTTTTTTAAGCTCTTCAATAAATTTTTCTACTTTTTCTTTATTTAAAACATTTTTGTCTTTTGTTTGGCTTGCGGGTAAAAAGTGAAGGTTTTGGGTTCTTTTGTCTTTAATTACAGCCTGTGCCAGGTTGCAGTTTCCTTCCATCACATCCACAACGTCATAAACAATTCTGTTTTCAAGCCCTAAAATCATATCAAGGTTTCTAAGTCCTATATCAAAGTCAACGGCAATAACTTTTTTACCCAGTTTAGCCAAAGCTGTTGCAATATTAGCGGTTGTTGTGGATTTGCCAACTCCGCCTTTTCCGCTTGTGATAGTGATAATCTGTGCCAAATTAACTCCTTTATGTAACTTATAAAACTTACATTATAAACTTTATAAGTCCCAAAAAGAGGGAAAAATCAGTTTTTAGTCTGGTCGACTATTTTGTTTTTTGTAATCCAAGGCATCATTTTTCTTAATTTGTTACCTGTTTGTTCAATCAAGCTGTTTTCAGCAATTTTTCTTTCAGCGTTCATTCTCACATATCCGGCTTTTCTTTCAAGTATGAAGTCTTTTGCGAATTTACCGTTTTGGATTTCAGTTAAAATCTCTTTCATGGCTTTTTTGCTCTCTTCTCCTATTACTCTCGGACCTGAGACATAATCACCATATTCGGCAGTGTTTGAAATAGAATATCTCATAGTCGCTATACCGCCCTCATACATTAAATCAACAATTAATTTTAATTCATGAAGACATTCGAAGTATGCCATTTCAGGCGCATAACCGGCTTCTGTTAGGGTTTCAAACCCTGCTTTAACAAGAGATGTGACACCACCGCATAAAACTGCCTGCTCACCGAAAAGATCAGTTTCAGTTTCATCTTTAAATGTTGTTTCGATAATACCTGTTCTTCCACCGCCTATTGCACTTGCGTATGAAAGTGCCAGGTTTTTGGCTTCTTCTCCTCCTTGATATACTGCGATAAGATCAGGGATTCCCCCGCCTCTTACGAATTCGCTTCTTACAGTGTGTCCCGGAGCTTTTGGGGCTATCATTATTACGCTTAAATCAACTCTGGGTCTGATTTGTCCGAAATGGATATTGAATCCGTGTCCGAATGCGATAGTTGCACCTTTTTTGAGGTTTGGTTCGATTTCTTTATAATAAACATCCGCCTGAATTTCATCCGGAAGAAGAATCATTACAACATCAGCTTCTTTAACCGCCTCATTTACCGGAAACACTTTAAATTCCTGTGCTTCGGCTTTTTCCCATGATTTGCTTCCTTTTCTAAGACCTACAACAACTTCAACACCGCTGTCTCTTAGATTTAGTGCGTGAGCATGCCCCTGGCTTCCGAATCCGATCATTGCTACTTTTTTACTTTTGATTATGTTTAAATCACAGTCTTTGTCATAATACATATTTAGTGACATTTAAATCTCCTTTTTTTTGGAATTATATCAAATAATTTGTTATAATTGACTGTTTTAATGAAGGAGAGGATGAATGAAAAAAATATTGCTTTTTTTTGTATTGTTTAATATGCTGTTTTCAGCGGAAAATAATTTAAAAAATTTGTCTCTTACAGAACTTTTTAATCAAAAAAAATATGCTTATATTTGTGATAAAAGATGGGATTTTATTGATAAGTATAATAATAAAAAAGAAGATTTGCTTTCTCTTGTTGCGTATGCCTGTCTTAAAAAAAGAAACATAACTCCCGCCCTTGATTTGGCAAAAGTGCTGAAAGTTACAAAAGAAGGCAGAAAAAACGCCACATATATCGTTACGCTTTTTTTAATGAAAAAACTAATAATACAGATGTTGAATGACGATATGTCTATTACGAATGTCAGTTTGCCTCAGATTACGGATAATAATCTAGGAAAAGCTTTTTATTATATACAGGAAGGCAAATTTACTAAAAACAATTACAAAATTACAATAAAAACAGATAAAAATGTGTATAAAATAAGGCTTACAAACCACAATAACGTCCTAATAGAAGAATATTCTGGCGATAAACTTATAAAAAGGGAGTATTACTGGTGAGAGCAGAAGAAAAATGGGTTAGTGACGGCGTAATATCAAAAGAGCAGTATAAAAAGGCTCTTGAATATCAGCAAAAAAACCCGGCAAAAAAATTTGTAGATATTTTATTTGAAAAAGGTTTTATATCTAAAAAAACATATTTGGAAACCGTTTCCAAAAGTATGGGTATTAATTATGTTGATGATTTGGAACATGTAAGGCTCAGAGATATAAAAATACCTGTAAATATTTTAAAACAGACGCTTTGCGTTCCTGTGGAAGTTAAATACGATAAAGTTATAGTGGCAATGGCAGATCCTCTTGACTGGAATGCTCAGGCTCTTATTAAAAGGTTTTTTCAAGATAAAAATCTTGAAATAGTTCTCGGATTCAGGGATGATATCAGAAAAATAATAAAAAAAGTAGAAGACAGGGAAAAAGTAAAAGAGATACTGTCCGATATTAAAAAAGAACTGAGGGGGCAGGAAGTAAAAGGTGATGAATCTGCAATTATGAGGCTTATCAAGTATGTTGTCGTAAGTGCCATTGAAAGAAAAGCCAGCGATATTCATATAGAAGCTCAAGAGGGTGAAGCGGAAGTTAGAATAAGGGTTTTCGGGACACTGTATGAATTTTTGGATTTTGAAGAAGAGATTTTTTATGCCATAAATTCAAGAATTAAACTTTTGGCGGGACTGGACGTGAGCGAAAAAAGAAAACCGCAGGACGGTGCGTTTTCAATGCAGTTCGGTAAAAATAAATTTGATTTCAGGGTGTCAACCCTCCCAACAATATGGGGTGAAAGCATAGTTATAAGGATACTTGACAAAAGAAGTATTTTAAAACAGATTAATGAAATAGGTATAAGCGATAAGAATTTAAATCTGATAGAAAAAGCACTCTCTCAGCCTAACGGTATTTTCCTGGTTACCGGTCCTACGGGGAGCGGTAAGTCTACGACATTGTATGCGGCACTTAATAAAATAAATAGCCCCGATAAAAAGATAATTACCGTTGAGGATCCTGTGGAATATAGACTTAAAGGTATTCAACAGGTGCAGGTTCATCCAAAAGTCGGGCTTACATTTTCAGGTGCTTTAAGAAGTATTTTAAGGCAGGATCCGGATATCATAATGATAGGTGAGATAAGAGACCTTGAAACACTTGAAATTGCCATTAAAGCAGCAATGACAGGGCATTTGGTTTTGTCTACACTGCATACTAATGATGCGGTGAGTGCGGTAAACAGAATGATTGATATGGGTGCTGATCCGTTTTTGGTTGCGACGGCGCTTATAGGTATTGAGGCACAGAGGCTTGTAAAAACCATATGTCCGCACTGTAAAACCACTTACAAACCTGCCGATGTGTATCTTGACCCTATAAAAAACATTATTCCGAAAGATTCCGTTTTTTATATGGGCAAGGGGTGTGAAAAATGCAATATGACTGGTTTTGCCGGCAGAACGTTGATTACGGAAGTTTTTTTGAATGATGAAAATCTTGAATCGTTGATTTCAAAGAAAAAAGAAAAATTGGAACTCTTGCATTATCTTAGAGGAAAGGATTTTAAAACAATGTTTTACGACGGACTTATAAAAGCTTTAAGAGGCGTTACAACACTTGAAGAAGTTTACAGGGTGGCTAAGCTATGAAATATTATAAAGTAACTTTTTTATACAAGGGACAACAGCAGGACGTAGTATTAAAGTCGTTAAATAAAGCTGAGGCTATTATTGACAGCAAAAAGCTTAACAAAGGGCTTATGGTTAAAATTGAAGAAATTCCTATGCCTTTTGAGGAAAAGCTGAAAGTTGCCCAGAATATATTTAAAGTCAGAATAATGCGCAGAAAGCTTAATTATCCTACATATATATCTTCTATAAGACAGCTTGCGGTTTTGGTAAAAGCCGGTATATCGTTAAAAGACGCTTTGGAGGATATATCAAACAATACAAAAGACGCTCTTATAAAAGAAGTTTTTTTAAAGGCTGCCGAAGCAATAGACAGCGGTAAATCCCTTTCCGATGTTTTTTCCGATTATGAAGAATATCTCGGTGGGATTTCACTCGCCATGATAAGACTCGGAGAGCAGACGGGTGATCTGGTAATGGCTCTTGAAAATCTTGCAATTATATATGAAAATATGTATGAAAACAGGCGTAAAATGGTAAAAGCTCTGCGTTATCCTGTAATTACACTTTTTGCAATAGCCGGTGCGTTTGTATTTTTGATTTTGGTGGTAGTGCCAAAATTTAAGGCAATGTTTGATCAATTGCATGCAAGTCTGCCTTTGCCTACAATAATGCTTCTAAAAGCGGAGGAGATTTTGTCGAATTACGGTTTACTTGTTTTGGGCGGTTTAACGCTTGTGTTTCTTGTTGTGAATTTCTTTTATAAAGTATCGCTTGATTTTAAATATAAAGTTGATCAACTTTTATTAAAAACTTATTTAATAAATAAAATTATTTTATATTCTTCACTGCATAGATTTCTTATGACGATGGCGTCATTGTTAAAAAGTGGTATTCCTCTTGTGGATGCCCTTAAAATCAGTGAAGGGATTATTGCCAACGAGGTTATAAAAAGAAAAATTCAGGAGATTATAAAAGGTATTAATCAGGGCAGGAGTTTTGCCGAAATGATTGCGGAACAGGATCTCGTAAATTTCGTTGCGCTTAGAATGATCAGTGCCGGGGAAGAGTCGGGGGAGCTGGATTCCATGCTCGACAGTGCGGCCGGATACTATGAAGACAGGTTCCAGGATATTATTGATAATATGCAGGCTGCAATCGAGCCTATTATGCTTTCAGTTATAGGCGTGCTGGTTTTGTGGATTGCGCTTGGAATATTCCTTCCTATGTGGGATTTGGCAAACGCTGCGAAAAATATGTAATTACTTTTCGAACTCGTCCAAGAGTTCGTCTTCATCTTTTTTATTCATCTGATAATTTTTGTATTTAGGATCATTTGCAACTTTTTCAAAATCTTTTTTTAGTTTATTATATTCTATTTTTATATTCATTATAGCCGCTGCCACACCCCAGAAAACCCCAAGCCACAGTGTCCATGTGCAGCCCGTCCATTTTTTCATTAAAATTCCCGCGCCTATTCCCATAAGGACGGCAACTACTATTGATATTCCCAAAGAAAGCTTTTCAGCCCCTTCTACGGTTTTGCCGAATTTTCCTTTTTCGTGTTTGTTATCCATTATAAACCCGGAGCAATTTCTTTAAATGCATCTAGTGCGGAGTTTATATCCGAATCCGTCATTGCAGTGCATATAAATCCTGTTTCATATGCGCTCGGTGCAAAATAAAAGCCTTTTTTAAGCATTTCAGAATGGAATTTTGCATATCTTTTTGTGTCGGATTTATTTACATCGTCAAAATTTTCGGGTTTAACCGAATTAAAGAAAAAGCCGAACATACTTCCTGCTGTGTTTGTCTGAATGTCTATACCGTTTGCTTTTGAAATTTCTTCAAATCCTTTCATAAGTTCTGTCGCTTTTTCTCCTAAGCTTTTGTAAATATCCGGATTTGATTTTAGTTTTTTAAGCATTGCAAGCCCGGCACTCATGGCCACCGGATTTCCTGACAACGTTCCTGCTTGATATATCGGACCTTCCGGGCTTAACTGCTGCATAATTTCTTTTTTACCGGCAAAAGCGCCCACAGGCATTCCCCCGCCTATTACTTTACCGAAAGTTACAATATCAGCTTCAATACCGTAAATATCGAAACTGCCTCTGAGAGCCGCTCTGAATCCGCTCATTACTTCATCAAAAATTAAAACAGCCCCGTTATCTGCACAAAGTTTTCTAAGCTCTTTTAAAAATTCTTTTTTGGCAGGAAGAAGGCTCATATTACCGGCTATAGGTTCGATAATTACACAGCCTACATTTCCGTTTTCAAAGCATTTTTTTACACTTTCAATATCGTTGTATTTTGCCAGAAGTGTGTGTTTTGTAAAATCAGCCGGAACTCCCGGGGAGCTCGGTGTTCCAAAGGTGGCCGCACCGCTTCCGGCACTTACCAGTAAAGAATCGCTGTGTCCGTGGTAACATCCTTCAAATTTTATTATGTCGTCTTTTCCTGTTACACCTCTTGCGACTCTTATGGCGCTCATAGTCGCTTCCGTTCCGCTGTTTACAAATCTTATTAAATCAAGATGCGGAAAAAGTTCAAGGACTTCTTTTGCCAGTTGCACTTCAATTTCTGTCGGCGCTCCAAAGCTTACGCCGTTTTGAACGGCTTTACAGATTGCGTTTTCTATTGTTTTATCACAATGTCCGAAGATCAAGGGACCCCAGCTTTGTATAAAATCAAGATATTTGTTTCCGTTATTATCATATATATAAGCCCCTACGCCCTTTTTGATAAAAGGAGGTTCCCCTCCTACACTTTTAAAAGCTCTTACGGGGGAGTTTACTCCGCCGACTATATATTTTTTGGCTTCTTCGAAAATACTCATAACTATCCTTTTTATTTAATATTTGCTAAAATTATACAAAAAAAGGTTTGCAATGAAAATAGATGAAACGCTTGTTAAGAGATTGGAGACTTTGTCAATGGTTGAGATTGAAGATAAAACTTCAATGGCAAAAGACTTAGCGGAAATAGTGGGATTTGTTGAAATGTTAAAAGAACTTGATACGGACAGTATTGATGCAACATTTTCAACTCTTGACATTTCAGCATATTTAAGAGAAGACACTCCTGCACAAAACGGAGTTGTAAAAGACATACTGGAAAAAGCACCGAAATCAAAAGACGGTTATTTTATAGTCCCTAAAATAATAGAATAAGGCAAAATTATGGCACTATCATATTCATTAGAACAGCTTTTAAGAAGTATTAAAGATTATAAAGCTTCGGATTTGCATTTGAATGTAAATGCCGAACCAATGCTTAGAATTGACGGTAAACTGACTCCTTTAAATCTGGAAAAGCTTACAAAAGAAGATGTAATTGAGCTTTGTTACTCCGTTTTGACCGAAAAACAAAAAGCAGCACTGGAAGATCAATTGGAACTTGACTTTTCATTTGAAATTCCAAAAGTGGCGAGATTCAGAGCAAATTATTATTATGAAAGAGAAAGCCTTGCGGCGGCTTTCAGAATTATTCCCGAGCGTCCTTTTACTCTTGATGAACTGCATGCCCCGTCTATTTTTAAAAGAATGGTAAGAAAAGAAAAAGGTCTTATTCTGGTAACAGGACCAACCGGAAGTGGTAAATCAACAACACTTGCCGCAATGATAAACGAAATAAACGAAGCTTTTGCAAAACATATTATTACAATTGAAGATCCGATTGAATTTGTTCATAAGCATAAAAAATCCCTTCTTTCCCAAAGGGAAGTCGGAAGGGATACAAAAGCGTTTTTAAATGCTTTACGTGCGTCACTTAGAGAAGATCCTGATGTTATTTTGATTGGTGAGATGAGGGATAAAGAAACTATAGGTGCGGCTATTACGGCGGCGGAAACAGGACACCTTGTATTTGCCACATTGCATACCAATTCAGCGTCGCAGACTATAAACAGGATTGTGAATGTCTTTCCGGCTGACGAGCAGGATCAGATAAGAACACAGCTTTCAATGGCGATATTGGGGGTTATTTCCCAAAGTTTGTTACCCAAAATAGGAGGCGGCAGAATAGCGGCACACGAAATAATGATAAACAATCCGGCTATTGCTAACCTTATTCGTGAAAATAAAATCCAGCAGATTTATTCTCAGATGCAGCTTAATCAGGGAGCAACGGGAATGCAGACAATGAACCAGGTTTTAAGCGAATATGTTAGACGCCATTTGATAGACAAAGATGTTGCGATGTCTTATACGACTAAACCGGAAGAGTTAAGAAAGCTCATAGGGGTGTAATTGAAGTGAAAAGTGAAAAAAGTTAAAAGTGAACAGTGAAGAATTAAGGTTGAAGGGGAGAATAAGTAAAAAGTGAACAGTGAAAAGTGAAAAGTGAAAAGTGATAAATTAATGCAAAAAGATATTTTAGTTTCTTCTTATGATTATATCCTGCCGGAAAATTTAATAGCCAAATATCCCGCAACCCCGCGGGACAGTGCCAGGCTTCTTGTATATGACAGAAAAAAAGACAGAATAATTCATACGGTTTTTAAAAATATCCTTGATTTTACAGAAGAGAAGCATTTTGTTTTTAATAATACAAAAGTTATAAAAGCACGTATTTTTGGGAATAAAGATAGCGGGGGTAGGGTGGAGCTGTTGTTAAACCGGCCTTATAAAGACGCCTTTCTTGTGTATATCAGAGGCAAGGTAAAACGCGGCACCAAAATATATTTTGATAAAGGCTTGACGGCCGAGGTTTTGGAACTGCTTGAAGACGGAAGCAGGATAGTTAATTTTAAATGGAAAATGGAAAATGGAAAATGGAAAATTTTGGAATTTTTAGAACTCGTTAAAATTTTAGAAAAAATCGGGCATGTTCCGTTACCTCCTTATATAAAAAGAGAAGACGAAAAAACTGACGAAAAAGAGTATCAGACTGTATTTGCAAGTAAAGTTGGGGCGGTTGCCGCGCCTACCGCAAGTCTTCATTTCACAGATGAACTTTTGAGTAAAATTAATAAAAAATCATATCTGACTCTTCATGTCGGTGCCGGGACGTTTAAGCCCGTTGAGGTGGATGATATCAGAAAACACAATATGCACAGTGAATTTTTCGAAATCCCTCTTTCAACCGCAAAAGTGTTTGACAGTGATGAAGAAATAGTGGCTGTGGGAACCACGGTAACCAGAACTGTTGAATATTATGCCAGAAAAAAACAGCTCTCGGGAGAATGCGATCTGTTCTTAAATCCTTTAAATCAACCCGTTAGAGTTAATTGTCTTTTAACAAATTTTCATCTTCCCAAATCTACTCTTATTATGCTTGTTGCGGCATTTATAGGAAGGAAAAAAACCATGGAATTATATGAAGAGGCTATCAGGAACAAATACCGTTTTTACAGTTACGGCGACGCAATGCTCATTATATGAGTGTAAAGTTAAAAGTGAAAAATTAATTAAAAAATAAAAAAATATTGCAAAGAGAAAAGTTTAAATCACTTTTCATTTTACATTTTTAACTTTCAACTATTTTATCCACCCACATAGTAAAGCTAAATTCGTCAAGCGCACCCATTACCCTGTCGATTTTCAAACCGTCTTTAAGTGCAATTATTGTAGGAATGCTTCTGATACCAAACTGTGCCGCGGCCTGCTGGTTTTTGTCTGTGTCTATTTTGATAAACTGTGCTTTTAAGGGGAATTCTTTTGCCGCATTTGCAAACACAGGCGCAAACATCTGACACGGTCCGCACCACTCCGCCCAAAAATCAATTATTACAGGAACGCTTACAGAGTTTATTATTTTTTGAAACTCGTCATAAGAATCAACTGTAAGAGGTTTGTTTTCGAGCAGGTTTGCTTTGCATACACCGCATACAGCTTTTTTATATTCGTCTTTTTTAGGAAGCTTATTTAAATTTTTACAGTTTGGACATGCTATAACTATATCATTCATTTATACTCCTTTTATTAGAAAAGTTTAGCGTAATTATATAAACTTTGCATTTTTTTGTCAAATTATTGTTTTTGTGAGATGTATTTATACCGATAATCAAAAAAAACTGACAATTTCACATTTTTACAAAATATCGTAAAATAAAAAAGGGTGAAAGAAGGTAAAAAAAATGAAAAATATTTAATTTGTTTTTTGTAATAGTATTATATGGCAAATATGCTATAATCCGCTAAAAAAGGATAAAAATGTTCGGATTTAAAAAAGAACTTAAAAAATATGATTTAAATGGTGTAGAGAAAAACAGTTACGCAAAAATTATAACCGATAAAGGCGATATCCGGGTAAAACTTTTTCCGGAAGCCGTGCCTAATACCGTTGCAAACTTTGCATATCTTGCAAACGAAGGGTTTTACGACGGTATTAAATTTCACAGGGTAATTCCTGGATTTATGGCTCAGGGCGGATGTCCCAATTCCAAAGAGGGAGCCAAAGGAATGCCGGGAACCGGCGGACCGGGCTGGGCTATTGAGTGTGAAACATCAGCCGGTAAACAGATACATAAAAGAGGAAGTCTTTCAATGGCACATGCGGGAAAAGATACCGGTGGAAGTCAGTTTTTTATCTGTTTTACAGACTGTCCTCATTTAGACGGTGTTCATACTGTTTTCGGAGGTATTGAAGAATCAGACGAAGAAAGCTTTAAAGTGCTTGATTCAATTAAGCAGAATGATGAAATTAAAACAATAGAAATTTATGAGAAATTGGATTAATTTAAGCATAAAGTGATAGTCTGTTAACTATCACTTTATTTAGTTGACGGTTAATGCTCAATTGTGATGGTAAAGGAACTTTGAATTATGTTTTTAAAATTACAATATTCATATTAATAATGTAGATATATTGAAATCTAAAAAAAAGTAATTAACAAATTATCCGGTTATATTTATCTGATATTGTTCTGCTATGTAGAGTGTCTAACACTAATCAGGTATTGATTATTGCTGTTTTGATTTTTTATACATGCTTGGAGAGGAGGTTTTAAATTTTTGTTTTAAAGTTGTAAAAAAGAAAAAAAGAAGAATCAAAGTTTTACGATTTTAGCCCCGTATCCTCCCATATGCGGAGGTGCGTCGTGAAATTCTTTAACAAGCGGATGGTTTTTTAAAAGTTCGGTAATCCCTTTTGCAAGAATTCCTTTTCCCATGCCGTGAAATATCCAGGCTTCTTCCAGTCCCGCAAGTGCGGCGTTATTTAGATATTCTTCCGTTTTTTCAAGAGCTTCATCAAGTCTCATTCCATGTAAATCGAGTTTGATGTCTACTTTTGACGCTTTTGGTTTTATAATCTGTGTTTTTTGTTTTTTAGGCAGTCTGTATGGTTCAAGGCTGTTTTTTGGAATCCAGAGTTTTTTGCCTTCAATTTCCACAAGTGCGTTTTTGCCTTTTATTTCAATAATTTCTCCAATACTGGTAAAATATTTTACACTGTCCCCGGGTTTAAATTCTTTGTTTGTTTCTCTTTTGTTTATTTTTATTGAAGATTTTATTTTGTTCGCTTCATTCAACAGTCTGTGGGCGTCTTTTGTGTTTTGTGCTTTTATCGCTCTTTTTGCTGCATTTATTGCGTCGTTGTATTCTTTTAAGAGACGGTTTTTTTCTTTTTCTATGGAACTGTTAAATTCTTCTTTTTGGCGTATAAGGGATTCTTTAAGGGTTTTAACTTCTTCAATCTCTTTTTCCAGTTCTTTGATTTTTTGTTGCTGTTTAAATTCAAGCTCGGCTGATTTTTCTATAAGAATATCCAGTTTTTCAAGATCTTCACCGTATTCTTTTTTTGCGTTTTTTATTATATTGTAGGGTATGCCGTATCTTTTGGCCGTTTCAAATGCGTAGCTTTTGCCGATGGTTCCTTTGATAAATTCATATGTCGGTTTTTGGTTTTTTTCATCATATATCGCCGCAAGCAGTTCAACTTCTTCATTTTGCGCCAAAAGAGAAGCCAGTCGTTTATGGTGCGTTGTAATTACAATCCTGTTTTTTTGCATTATTTCTTCGATTATTACCTTAAAAAGGCTTGCGGCTTCGTTTGCATCCGTTCCGAGTTCTATTTCATCCACTCCTATTAAAAAACTGTCTTTAAAAAAAACATCTTTGAATTCTTTTATTCTTCCGGCAAATGTAGAAATATCGTTTTTTACATTTTGAGGGTCGTCTATAATCGCCCTGATTTCTTTAAACGACGGTATTAAGGAATTTTCCCTTATTTTCATAGGAAGCAGGTGTTTTGCCATATAAGCGGAACTTAAAACAGACTTTAAAAGCATTGTTTTTCCCCCGGCGTTTACACCTGTAATGATTAAAACCTGTTTTTCCCATTCCAGATTTACCGGTTTGCAGTTATGAAGTGCAGGATGACAGAAACTTTTAAGAATCATTTTTTTTGTTTTGCTCGGCAGTATAAATTCAAGATTTTCGGATTTTGCCATAAATATACGTGCCTGGATATGGTCGAATTTGTCAAATTCACGGTTTATAAATTCCAGGAATTTTGTCCATTTACGCAGGCGGTTTGAAAATTCCTTTGCAATTTCATAGAGTATTTCTTCTTTTTGGCTTTTTAAATTATCTTCTTTATCTTTTAATTTTTCTATCGTTTTTGGGAAAATATAAAAATATCCGTTTTGGCTTCTTCCGAGTATTTCGGCATTCAGTATTTTGTTAAAGCCTCCTCTGACAAGCAGGGTTTCTTCGCCGCTTTGGACGTGTATCTGTCTGTCCACCAGGAATGGTTCAAGTTTTTTGGAGTTTATGTATTTGTATAACTGCTGGCGTATCTGGGTTTTTAGCTCTTTTATCCTTTCATTTATCATATCAAGCTCTTCAAAACCGGTTACTTCTCCCTTTTTGTCATAATGTAAGTCAATTTCCAAAACATCCTGCGGTATTTCGATTTTATCGAACCAGTCCGATAAATCCTGCCAGTTTCTGCTTTTGAGATATTTAAAATAGCGGATTATTTTCAGAAATTCAAAAATCTGATCGTGTTTAAGTGTTCCGAATTTTTTAAGATGTATTATTTCCGTGTCCAGGTTTTTGACATTCGGAGGGGAGTTGAAATCTTTGTTTTGCAGTTTTTGTATGTATTTATGGAAAGACTCTATACTTCCCTGGATTTTAAAATCTTTTTCCCTTGCAAAAAGGGAGGTTAGTCTTTGGATGTAATCCGTTAAATCTAATTTGTTTATCATTCTTTACCTTACGAAATTTATATAGTTGTTTTTATATCCGACATAATTTCGGGCGTTTTTATATATGTTTTCTACTTCTTCTTCGGTTAATTCTCTTACAACCTTGGCGGGAGAGCCTAAAATCAGGCTTCTTGGGGGGAATTTTTTACCGCCCGTAACGAGTGCTCCGGCTCCTACGATTGATTCGTCTCCGATTTCCGCCCCGTCAAGGATTGTGGCACTCATACCTATAAGACATGCGTTTCCTATAATGCAGCCGTGAAGCATTACTTTATGGGCAATCGTTACATCATCTCCTATTATGGCCGGAAATCCGTCGCCGATTTTTTTCTCTTTTTCAAAATGTGTTACGTGTATCATGCTCATATCCTGGATTGAGGTTCTTTTTCCGATTTTGATGTAATGAACGTCCCCTCTTATAACACACCCAAACCAGACACTGCTATCTTCTCCTATTTCCACATCGCCTATTATATCAGCACTCGGCGCAACCCATGCGGAGTTGTGAATTTTTGGAAAATCGTCTTTATAGCGTAAAATCATATTCTCTCCTTATTTCATCTTTTTAAGTTCTTCAATCTTATCTCTCAGCATTGCGGCTTTTTCAAACTCAAGCGCCTTTGCGGCTTCGTTCATTTCACGTCTTAGTTTTGCTATTATAGCTTTTTTTTCACTTGCCGGGATTTTGTTTTTGGATTTTGCTTTTGCGAGGGCTTCAAGGGAGTCTTCTTTTAAAGATTTGTCAAGTTTTCGGATTGTGCTTTTTGGTGTTATTCCGTATTTTTTATTATATTCTTTCTGTTTTATACGCCTTGTAATTGTGGTTTTAATAGCCCGATACATTGAGCCTGTGATTTTGTCTTTTATTTTTTCAAGAACTTCCAAATCATCATCAAGTAGTAGAGGCTCTTCTATTTTACCCGCAAACATCAAAACCCTTCCGTTTATGTTTCTTGCCGCTCTTCCCATGGTCTGGGTCAGGCTTGTTTCACTCCGCAAAAACCCTTCTTTGTCCGCATCCAGTATCGCAACTGTGCTGACTTCCGGCAGATCCAGACCTTCTCTTAGGAGGTTGATACCTATGAGCATATCAAATTCACCGCTTCGAAGCCCTCTTATAATTTCATTTCTTTCAACTACATCGATGTCGGAATGCATATATCTGACTTTCAGTCCCATTTCAAGATAATATTTTTGAAGCTCTTCGGCCATTTTTTTAGTAAGTGTGGTAACTAATACTTTTTCACCTTTTTTAATTACTTCTTTTGCCCTGTCATAAAGCGTTGCAACCTGATTTTGGCTTGGAAGTATCTCGACAACCGGATCAAGCAGTCCCGTAGGTCTTATAATCTGCTCGGCCACGCATGTGGATATTTCAAGCTCGTATTCTCCCGGTGTGGCTGAAACGAAAAGATAATGAGGTGCTTTATTGATAAATTCGTCAAATTTATAAGGCCTGTTGTCAAGGGCGCTTGGAAGTCTGAACCCGTATTCCACCAAGACTTCTTTTCTTGCCCTGTCGCCGTTATACATTCCCCTGAACTGCGGAAGTGAAACATGGCTTTCATCCACTATTACCAGATAAGGTTTGCCTTTTGTTTCAAAATAATCCATAAGAGAATATGGTGTTTCACCCGGTTTTTTGCCTGTTAGATGACGGGAATAGTTTTCTATTCCTTTACATGTTCCCGTGGTTTCCAGCATTTCAAGGTCAAATTCGGTTCTTTGTTTAAGACGCTGGTGTTCGATGATTTTTCCTTGGTTTTCAAATTCTTTGAGTCTAACGCCCAGTTCTTTTTCGATAGACTGAATAGCTTCTGCAAGCCTGTTTGCTCCAACGATAAACTGATTTGCGGCGTAAACTGTAATTTCTTTTAAATCCTGTAATTTTTCGTTTGTCATATAGTCGATGGTATAAATTCTGTCTATTTCATCGCCGAAAAATTCAATCCTGATTACTTCGTCTTCCGAATATGTGGGGAAAATGTCTATTACTTCTCCGTTTACCCTGAAATTCCCCCTTTCAAAATATCTGTCGTTTCTGGTATAACCCATAGACAGAAGACGCATCATAAATTCACGCTGGTTAAGCTCATCCCCCACTCCTATTTTTACGACCATTTTTTTGTATTCAACCGGACTGCCGAGCCCGTAAAGGGCTGAAACCGACGCCACCACTATTACATCATCGTATTCCAGCAGGCTTGCGGTTGCGGATACCCTGAGGCGTTCAAGTTCGGCATTTACGGAAGAGTCTTTTTCTATAAACAAATCCTGCCTCGGTATATAGGCCTCGGGCTGATAATAATCGTAATAGCTTATAAAGTATTCTACATGGTTTTGAGGAAAAAATTGTTTAAATTCACTGTAAAGCTGGGCGGCAAGCGTTTTGTTGTGCGTAAGTATCAGTGTCGGAATTTTCAGGTTTTTGATAATATTTGCCATAGTATATGTCTTACCGCTTCCGGTAACCCCTATAAGGGTGTTGTAACGGTTGTGCCTAATGCATTCTGTAAGCTTTTCGATTGCCTGGGGCTGATCGCCTGCCGGTTTGAAATTTGAATTTAATTTGAACAAATTTTCCCTTTATATTATAATTGTGTCACTTTTGTTTGTTAAAATTATATAAAAATAAAGGATAAAAATGGATTTACTTACTAAATTAAATGAAAAAATTGACAATTTACTGAAAAATTATGAAGAACTTCAAAAAGAAAACGAAAATTTGAAACTGGAACTCGAAAACACAAAAGCCTCTCTTGCCGAAAAAGACACCGAGCTTCTTGAATGTCAGGAAAAGATGGCGCTTAAAGAAGTGGAACTTGAAGAAGTAGTGAGTAAAATAGAAGCAATTCTTGTAAAATGAAAAAAATCTCTTTGTCGGTTCTTGGGGAAAAGTTTGAACTTGAACTTGAAGACGAATTTTTTGAGTTTGTAAAGGATGATTTATTAAAACTTCAAAATCCGACACCAAAAGAGCTGCTGTTTGTAATATTACATAATAAAAAAAAGCTTTTTGAAACTGAAAAAAAAATAAAAGAAATAATTGCCAAATTGGAGAAATAATGAAAAAAGCATTTACGATGATAGAACTTATTTTTGTTATAGTTATTATAGGAATTCTTGCGGGGGTTGCAATGCCGAAGTTTTTTGCCGTAGGTCAGCATGCACATGAGGCAAATTTGGTTTCATTCGTTAAAACTTTAAACCGCACCACAGGGGAAGATTTATGGTCAAGAAGTTTGAGTGTACATAAAAATGGAAGTATTAAAAATTTAGAACCTGTGGAAGATGCAGATTTTTTAAAAAAATATATTTCCCTGCCTCCTGAAATTGATGCTGATGATATAAACTTGTCAAACTGCGGAAATAACAATTATACGTTAATTATGGATGCAAACGCTACAGTAGCAGGTAAAGAATATAATATTACATGTAAAGACGGGACACCTACAACTGCACCGTATTTTAGATTAATAAGGATTGAAGATAACGGAAGCACAACAGTTTTGGTTACAAGAGACTGATTGCATATAAAAATGATATTTATTAAGAATAAATTAATTTTTTACACATAAGTGACATCTTTTTCAAAATCTATGCTATAATTAGACAAATAAATTAAAGGAGTTTAAATGAAAAAAGCGTTTACGATGATTGAACTTATTTTCGTTATTGTTATTTTAGGTATTTTAGCAGCGGTTGCCCTTCCAAAATTTATTGGTGTAGCTGGACAAGCACATGAAGCAAACTTAAAAAGTTTTGTTGGAACACTAAATAGAAGTGCAGGCCCGACAATATGGAGTAAAGCAATAGCTGAAAATGGAACAGGAAGTGTTACGGCATTAAAAGGAACGGATCAGAATTTATCAACATATGTGGATATCCCAAAAGAGTTCGGTGATAATGCTGATGTTAATTTAACAAATGATTGTAATAATTCAAATGCATATAATCCAATTTTAGTTGCAGGTAAATCTGTGGCTGGAAAAGATTATACAGTTGTTTGTGAAAATGGTGATTCAACACATTCATTAAGATTTAGATTATATGAAGGAAATGTTACTGCTACAGATATTAATGAAACTAATACTTCTTGTATAGCTGGGCCAGGATGTCAATAAGAGCTTTCCCGCTCTTGTTTTCTTAATTGAAAGGTATAAAATGAAAAAATCTTTTACAATGCTTGAACTTATTTTTGTAATTGTTGTAATTGGAATCTTAGCAGGGGTTGCAATCCCGAGATTGTTTAGCGGTGTAAGCGATGCCGAGATTGCAAAAGTAAAAAGTGATGTTGCTACCGTCCGGACTGCAATATCCACAAGATATGGCAAAAATGTTATGGAAGGAAACGACAGTTGTCCTTCTTTAGAAAAAAACCCTGATGATAATACTACTGTCTTTGAAAATATTCTTACTTACCCTATCAAAAAAAACACCGGTACTGTAAAATGGGATGGAAACGGAACCGATTATAATGTAACTATTGAGAGTAAAACAATACATTTTTATTATCATCAAAATAACCCTGACGAAGGTTGTAAATTTGAATGTAATGCTTCAGCTTCCACATCCGCGGATTTTAATTGTAGCGACATAGAATAGGTGAATGAAATATTACGATGTAGCGGTTATAAACACACCTAATATCTTTACTTATCAATCTGAAAACATTTTAAATACCGGTGATATTGTTGAAATAGAAGTTAGAAACAGAAAAGCGTCAGGTTATATTGTAAAAGAAGTTCAAAAGCCTGATTTTGACTGCAAAGATATATTTTCAAAACTGTATTCGTTTTCTACTGAAAAACAAAAATTAATCGATTTTATTTCCAAATATTATTTTGCACCTCTCGGGGAAGCTGCGGGACTTTTTTATGAATGGAGAATGGAGAATGGAGAATGGAGAATTATTAATAATTCGGAAATAAGAACTAATATTGAACTGACAAATAAGCAAAAAGAAGCGTTGGAGTTTTTAAGAAAAAATGATGTTTCGGTGCTTTTCGGTGATACAGGCAGCGGTAAAACGGAAATATATATAAAACTTATCGAAGAAGCTTTAAACAAAGGCAAACAGGCTCTTTTTTTACTCCCTGAGATTGCCATTACCTCACAGATGGAAAAGAGGCTAAAAAAATATTTCGGTTCATCCCTTGCGATATGGCACAGTAAAGTAACGAAGAAAAAAAAAGAAGAAATCTTAACGGGTATTGTAAAAGGAGAGATTAAAATAGTGGCGGGTGCGAGGAGTGCATTGTTTTTACCTCTTGAAAAACTCGGAATTATTATTGTGGATGAAGAGCATGACGACAGTTATAAATCCGAGCAGATACCAAAATACAACGCAAAAGATCTGGCGGTATATTTCGGTAAAGTTTACAATGCAAAAGTGGTGCTCGGAAGTGCCACGCCTCTTGTCAGTGATTTGTATAAATTTCCTTATTTCAGGCTTAAAGGCACCTTTTACAATACGAAAAAAACAAGATATTTCAGATCTGCTTTTGATGAATTTACAATCTCAAAAATAAAAAACACAATCCAAAACAAAAAACAGGTTATTATATTTTTGCCTACGCGGGCAAATTTTAAATATATGATATGTGCCGGATGCGGTAAAGCCGTAAAATGCAAGCATTGCGATGTTGCAATGAGTGTTCATAAAAACAAAAGGGCTCTTGTTTGTCACTACTGCAATTTTGCGATGCATATTCCTTCAACATGCGAATACTGCGGAAATGATGAATTTATAAACGAAAGAATCGGCACCAGCGAGTTTCAGGACACTTTAAAAGAGATTTTTCCGGGTGCCGTTATTGAAAAATTCGACCGTGATATTATAACTTCAAAAAGTAGAATCGACGGACTGCTTAAAAAATTCGCTAAGCGTGAAATAGATATACTTGTCGGGACTCAGATGCTGAGCAAGGGACATGATTATCCCGATGTTGCTTTGTCTGTTGTGCTTGATATAGATTTTGTGCTAAATTCAGCAGATTACAGGGCGGGAGAAAGGGCGTTTGCACTTGCGAGGCAGGTAGAGGGAAGAGCCGGAAGAAAAGAAGACGGCGAAGTTATAATCCAGACTCTTAATTCAGAATTTTTCAATAGAAGCTACGAAGAATTTTATGAAGAAGAGATACAAAACCGTATTAATCTCGGGTATCCTCCGTTTTTCAGACTTATAAAAATTGAGTTTCAGGACAAAGATAAAAACAAAGCAAAAGAAAAAATGGATAAATTTTTAAAATGTTTAGGAAACAGAGAGGAAATAGTCGGAAGCGGTGAAGCACCGATATTTAAAATTAAAAATATTTACCGTTATCAAGTGCTGCTTAAAGGTAAAAACCTTCATAAACTCATATACCCGTGCGTAAATCTGAGTGACATGAAAACAGATGTTGACCCTGTCAGTTTTGTTTGACAAAGAAATAATTTTTGTATATAATTAATATATACAAGGGAGACGAATGAATTTTGATTGTTTGGTATTGGATGATATTACCGGCTTTGAATGGGATGATGGAAATATTTATAAAAATGAAAAAAAGCATGGTATAAAATGGCAAGAAATTGAAGAGGTGTTTTTTAATGAACCGTTGTTGATATATGAAGACTTTAAACATTCAAAGGATGAGTGCAGATGTTATGCTTTAGGAAAAACGGATGAGGAAAAGATGCTTTTTGTGGTATTTACAAAAAGAAATAAAAAAATAAGAGTTATCAGTGATAGGAAAATGAATAAAAAAGAAAGGGAAATATATGAAAAAAATACCTAAATTTTTATCAGAAAAAGAAGAGAGAGAATTTTGGGAAATACATGATTCTACAGAGTATATTAATTGGAATAACGCTAAAAAGGTAATACTCCCTAATTTAAAAAAAAGTACAAAAACAATATCTTTACGCTTACCGGCTGATATGTTGGAAAAAATAAAAGTAAAAGCTAATAACTTAGATGTGCCTTATCAATCTTTAATAAAAATAATGCTTCAAAAAGAATTGCAGGAGTTTTAACTTTTTTGCAACTCTTCCGGATTTACAGCCACTTTATAGTTCGGATCGTCTTCTTCATACGTGCAGTAAGGCCCCGCTATTTTAAGCAGTTTTTTACATTCGCCGCTTAAATGTCTTATTGTAAGTTTTTTGCCGTTTTCAAGGTATTTTTTGGTGATTTTGTCTATGGCTTCCACACCGCTGCTGTCTTTAACGCGGACGTTTTTAAAATCCATTACCACCTCTTCCGGGTCGTTTTTAACATCAAAGCTTTCGATAAAACTTTTTGCACTTCCGAAAAACAGAGGCCCCTCGAATTCGTAAATTTTTCTGTTTCCTTCCATTTTTGTTTTGAAATAAACTTTTGCATGTTTCCATGCAAATACCAAAGCGGCAATTATAACGCCGCTTATTACGGCTATGGCTAAATCGGTAAAAATAGTAATCAGAGTAGTCGCTATTAAAACAAATGCGTCCTCTTTTGGCATTCTTTTCAGTCTGTCAAAGCTTGCCCATTCAAAAGTTGCGATACTCACCATAAACATAATACCCACAAGAGCCGCAAGGGGGATTTGCTCAATATATTTTGCAAGTGCCACCACAAATAAAATCAAAAGTATGGATGCAAACGCCGCACTGAGCCTTCCGCGTCCTCCGGAAGTGTAGTTGATAACGCTTTGGCCTATCATGGCACAACCCGCCATTCCGCCGAAAAGTCCGCATGTTGCGTTTCCGGCTCCAAGGGCTATTGCTTCTTTGTTACCGTTGCCTCTTTCACCGCTCATTTCTTCCAACACTTCAAGGGTCAGAAGTGATTCGATAAGCCCTACAAGAGCCATTATTATTGAATAGGGAAGTATGGTTTTTAGGGTTTCGAGATTCAGCGGCGCAAGGGGAATGTGAAAATGCGGAAAGCTTCCGCTTATGTGAGCCATATCGCCTATTTTTTTTGTATCAAGACCAAATATAAGAACAAGCGCCGTAACGGCGATAATTGCACCCAGTCCCGCCGGAATTGCTTTTGTGAATTTCGGTAAAAACCACATGATCGCCATAGTTATAGCCACTAATATATACATAATATAACTTTCGCCTTTAAACATGGGAAACTGAGCCATGGCGATAATAATCGCAAGTCCGTTTACAAAGCCGTAAACAACCGGCATAGGGACAAGACGTATGAATTTGGCCAGTTTAAAGACACCTACAAGTATCTGGATAATTCCGGCTAAAACAGTAGCCCAAAAAAGATATTCCACTCCGTGCCCGGCAACAAGTGATACCATTACAACGGCAACACTTCCGGTAGCACCGCTTATCATTCCCGGTTTTCCTCCGAAAAGTGCTGTAACCAGCCCTAAAATGAAAGCCGTATAAAGCCCCACAAGAGGAGAAACATGAGCAATTATACTAAATGCAACCGCCTCCGGCACTAGGGCTACGGCTACGACCGTTCCGCTTAATATTTCGTTTTTTGTGTTTTTTACATTGTAATTTTGAAGTATTTTTGAAAACAAATATTATCCTTTTTTTGGTTTGGCGGAATTATACTATATTTGCCGGATTCGGTAATCAGTATATCGGTGTATCGGTTATTGTGGTTGTTGAAGTTTTTGAGGTTGTTATGGTTATTGGTATATTTGTGTATTGGATTTTAGGAATTTTGACGCTTATTATACTAATACCAATCCCCAAAATAAATCAAACATTTATTTTGGGGGAAAAGAGAAGGAAAAGATGAGGGGAGAGGAGGAAAAGAAAAGGTGAATGTAAGAGTTGTTTTGTGTTTTGGTATAACAGTGTCAGACACCGGACAATTCTGAGAACTGAAAACTGTGAACTGCAAACTGAACATCTGGAACCTGGAACTCGGAACTCGGAACCCGGAACCTGAAACACCACTTTCACCCCGCCACTTTTCAAGCGGCCGGGTTCGCTCCGCTCACTTTTCATAATTTTCACCATTTTAACTTCTTTTAATCCTTTTTCACCATTATTGTCATACTTTTTTATGGTATAATAACTCGCAAAAAAGGACAACTTCAATGGATTATAAAGATACTCTTCTTTTGCCGAAAACCACTTTTCCGATGCGCGGAAATCTTCCTCAGAACGAACCTAAAAAATATAAAAAATGGTTTAGTGAAAACGTATATGAAAAAATGAAACAAAACAGAAAAGGAAACGATAAATTCAATCTTCACGACGGTCCTCCGTATGCAAACGGGCATATTCATATAGGGCATGCGCTTAATAAAATTTTAAAAGATATGATTGTTAAATATCATTATTTCCAGGGATTTGACGTCAGATATACTCCGGGCTGGGACTGTCACGGGCTTCCGATAGAACAGCAGGTTGAAAAGAAAATAGGAAGAAGCAAAAAAGAGAGCCTTCCTAAAAGCAAAGTCAGGGAACTTTGCCGTGAACACGCCGCAAGATTTATTGAAATACAAAAAGAAGAATTTCAAAATCTCGGTGTAATAGGAGACTGGGATAATCCTTACAAAACGATGGATTTTGAATTTGAAGCGAATATTTATAAAGCGTTGGCCGAAATTGCCAAAAAAGGTCTTTTAATTGAAAGAAGCAAACCGGTATTTTGGTGTATGCATGATAAAACGGCGTTAGCGGAAGCGGAAGTCGAATACGAGGACAAAGAAGACTATTCAATTTATGTAGCTTTCCCTTTAAGTGAAGAGGCTAACAACAGACTCGGAATCGATAACGCAAGTGTTGTGATCTGGACAACAACACCTTGGACACTTCCTGCAAATATGGGGATAGCTTTAAGCCCGGAGGAAAAATATGTATTAACGGGTGATAATAAAATCGTAGCAAAAGAGCTTTTTGAAAATTTAAAAGAAAATGAAGTTGTAAGCGGCGAAATAATTAAAGAATTTGAAGCAAAAGAACTTGAAAATCTTAAAGCAATAAACCCTCTAAACAGCAGGGAATCTGTAATTATTCTCGGTGAACACGTAACAATGGACGGAGGAACAGGGTGTGTTCATACGGCTCCCGGGCACGGTGAAGAGGATTACAGAGTATGGCTCAAATACGGATTTTCAGAAATTTTACAACCTGTTGATGATGAAGGAAAATATTCCAACCTTATCGTAACCGAAAAACTTTTACCTGCCGAATTTAAAGGAATGCATATTTTCCAGGCAAATGAAAAAATTTTGGAACTTCTGGGTGAAAATCTTGTTAAAGTGTCAAAATTTACACACAGTTATCCTCACTGTTGGAGATGTCACAATCCTGTGATTTTCAGGGCTACTAAACAGTTTTTTATTGCTATGGATAAAGAAGTCAACGGAGATACGTTAAGAAAGAGAGCCTTAAAAGAGATTGAAAAAGTCGAATTTACCCCGAAAACAGGTGAAAAAAGACTTCATACGATGGTTTCAAACAGACCTGACTGGTGTATAAGCCGCCAAAGAGACTGGGGTGTTCCTATTGCGTTTTTCAGAAATAAAGACACCGGCGAACTGCTAATAGATGAAGAAATTATTGAAAATATATATCAGATATTCAAAGCCAAAGGAGCGGATGCGTGGTATGATTTGAGCATTGAAGAGCTTTTGCCCGAAAATAAAAAAGAACTTGCCGCCAGACTTGAAAAGGTAAATGATATTCTGGATGTATGGTTTGACAGCGGATCTACGTGGCTTGCCGTGCTTAAAAGCGGTCCTTACGATGCAGGGGAATATCCGGCGAATATGTATCTTGAAGGCAGTGATCAGCACAGGGGATGGTTCCAAAGCTCACTTCTGGTGTCAACAGCAGTAGAGGAAAAAGCGCCTTATAAATCAATACTTACCCATGGTTTCACCGTAGATGAAAAAGGTGAAAAAATGAGTAAATCAAAAGGAAATGTTGTAGCTCCCCAGCAGGTAAGCAAAAAATACGGAGGGGAAATTTTAAGACTATGGGTTGCCACAAGCGATTACAGCGGAGATATAAAAATTTCTGACAATATTTTAAAACAGGTTTCCGAACAGTATAGAAAAATAAGAAATACAGTAAGATTTTTACTTGCGAATGTTAACGATTTGGAAGAGATTAAACTTGAAAATCCCGGAATGATTGACAGATGGATACTTGCAAGAAGCAAAGAAGTGTTTGATGAAGTTACTTATCTGTTTGGAAAATATGATTTTTCAAAAGCTTTTAATGTTTTGAATAATTTTATAGTTACGGAACTAAGTGCCGTATATCTGGATGTGTGTAAAGACAGGCTTTACTGTGAAGAATTGAATTCTCCAAAAAGAAGAAATTCACAAAGTGCCATGGCGATAATAGTAAAAGAGCTTATTTCACTTCTTGCACCGGTGTTGACTTTCACAATGGACGAAGCTGTGGAACACGCTCCGAAAGTTGTAAAAGAAGACGCGGCGGATATTTTTGATTTTGTATATACGCCTCTTGCCAAGACTGAAAATCCTGTGGATGAAACTGTGCTTGAAATAAGAAGAAGATTTTTTGAAATTGTGGACAGGCTTAAAAAAGAAAAAATTATAAAAGACACTCTCGAACTTGCAATAGAAACAAACTATAACGCCCTTCTCAAAGAAGAGATGGACGACTTTTTCGTAGTCAGTATGATAACAGACAGCATTGACGGTGAAACGCTTGACGAATTTCATATAAGCGATGAGCAGTTTGTAATAAAAATTAAACGCTCACCTCTTTATAAATGCCCTAGATGCTGGAGATATCTGGCGGAAAATGAAGATGCATTGTGTGAAAGATGTGAAAAGGTTATTAATGGATAAGCCGGTTTCGTTTTGGTTTATATTTTTGAATATTATTGTGTTGCTCGGTATAAGTTTTGCGGTATATAAATGGCTTAAAAGTATAAAAGGAGATTTTTAATGATAACACTAAAAGAAGCGCTTAATCTCTCAAAAGAGGAGTTAAGGGATATAAAAAAAGAAATTAATAAAAAAACAAAAGAGCAAAAGACTCTGGGCGGGTATATAGAACAGTTTTTGGATATTGATCTGAACGAAAAGGGTGAAGGTGTTCCAATAGCGGTTAAAGACAATATTAATGTCAGAGGCTGGGATGTTACGTGTAGTTCCAAAATATTACAGGGATATGTCAGCCCTTACAATGCGACTGTTGTTGATAAAATGCTTGAAGCGGGACTAAGTCCTTTTGGTAGATGTAATATGGATGAGTTTGCAATGGGAAGCAGTACCGAAACAAGTTATTACGGGAAAACTTTAAACCCGTATGATTCTAATAAAGTTCCGGGAGGAAGCAGCGGCGGTAGTGCGGCTGTGGTAGGTGCCGGGCTTGCAATCGCGGCTCTTGGAAGCGATACGGGCGGATCTATCAGACAGCCTGCGGCGTTTTGCGGTGTTGTGGGTATGAAACCGACATACGGAAGAGTTAGCAGACTTGGGCTTGTGGCGTTTTCCAGCTCTCTTGATCAAATAGGACCTATTACCCAAAACGTGGAAGATGCGGCAATTTTATATAATATAATCGCCGGGCACGATCCGAAAGATTCTACATCAGCTCCGGTAGAAAACAAAAAAATAGAAATAAATGAAAACAGAAAACTTAAAATTGCCGTTATCGACAATTATATCGATGAAGCGGATGCGGATATTAAAAACAGACTTTTAGAAGTTATAAAAGAGCTTGAAAAAGAAGGACACACTGTAATTCATAAAACCCTTATGAATTCAAAATACGACGTTGCAACCTATTATGTTGTTGCGACTGCGGAAGCTAGCAGCAACCTTGCCAGATTTGACGGAATGAGATATGGAAACAGGATTGAAGGAAAAGACCTTAAAGAAACTTATAAATTAACAAGAGCACAGTTCGGCGATGAGGTAAAAAGAAGAATAATGCTCGGAACTTTCGTGCTTTCAAGCGGATATTACGATGCATATTATTTAAAAGCTCAAAAAGTGAGACATTTAATTAAAAACGAATTTGATAAGCTCTTTGCCGAAGCTGATTTGGTTCTTACACCTGTTACACCTACTACGGCATTTGAATTCGGAAGCAAAAAAGATCCTATTGAAATGTATTTAAGCGATATTTATACAATCAGTGTAAACCTTGCGGGTGTTCCTGCCATTTCACTGCCTGTGGGAAAAGATAAAAACAATATGCCTATGGGATTACAGTTAATAGCTAAACATTTTGATGAGCAGACTTTGTTTGACGGAGCGAAAATAGTTGAAAACTTAGTAAAGGAAAACAAATGAGAATAAAATACAAAGCACTTACGTTTGAAGATGTGTTATTGGTTCCCCAATATTCAAATGTATTACCAAAAAATGTTGACTTGACCACTAAATTTACAAGAAACGTGAGTTTGAATATTCCTTTGGTTTCTGCGGCAATGGATACGGTAACTGAATCAAGGGCAGCTATTGCATTAGCAAGGCTTGGGGGAATAGGTGTTATTCATAAAAATATGGATGTGGAAACCCAGGCAAAAGAAGTTGAGAAAGTTAAAAAAAGCGAAAGCGGAATTATTATAGACCCTGTAAAAGTGTTTCCGGACGATACTATTGCAAAAGCTTTGGATATTATGAGTAATTTTAGGATTTCAGGCGTTCCTGTTGTGGACAGAAACGGAAAACTGCTCGGTATTTTAACAAACAGGGATTTAAGATTTGAAAAAAACACAACAAGATTTGTAAAAGATTTAATGACCCCTATGCCTCTTATTACGGCAAAAGAAGGAATTTCCCTTGAAGAAGCCGAAGATATTCTGCATCAGCACAAAATTGAAAAGCTTCCTATTATTGACGATCAGGGATATTTAAAAGGACTTATTACAATTAAAGATATTCAAAAGAAAAAAACATATCCGAATGCAAACAAAGACAGATTCGGACGTTTAAGAGTGGCTGCCGCAGTCGGTGTAGGAAACGGCGTAGAAAGAGCCGCCGCGCTTGTGGGTGCGGGTGTGGATGTTATTGTTGTGGATTCAGCCCACGGACATTCCCAGGGAATTTTAGACGTGGTAAAAGCAATTAAAGAAAGATTTGATGTGGACGTTGTAGGTGGAAATGTTGCCACGGCAGCAGCCACAAGAGCATTAATTGAAGCAGGGGCTGACGCTGTTAAAGTAGGAATAGGTCCGGGAAGTATATGTACCACAAGAATAGTGGCCGGTGTAGGTGTTCCTCAAATCAGTGCGATTGACGAATGTGCCGCAGAGGGTGCAAAACACGGAGTTCCAGTAATTGCGGACGGAGGTATTAAATATTCCGGTGATATTGCAAAAGCTCTGGCGGTAGGTGCCAGCAGTGTAATGATAGGAAGTGTCCTTGCCGGAACAAAAGAAAGTCCTGGTGAAACAATTATGTATCAGGGAAGACAGTATAAAGCATATAGAGGTATGGGAAGTATCGGTGCTATGCAAAAAGGAAGCAACGACAGATATTTCCAAGAAGGCACAGCAGCTGATAAATTGGTTCCGGAAGGAATTGAAGGAATGGTGCCTTACAGGGGAAGGGTTGCCGATGTCGTTCATCAGCTTATCGGCGGTCTAAGGGCTTCTATGGGATACTGTGGCGCAAAAGATATTCCGACATTCTGGGAAAATGCCGAATTTGTGGAAATTACAAGCGCCGGACTTAAAGAATCTCACGTTCATGATGTAACAATCACAAAAGAAGCTCCGAATTATCATCAATAATTCTTTCTTTTTCTTTTTATATTTACCTTTCATTAACTTGCATTAGTTAAAATTTTATAACTTATCAATAAGGAGCTAATATGTTGTTAAATGAAATGGTTATAGATGAAAACGATATGGCATTTATTCCTTCACTTGGAATGTCTTATCAGTTGAATAAAACCGCAAAAGAAATTATCGATTTGTTAAAACAAAGTAAAACAAAAGATGAAATAGTAAAAATAATTGCGGAAAAAAGCGGAAGTGATTGGAAAGATGTATATATTGATGTTGAAGATTTTTTTCAAAAACTTAAAATTTACGGACTTATACAATGAAAATAGCAATCAGCGGACTTAACAATACCGACAATCCGGCTCCGGGCATACCTGTTGCAAAAAGCTTAAAAGATAAATATTCTCTTATAGGATTGAGTTATGATCCGAATGAACCCGGTGTTTATCAGGGGATGTTCGAAAAAGTTTATTTAATGCCTTATCCGACTTTAGGTTATGAAGAGTTTAAAAAGAGAATAACCGAAATTAAAGAGAAATCCGATATTGATATGATAATTCCGAATTTAGACGCAGAACTTCCTTTGTATATAAAATATCAAAAAGAAATAGAAAAACTGGGAATAAAAACTTATTTGCCTTCTTTTGAATGTTTTGAAATGAGAGATAAAAGTAAACTGCCTCAGTTTAGTAAAAAAATCGGAGTCAAACATCCTAAAACAATAAAAGTGCTCTCACTTGACGATTTGATAAAAGCAACCAAAGAACTGGGATTTCCGGTTATGGTAAAAGGTAATTATTATAAAGCATATAAAGCTTTTAATTTAGACGAAGCAATTGAATATTATTATAAAATTTCTAATGAATGGGGGTTTCCTTTATTAGTTCAGGAAGTTATAAGCGGTATTGAAATAAATTTTACGGGAATTGCCGACGGAGAAAAGCTTATTGCCGGGGTCGGGATGAAAAAACTCACAACTACGGAACTGGGGAAAGTTTGGAGTGCTGTCAGCATAAAAAACAACGCTCTTTTTGAAGCAAGTCAAAAATTTGTAGAAACCGCAGGATGGCGTGGGGCTTTTGAATTTGAAGCTATGAGTGACGGTAAAGATATCTATTTGATAGAAATTAATCCGAGATTCCCTGCATGGGTTTATTTTGCAACGATGCTTGGAATTAATCTGCCTGAAATAATGGTTGATTTGGTTAGAGGGAAAAAAGTTAATGAAAATTTCGAATATCCTGTTGAGAAAATGTATATGAGATATGTGGATGAAACGACGGTTGATTTTAATAAATTTTCCGCATTAGTATCGAAAAAAGAAATTTAAGGAGTAAAAATGTATGAAAAACCTACCATTAACAGGGTTGATTTTGCAATGGCAAGCAAATACGGCAGCCCTCTTAAAACACAAAAAATAAGAAGTGAAATAGATGGTGTGAATGTAAGGGAACTTACTGAAAAATACGGTTCGCCCCTTTTTGTATTCAGTGAAAGAGTTATAGAAGATAAATATTTGGAATTTAAAGAGGCTTTTTCAAGCAGATATCCCGAAGTTGAATTTTGGTGGAGTTATAAAACGAATTATTTGGATGCAATTTGTAAAATTTTTCATAAACTCGGAAGCAAAGCGGAAGTTGTGAGCGAATTTGAATACCAAAAAGCCAGACGCCTTGGAATGCAAGGTGAAAATATAATTTTTAACGGACCTTATAAACCGAAAGATGCACTTAAAATTGCCGTTGAAGAAGGTGCCAAAATTCATATAGATCATTTATATGAAATAAACGATCTCGAAGAAATAGCCGAAGAACTGGGTATTGAAATTCCTGTAGCAATCAGATGCAATATGGATACGGGTGTTTATCCCCAATGGAGCAGGTTCGGATTTAATATAGATAACGGCGAAGCGTATAATGCAATAAAAAGAATATATGAGGGTAAAAAACTCTATTTAAGAGGACTTCATTCCCATATCGGAACGTTTATGTTAAGTGCGAACGCATATGCTAATGAAACTAAAAAACTTATAGATCTTAAAAACAGAGTTGAACAAGATTTCGGTTATGAAATAGAGTATATAGATATAGGCGGCGGTTTTGCGAGCAAAAACAGATTAAAAGGCGTATATCAGGCTCCAGAGGTTATAGTCCCGAGTGCCGATGAATATGCCGAAGCCGTAATAAATGCCATCTTTGAAAATAATAAAGGAAAACTTCCTAAACTTTATCTTGAAACGGGAAGGGCTTTAATTGATGAAGCGGGATTTTTATTAACAAGTGTATTTGCTTCTAAAAGAATGCCCGACGGTAAAAAAAGCTATATCGTAGATGCCGGGGTAAATCTTTTATATACGGCTTTTTGGTACAATTTTGATATAGCTCTTGATAAAAGATACGAGGGGCTTAACGAACCTTCTCAAATAAACGGTCCGCTGTGTATGAATATAGACGTAATTGCTGAAAATATGATGCTGCCTCCGCTTGAGAGAGGAAGTGTAATCAGCATATGGCCGGTAGGTGCATATAACGTTACCCAGGCGATGCAGTTTATCAGATACAGACCGAGAATTGTATTGATTGATAAAAATTCAAATACGCATTTAATAAAAGAAGCGGACGATTTGGAATATATTGTAGAAAAAGAGATTATTCCTGAATATTTAAAAGGCTAAAAAGTTGCATAAAATAAAATTTATTTTTAAACCGTATGTTTCTATACTTTTTTTAAGGGATATAAAAGCCGGGGCAGTTTTATTTTTACTTTCTTTGTTGTTGCCCAGTGTCGGTATTTTGGGATTGGTGGGTATTATATCCACAATATTATTCGCCGAATTTATTAATGTAAGGGATGAGTATTTAAAATACGGGTTTTATCTTTACAATTCTTTGTTGGTAGGTATGGGGGTTGGGTATTTTTTTGAAGTTACTTTTGTTACCGTTTTATTGACGGTAATGCTTTCCGTTCTTACTTTTTTGGTTTCTTTCAGTATGAATAAGGTGTTTGTAAAATATTCTTTGCCCATCCTTTCATTGCCTTTTGCTTTTGTGAGTATGATTTTTTATTTGGCAAGTTTAAAATATACATCGCTTTTAAGTAATATTTTATATAGAAAACCTGTTTTTGATATTACACTTCCTTTAAATGCTTTTTTTAAATCTTTAGGAACCGTTTTTTTTCTTCCTTATACGGTTGCGGGATTGGTTATAAGTATAATTGTTTTATTTTATTCGAGAATTTTGTTTTTATTGGCATTTATCGGTTTTTGGGCGGGAGTCTGGTTTCATTCTCTTTTTGTGCCATGGACGGATGCGTTAAATTCCCCTTATAATTTTAATTATATTTTAATAGCTACGGCAATTGGGGGAGTGTTTTTAATACCGAATGTAAAAAATTTTATTTTAGCGATTTTAGCCGTATTTTTATCAGTTGCGTTAATTGATGCGATGGAAGTGTTTTTTAATATATATGCTTTGCCCGTTTATACGCTGCCTTTTAATGTTATAACATTGCTTTTTATTTTAATATTGTTTAGTGTCGGATATGTCTATTTTAATTATTCTATAAAAGAAACACCTGAAAAATCGCTTACAGCTTTTCTTAGCAATTTTTACAGGTTCGGCGGAAACGATATCAAAATCAATTTGCCTTTTACGGGAGAGTGGTGTGTTTATCAGGCTTTTGACGATGAATGGACACATAAAGGCAAATGGAAATATGCGTATGATTTTGTAATGAAAAAAAATGGTAAGACTTTTGCTAATGACGGAGTGTTTTTGGAAGATTATTATGCTTTTGGTAAATCTATTATTTCACCCGTAAACGGTTATGTTGTTTCTTTAAGAGACGATTTGCCGGATAATATAATAGGCGAGGTTGACAGAAACAACAACTGGGGCAATTATATCATCATAAAAAGTGATTACGGATATTTCGTGGAAATTTCTCATTTAATGAAAAACTCTCTTAAAGTAAAAGCGGGAGATTACGTAAAAACCGGGGAAATACTAGCCAAATGCGGTAACAGCGGGTATTCTCCCGAGCCTCATATACATATTCAAGTGCAAAAATACGGGGTGCTTGGAAGCGAAACGATTTCTTTTAAATTTACAGATTATGTAAAAGAAAATAAACTCTATTTTTATGAGTTACCTAAACGAGATGAAATTATAGAATCAACAGTTATAGATAAATCTATGAAACTTCGGCTTACTTTTATTTTGGATGATAAATTTAAATATGAATTAAAGCATAACGGTGAGGTTCAAAGGCTTGAAATCAGCGTTAAAATGAATGAAAAAGGTGAATTTTATTTGTTTGACGGTGAAAACAGATTATATTTTTATACCGATGATAAACTGTTTTATTTTTATGAATATGAGGGTAAGGAAGGAATTTTAAAAAACTTGTTTAAACTGATGCCCAAAATTCCTTTAATAAGTAAAGAAGTGGAATATAAAGATGTTTTGCCATCTCAGTTTAGATACGGTTTATTTAAGCGTGTTTTAATTGAACTTATTTTACCTTTTAATTTTAAATTGTTTAATAAAAAGATTTTGTATAAAAAAGAGAAATTAAAAATAAAATCGAAATTCGGGGAAGTTGTTTTTTCTTTTTATGAAAAGGGATTTGAGAGGATAAAAACAGAACATTTCGAATTAAGGAGAATACATGAAAAAAATAATTTTAATACTTAGTGCTATTTTGTCGTTGTTTGCATCGGATATAAAAAACGCTTATTATAAATCCTATAATTATGAAAAAATGGGGGATTATAAAGACGCTATAAAAGTTTTAATTCCTGTTTACAATAAATATCCCAAAGGATATACCCTTAATTTGAGATTAGGATGGTTGTTTTATCTTAGTAAAAAATATCAAAACGCACTTACTCATTATAAAAAAGCCTCTTTAATCGCACCATATTCAATAGAGGCAAAATTGGGAATAATGAAAACATATCTTGCGGCAGGAGATTATAACAATGCTTTAAAAATCGGAGATGTGATTTTAAAAACGGATTATTACAACTATTACGGAAATTATTATGAAATAATGGCTTTAATATCAAAAAAACAGTATGATACTGCTTTAAGTTTAACTAACAAAATGTTAAGTTTGTATCCCGCAAGTGTTATGTTTTTAGTGGAACTTGGTAAAATTTATTATGTAAAAGATAAGAAAAAGGCTAATACAATTTTTGAAAACGTTTTAATTCTTGATCCTAACAATATAACGGCAAAAGAGTATCTGGGCAAATGAAAGTATTGTGTCATTTGAAGTATGAATTGAATTTTCAAAAATTTGATGTTACATATGTAAAAGATGAAAATAATTTTTATGACAGAATATTAAATAAAAAATACGATGTAATAATTTTGGATTTTGATTTTTATCCCGAATTTATAAATGTTAAAAATTACGTCAAATCTACAGTTGTTTTTTTGTGTTCTTACTGTGATGATTTTATATTTAAAAAGGTGCTTGAAGTCGGGGATTACTGTTATACTTACGCAGAAATTGAAAAGCTTTATCTGCGTTTACTGTATTTAAAAAAAAATATGCTAAATTCCAAATCGGCAATATACAAAAAAGATAATGTTTTGTATAACTTTAATACAAATACACTGTATATTGATTTAAAACCCGTCAAATTAAGCGGTGCAGAAAACGAACTGTTAAAAACATTGATAAAAAACAGAAAAACGTATCTTACTAAGGAAGATATCTTAATGGAATGCGACGGTATCGAAAGTATCGATTCCGTTAAAGTGTTGATTTCCCGTTTGAGAAAACTCGGAATACAAATAGAAAATCAAAAAAATCTAGGATATAAAATAAAGCAATCCTATAATAAATAAAGGATTTTAACTAAAAACTTAAAAAAACGCACGAGGGGTGCGTAAAAAAGTAACAACTAATTTTCAAAGAGCACTTTAAGAGCTAATTTTAAAGATTG
>Ga0256837_1000217_pt1 | contig 52466 bp, 62 predicted proteins | sample 4562384metaG_FD_185976 | JGI IMG/M metagenome (GOLD analysis project Ga0256837, IMG submission 185976) | Hydrothermal vent microbial communities from Guaymas Basin, Mexico - 4561-384 | ecosystem: Environmental > Aquatic > Marine > Hydrothermal vents | place: Mexico: Guaymas Basin | collected... | reverse complement strand
TACATTCAACGCAAAAAGAGGTAAAGCAAAAATTAAAAATAAAATAATTCTCAATTCTCCATTCTCAATTCTCCATTGTTTTGCATTCATCGCATATTCCTTTAAATTTGACTTCAATTTCTTCTATGTCGTATTGGCTGTAATTCGAAAGGCTTAAAATATCTTCGGCGTTAAACGGTTTTAGACAAAAAATTCTTTTGCATATTCTGCATTCGAAATGCGGATGCACCGGGTTGTGAATTTTACAGTTTAGTTCGTAATATCCTATACCTTCGCTGTTTTTAATTTCCCTGATAGTCTGTTTTTCAAGCATATGTTTTATATTTCTGTAAACTGTGGCTTTATCTACTTCTAAAAAATTTTGCAACTCTTTTGCACTTAACAGATGTCTTTCTTCTAACAACAACGCTATTTTAAATTCGGTTTTTTTAAGGTTTTCAATATTTTTGCAACTCATAAGGGAATTATAGCAAAATGCAACTTAGTTGCATATAAATTTAATAAAAAAAGTGTAAAATAACGTCAGTTACTAAAAAAAAGGAAAATTATGTTTAAAAAAGCTTTTTATTTATGGGCGGATATTGCTGTATTTATGTTTTTTATAATTGTTGTTGATTTTATACTGTTTGAAGATTTAATTGTTTACTGGAGGATGCTTTTTTATGTAAAAGAGATTTTTATAGGGTTGTTTGTTCTGACGCTGATAATCAGTGTTTTTGCAGTCGGTTATTTTTTTGAAAGGTATCAGATTGTGTCTTTTAAAAACAGATTTACAGGATATTTAAAGCTTTATTTTTCAATTCTTTGGAGGGCTTTGGCTGTTGTAGTGCCTATTATAGGCATAATCGCTTATATTTATCATGGGAGCATCGGAAGTAGAATTGCGACTGTTTTTATAGAAATATTGGCCGGTTTTCCCGCAATTTACTGGTATTTGAAAAAAAATAAAAAATTTTAAAGAAAAATTCTTGCGTTTTTTTTATTTTTTGTTATAATTCTATTCCACATTCCGGCGTAGCTCAGCGGTAGAGTAGGTGGCTGTTAACCACTTGGTCAGAGGTTCGAATCCTCTCGCCGGAGCCATCCAGGTTTTATTTTTAAGTGCCTGACACTTTTATGCAGTAAAAGCCCGAACTTTTAATAGTGTTAACTTTTAAAGAGGGGAAATCGAATAAAATTCGAATAATAGAACCTTGTAAAAAATCATCCGACTGTAAAAGCTTAAATTAACTTACAAACTTTTTATTAATTTTTCTATCTCTTTTTGAAGGTGTTTCAAATCTTTTGAGTTATCGATTACGAAGTCGGCTTTTTGCTTTTTAATTTCAATATTAAGTTGGTTGTTTAGAATTGAAAGCGCTTCTTTTTCACTTACGCTGTCCCTTTGCATTACCCTATTTAATTGCAGTTTTTTTGGGGCGTAGACAACGAGGACTTTTTCGAATTCCGGGTAGTTTTGTTTTTCATAGAAAAGTGGAAGATCCACAAAATATTTAACACCGTCTTTTTCATATTTTTCGGCGAGGTTTATTGCCCTTTTTCTCACTTCCGGCAAAATCAAATTTTCTAAAATTTCCAGTTTTTTTTTGTTGTTAAAGACGATATTTCTTAATTCTTTCCTGTCTGTAGTGCCGAAAATTTCACTGATTTTTTCTTTTTTTTCCTCAAAAACCTCTTTGCTTATTTCATCTGCGTCTATTATTTTATAACCGAACATTTTTAAAAAAGAAGCAACCGTGCTTTTGCCCGTTCCTATTCCTCCGGTGAGCACAATCGCATTAGAAAAAATTTTACTTTTCACTTTTCACTTTTCACTTATAATTTTATAACGTCTTTGATGTTTTCAAAAACATATTTAGGTAAAATGAAACTTGCCAGATGAATATCCGTATGATAATAATGAGTGTTTTCCACGAAATCGCTTCTGTGTCTTATAAGATCAGCGGTCGGGTGAATCTCTTTACTTGCAAATACAAGTGCTTTTTTACTTCCGTCATCTTCTATAAAATAATACGGCATTACTATATAAAACAGTTTGCTTAGATTTGCAAAAAGATCTCTGTCCTGCAGGGATTTTGCGGTTGTGATATAGATGCCCCTATCGTTTAATTTTTCGTATATTTTTATTAAATCACCCGGTTTTTCGTCAATTATAAGGTCATATTTTTCCCGGGTGTCTTTATTAAAAATTTCAAATTTTTTAGTCAAAATTTTATTAAATTCATCATTTAATGCGGACGGAACTAAAAATTTATCACCCCCTTCCTGGGTGCAGGCTCCCACAAGTGCCATCATCTCTTTTTGAGTCTGAGTCATTACTGTCCTTTTTTTGGCTTAATATATCAAAAAAATTGAAAATTACAAATAACATACGAATTAATTTTTCATTTTTTACTTTTCATTTTGCTATACTTTCCAAAAAAGGCGGTTTATGATTGCCCATTTATGTTGCAGTGTGGATGCGGGATATTTTTTAAAAAGATTAAAAGAGGATTTTCCAGATGAAAAAATAATCGGTTTCTTTTACGATCCCAATATCCATCCTTATGGAGAATTTAAACTTCGCTCTCTCGATACCGAAAGGATATGTAAAAAACTCGGAATTGAATATGTGGAAGGCGAATATGATTATGAAAACTGGCTTAGGGCTGTGAAGGGAAAAGAAAACGAACCGGAAAAAGGTATCAGGTGTTCTATATGTTTTGACCACTCTTTGGAAGCTACGGCCAGGTTTGCACAAAAAACGGGGGATGATAAAATAACCACATCCCTTTTGATGTCACCTATGAAATCACAGGGGCAGCTTGCAAGTGTCGGAAAAGTAATTAAAAGAAAATACGGTATAGAATTTTACGCACCCGATTACCGCAAAAAAGGCGGAACCCAGGCACAGCAGGAATTTGCGAAAAAGACGCAGATGTACAGGCAGGATTACTGCGGATGTTTATACGGAATATGGCAGCAAAAACAAAATCAGGAAATAATAGACGAACTTTTAAACCCGATAACAAAACAGACGCTTCCCGCGAGTATAGAGGAGAGATTAGAAATTTATAAAAAGAGGCTTGAATATGAGGAAAAAGGAATTGAATATAAAATAATCAAAGAAAATTTCTTAAATTACAGACTGCTAAGAGGCAGTGTAAAATGTAAAGTGAAAAATTCGGCCTCTCTAAAAAGTCATAAGACTTTTAGAGGGGAAAACGCAAAATGGGAAATTGTTGAGAGTTATATATTGTTTTATTCTTATTTGCAAAGACCTGTAAGAGGCAAGATTGAATTTGTAAAGAATGGAATAGGTTATTTTAACAGAATGCAGGTAATTTTTACGGATATTTCCAAATTTAACGAAGTTTTAAACAAAAAATATCAAAATGTCAGAGAAATAATTAAAAATCCGCCGACAGTTGAAGAGGAAATTTTTTTCAGAAAAAAGATTACAAACTGTGAATATTCTCTGTCTCCGCTGATAATAGTCGATAAAATGTGTAATTCGGTATTTGAAATTGATTTAGAAGGTAAAATTTATCCTGATATCAGAGAAATTTTGATAAAATTTTAATAAAAAAGGCGGATTATGGTTTTTGATATTAATAAAATCCAAAAAATGTTACCTCACAGATATCCTTTTTTGCTTGTTGACCGAATTACGGATGTAAGAAACGGAGAGTATGTCGAAGGATATTTGAATATTTCTATTACAAATCAGGTATTCCAGGGACATTTTCCCGGGCACCCTATTTACCCTGGCGTATTAATTATAGAGGGTATGGCACAGACGGGAGCGATTTTGCCTTTTACCGTTATGGAAAAAGATGAACTGAAAGAAAAAGTTGTATATTTTATGAGTATTGACAAAGCAAAATTCAGAAAACCCGTATTACCTGGGGATAAACTTATATATAAAGTTACAACTATTAAACACAGAGGAAAAATCTGGCATCTTAAAGGCGAAGCGTATGTGGACGGAGAGCTTGTGAGCGAAGCCGAGCTTAAAGCTATGATTATGGATAAATAATGAAAAGTGAAAAATAATGAAAGCAATAATAAAAGGCAAGATAGGTAAAAATTGCAAAATAGGCGAGGGTGCAGTAATTGATGAAAATGTAGTTATAGGGGATGATAATATTATAGAACCTTACGCTGTAATTACAGGTTATACCACAATAGGAGATAATAATCATATTTATTCTCACGCGGTGGTTGGAAGTGAACCCCAGGATTTAAAATATCATGGTGAAAAGACCGAGCTTATTATAGGAAACAATAATAAAATCAGGGAATTTACTTTAATAAATCCCGGAACCGAAGGCGGCGGCGGCGTTACAAAAATAGGTGATAACAATCTTTTAATGGGATATGTTCATGTGGCACATGATGTAATAATTGCGGATAACTGTATTTTGGCCAATGCGGCCACCCTTGCGGGGCATGTGGAGCTTGAAGATTATGTTGTGATCGGAGGAATGACGCCTGTGCATCAGTTTGTAAAAATAGGCACCCATGCCATGATAGGAGGAGCAAGTGCACTTGCCCAGGATGTTCCCCCTTTTACCATAGCCGAAGGAAACAGGGCAAAGCTCAGGGGACTTAACGTAACGGGGCTCAGAAGAAGATTTCAAAACAGAAGCGATATAGATGCGATAAAAAACGCATATAAGGAAATGTTTGAAAGAGGGAAACCTTTAAAAGAAACGGCGGAAGAAATATTAAAAACCACAGATAATGAATATGTCCGACATTTGTGCAAATTCGTATTAAATTCAAAAAGGGGAATACCATATGACAGAAAAGTGTAGTTTCTGCGGAAGTTTTGAAACAGAGGAAAATCCGCTTTTAGCGGCGCCGGATGATGCGGCTTTTATTTGTAAAAACTGTGTATTGACGGCATATGAAATAATAATGGGCTCTCAAAAAGAAGGTGAAAAAAAAGAATCCAAAGATATAAAACTTTTGGCACCAAAAGATATTAAATCCCATTTGGACGAATATGTTATAGGGCAGGAGAGGGCTAAAAAAATAATTTCGGTTGCTGTTTACAATCATTATAAAAGAATTTTGTTTGAAAACAGAAGCGATGTTGAAATTCAAAAATCTAATATTCTTATGATAGGACCGACAGGAAGCGGAAAAACGCTTATCGCAAGAACGCTTGCCAAGCTTTTGGAGGTTCCTTTGGCGATTGCGGATGCCACCTCTTTAACGGAAGCGGGATATGTGGGTGAGGATGTTGAAAATGTGCTTTTGAAACTTATTCAGGCGGCTGATTACGATATGGAAAAAGCTCAAAGGGGAATAATTTTTATTGATGAAATAGACAAGATAAGCAGACTTTCGGAAAACCGTTCAATTACAAGAGATGTAAGCGGTGAGGGTGTTCAGCAGGCTCTTTTAAAAATAGTCGAAGGTTCGGTTGTAAATGTTCCTCCGCAGGGAGGAAGAAAACATCCCAATCAGGAATTTATCCAGATAGACACTTCAAATATTTTATTTATTTGCGGAGGTGCGTTTGACGGACTTGAAGAAATTATTCAAAAGAGACTTGAAGGCGCAACAGTCGGATTTTTGGGTAAAACAAAACAAAAACTTACAAAAGACGATATATTTTCGCTTGTAGAGCCGGAAGACCTGGTAAAATACGGCCTTATTCCTGAGCTTATAGGAAGACTTCCTGTAATAGCAACATTAAAAGAACTTGAAAGAAAAGATTTGATAAGAGTGCTTACGGAACCGAAAGACGCACTTATCAAGCAGTATCAGGCTCTGTTTGCGCTTGATGATGTTGAACTCGAATTTGATAAAGACGCCCTTGACGCCATTGCCCAAAAAGCAATAAGCAGAAAAACAGGAGCAAGGGGGCTTAGGGCTATTCTGGAAGAGGCGATGGTTGATATTATGTTTGATTTGCCTGAATACAGAGGATATAAAATAATTATTACGAAAGATGTAATAGAAAATAAAAGTGAACCTATTTTAGTGAAAAAGGAAGAAAATGTTTAATAAGCTTCTTGGATTATTCAGTAACGATTTGGCAATAGACTTAGGGACTGCCAATACACTGGTAAGTATAAAAAACAAAGGTATTGTAATTAATGAACCGAGTGTAGTTGCAATTAAAGATGACAACCATAAGAAAAAAGTCCTTGCAGTAGGAAAAACGGCCAAGGAAATGGTTGGAAAAACACCTAAAAATATTGTAGCCATCCGTCCAATGAAAAACGGTGTTATTGCGGATTTCAGCGTAACGGAAGAAATGATAAGATATTTTATTCAAAAAGTTCACAACAGAAAAGGCCTTATCAGACCCAGAATTGTAATATGCGTTCCTTACGGACTTACTCAGGTTGAAAGAAAAGCGGTTAAAGAATCTGCCATGAGTGCGGGGGCCAGGGAAGTTTATCTTATAGAAGAGCCTATGGCCGCGGCAATAGGAGCCGGACTTCCTATAAAAGATCCTCAGGGGAGTATGGTAATTGATATCGGAGGCGGAACTACCGAAATCGGTGTTATTTCGCTGGGTGGACTTGTTGTAAGTAAATCAATCAGGGTTGCCGGAGATAAATTTGATAAAAGTATTGTTGATTATATAAACAGAAAATATAATCTCATTATAGGAGAAAGGGCAGCCGAAGAAATTAAAATGCAAATAGGAAGCGCTATCAAACTTGAAGAAGAACTTAAAATGGCCGTTCAGGGCAAAAACAGAATATCAGGGCTTCTTGAAACAATTACGGTTACCAGTGAAGATATAAGAGAAGCTCTTAAAGAGCCGGTAAAAGAGATAGGAGAAGCCCTTAAACAAGTGCTTGAAGAAACACCTGCGGATCTTGCGGGCGATATTGTTGAAAACGGAATTGTTTTAACGGGAGGAGGGGCTTTGCTTAAAGGTCTTGACAAATATCTCGGAAATCTTGTTTTACTGCCGGTTTATATAGCCGAAGAGCCTTTGCTGGCTGTTGCAAAAGGAACGGGTAAAGTGCTTGATGAAATAGAGATTTTAGCAACACTTGATGAGTAAACGGCTTTTATTAATATTAACATTAATATTTTTATTGTTTTTTCAGATTCCACTTGTGAAAAAATTTGCTCTTGAAAGTGCAAATTCGCTTAAAAATTCTTTTTCTTCTCTTTTGGGGGCATACAGGGAAATATATAAAGAATATATTGATCAAAAAGACACATTGCAAAAAATTCTGATTGAAAACAAGTTTCTGAAAAATGAAATACAAAAATATGCTGTTCGATACGCAACATGCAAAAATCTTAAATATTTTCATTATATAGATTTCCCGAATTTAAAATTTACTCAGATGATTTCTTATGCAAAATTACCTGATTTTACGCAAATTTATATTAATTACGCCAAACCTTTTAAAACTCCCAGAGGTCTTGTATATAACAATATGGCAGCCGGTATAGCGGTAAAAAATTATTCCAATTATTCGCTTGCCTTTCTTAATTCGAATGAAAAAACCTCTTATACTGTGTATATAGGCGAAAATAAAATTCCGGGAATTTTTTACGGAAAAATCAATACCATAAAATATATTCCTAAATTTAAAAATATAAAAACAGGTGATCTGGTTGTTACAAGCGGGCTTGACGGTGTTTTTTATCAGGGTGCCAAGGTCGGGATTGTCAGTTCTGTAACAGAGGAAAAACTGTATAAAGAAGCAAAAGTAAAGCTGTTTTATAACGATTTAAATCCTGAATATTTTTATGTGGTGGAAACCCCGGCGGAGAAAATGAAAAAATAATATAGTGCGTAACGTCAGTTTTTAAGTTTTAATATTTTCCAGCCTTTTAATTATTTTCATAGGTGTCATGGCATAATTCGGTTCATAACCGCCGGCAACGGAATGTGCAAGACATCCGTGAATAGCCGCTTTTAGAGGATGCCATCCCTGAGCCAGAAGAGAGCCGATAAGGCCGGCGAGAATATCACCGCTCCCTGCTTTTGCCAAAGCCACACATCCGTTAGGGTCAATAAAAAGTTTTTTATTATAGGCTATTATTTTGTTTGCACCTTTTAAAACCAAAACTGTATACGGATATTTTTCACTGAATTTTTCTGCAAGCTCAAATCTGTTTTGCTGGATTTCGGACGTGGAATACTCTCCAAGTCCGGTATTTTTTAAAAGTGCGGCAAATTCTTTTGGATGAGGAGTTAAAACCGCACCTTTTTTCAAAAATTTTTCTATATTTTTTTTATAAAACATATCTGCATCAATCACCATAGGTATATCTATTTTTGATATTTCGTCAAGCATATCGTCAAAACTGTTGTTAAGTCCCATTCCGAGAGCCAACGCGCTGAAATTCTCTATTTTTCCCGTCTGCATTATTTCATAAGGCACATTGACTTTCTCTCTGCTTACTACGCTTACAAGCCCACACCCGTAATTAAACGCCGCCTCAGCCGCCAATATACCGGCTCCGGGTTTATTGCCGACAAGCACTCCAAGATGTCCGAAGGAATTTTTATATGTGTTTTGTTTTTTTCTAAGAGGTGTAATTAAATCCTTTTTTTCCAAAATGAAATAACAGCATTTATGAATATATTTGGTAAAACCGATCCCTAAATCCGCCCTTATTATTTTACCTGTATAATCCTTTGCATAATCACTGTAAAGAGCTATTTTCTCCGCGCCCATTGTAACAGTCATATCCGCTTTGAACGCCACAGGTCTTAAATTTCCTTTTTCATCGATTCCGGTAGGAATATCGCAGGCTATTTTAAACGCTTTTATGTGATTCATTTTATTTACGACCGAAACAATCTTTTCACTCAAATCCCTTTTCAGTCCGCTTCCAAACACCGCATCCACCAGACAGTCACAGTTTTTGAATTTCGTTTCAACCGTTCCACCGACAGCTTTATATCTTTCAAGCTGAATTTTTGCCATTTCGGATTTCACGCCCGCAGGCAGATAAAGATTCACGTGATAATCCCCCAGCAGAATCCTGCCGAGGGTAATACCGTCGGCACCGTTGTTCCCAGGTCCCGCCACAATATTTACAACAGAATTTACGGGAATTTTCTTATAAATTTCAAGGGCCATCGAATACGCGGCGTGCTCCATTAAAATATCTTCGTTCAAATGATATTTTTCATAACACTTTTTATCAAAGGTATATACTTCTTTAAATGCTGGTTTCATACTTTCTCCTTGTAATAAGGTAAAAACGGTGAAATCGTGAAATCGTCATTTTTCACTTTCCACTTTCTATTGAATAATTCTCAATTCCGTCATTGCCGCCGTCTAAACGACAAAGCCTTTAAGAGATCTTCTTTGGTTATTTTATCACGTTTATTTATATTTGCAACAGTCTTGGATACTTTAAGCAGATTAAACTGGCTTCTTTTACTGAGTGCAAAATTAACAGAAGCTTTTTTCAGCAGTTCTTCCGCATCATCCGTATAAGAAAAATTATAATTTTCCGGCAGGTTTGAATTGAATTTTCCTTTTTGCATTTCAAAAGCCGTTAAAACTTTTTCAAACATTTTCTTACTCGAAACAGTCGATTTATCGGGATCTTCCGTCATTTGAAGATATATTTCAATTCTGTCATACAAAGGTTCGCTGATTCTGTTTTTGTATCTTCTTATTTCAAGATCCGTGCATCTGCATTCTTTATTTATACTCAAAAGATTCCCGCAAGGGCACGGATTCATAGCCGCCGCAAACAGTATATCGGTTTCATATTCTATTTTAGAATTTACACGGCTGATAAGCACCTTTTTATCCTGCAACGGAAGTCTGAGATTTTCAAGGACATCTTTTTGAAAATGCGGAAGCTCATCAAAAAACAGCATTCCTTTATTTGCGAATGCAATTTCCCCTATTTTCGCCCCTTTGCTTCCTCCTCCGAATACCGCCGCCTTAGTGGCGGAATAATGAGGCGAACGGTATGGTCTTTTAGGTGCAAAGGTAACTTCCCTTCCCTCTAAGGAATTATATTTTTCAACTTCAAGTATTTCTTCAAGTGCCATAGGAGGCAGAATGTATCTCATTCTGCTTATTATCATAGATTTTCCGACCCCCGGACTTCCCTCAAAAAGTATATTGTGAAACCCGGCTGTGGAAATTAAAGCAGCTTCTTTTGCCTGTAGCTGCCCTTCAACATCTTTAAAATCAAGTTCAAAATTTTCCATATAGTAATATTTTTTGCCGTCTATTTTCAAAAAACTGTAATTAAACTCGTTATTTTCCACTTTTTGAGGCATAAATTCTTCAAACTCCCTAATGTGCGAAAAAGCATACACTTCAACACCCGGAATTTTGGAAACTTTCTCGGCACTTTCAAGAGGGACAATCACTTTTTTTGGTTTTAAGGATAAAATAATCGGAAAAATCGAATTCGTATCTTTAAGACTCCCGTCAAGCCCCAGTTCACCCAATACCAGATATTCACTTAAATCTACGTCTTTTTTGTGATAAAGAATACTAAGCGCTATCGGCAAATCCAGCTGAGAGCCTGATTTCGGCAAATCTGCGGGAGCCAGATTTATGGTAATTTTAAGAGGGGGGAATTCAAAATCGTTATTTAAAAGAGCCGATTTGATTCTTTCTTTGCTCTCCTGAATTGCCTGTGAACCAAGCCCTACAATGGCAAAACCGGGAAGAGCTTTGGTAAAAGAACTTTCAACTTCGACGTTTTGAGAAACAAATCCGTCAAGGGTAGCGGATTTTATTTTTTTCGTTTTTGCTGTTTTAATAGTTTTTTCCACTCTTTTTCAAATTTTTTTCTTTTTATATAATCCAGTCTTTCAATAAACAGATGCCCGTCAAGATGATCCGTTTCGTGCTGAAAAGCGACACTCAAAAGCCCTTTGGCTTCCATTGTTTTCTCTTTTCCGAACCTGTCGTAAAATTTGACTTTAACATTGGAATATCTTTCAACCTCATCAAAATAATCAGGCACGCTCAGACATCCTTCCGTATCTTTTTGAGCCCCGTCCCAAACTAAGAATTCGGGATTTATTACCTCTATAAGAGTATCCTTGCTCTGTTTGCCTTCTTCATCGCCTATATCAATCAAAAGAGCCCTTATGGGAACCGCAACCTGTATAGCCGCCAGACCGACCCCGTTTTTTACAACCATTGTTTCATACATATCATCCAACAGTTTATGCAAATCTGTATCAAATCTCTCAACGGGCTTTGAAATCTGCTTCAAAACCTTATTCGGATAAGTAACAATATCTAAAACAGCCATCATTTACCTTCATAAATATAATACAAGACATCATCTTTTTCAGCTTTTTCCATCATTTCCATTGCCCGTGCCAAACAAACTTCAACCTCGCCGTCAAGAATTATTTCAACAACACCGGAAACTATTTTTATATTGATTTCTTCACCTTCAAGAAAAATAGCGGAATTGCTTATAATATCAGAAAGCCTTTCAACTGTTTTACAAGCGCCCACCCTGTCGGTATGTTTAAGAAGCATAGCAAAATTCCCATCTCCTAAATGAGCAACGATATCTGTTCTTCTTGAAGTTTTAAGCATTATTTTTGCAACGCTTCTGTTTAAAAGTATTTTTGATTTTTCCGATTTTAAAGCTTCAAACATTTCATCTTTAATTTTCAAAACAATTACACTGCTTCTGTGTTTAAACTTATTAATTAGTTTTATTTCTTTTTGAAGCTCTTTTAAAAAGAATTTTTTATTGTAAATTCCATATCTTGCGTCAAACATTGAATTACTTTCTATATCTTTTAGAATTTCAACGTTCTTGGAATAAAGAGTTTTTATTTCACTTAATTCATCGTTAAATTTATTATTTATTCTATTCAGTTTTTCTTCGAAAGAGTTTACTATTCTTTCAAACATCTTAGGATTTGCAATATGAATGCTTTCTTCTTTGTATTTTTTAAAAATATCTTTTATAAACTGTGCGTTTTTATATAAAACAGCAGTATGTTGCAACAAATCCTTGGAATATTTAAAAGCTTGTTTTAATTTTTTTTCAATTTCAATATCTTTTTCCAATTCATTTGTTTCTTCTAAGGTTATAAATTCATATACCTGCTTTTTGAAATTTTCACTTTCATTATCAAGCATATTTAAAAAATATATCTTATAATAATAAGGAATCGGGGGAACTCCTTCTTTAATAATTTGATCAAAAACTTTTTTAGCAAATCCCTCTAATGGGCTAGAAGGCTCATCAAGATTTGCAACATTCTTAGCAGTAGAAAATTTATCGTTTTTTTTACTAATCATTAGTTTTCTCTTTTTTTAAGAACCTTATCAATGAGTCCGTATTTAAGAGCTTCTTCTGCACTCATAAAAAAGTCTCTTTCTGTGTCTTTTTCAATTTTTCTTATACTCTGGCCCGTATTTTCAGCCAAAATTTTATTAAGCTCTTTTTTCATTCTTAATATTTCTTTTGCGTGAATTTCAATATCCGTAGCCTGCCCCTGAGCACCGCCTAAAGGCTGATGAATCATGATTCTGGCATGAGGAAGCGCAAATCTTTTGCCCTTTGCACCGCTGCTTAATAAAAACGCCCCCATACTGGCTGCCTGCCCCATGCATATTGTTACAACATCGGGCTTAATATAATTCATGGTGTCAAACATAGCCATTCCGCTTGTAACGACTCCTCCCGGAGAATTTATATACAGATAAATTTCTTTTTCAGGATTTTCCGCTTCTAAAAACAGCATCTGAGCAACAATCGTGCTTGCCACATGATCGTTAATTTCACCTTGAAGCATAATTATTCTGTCTTTAAGAAGACGGGAGTATATATCGTATGCCCTTTCCCCTCTTCCTGTTTTTTCTATAACGGTAGGAATTAAAACACTCATTAATTACCTTTTACTTTGTCCTCTAAAAGTTTATTTAGAAGTTTGTCTTCAATTAAATTCATTTTTATTACAGGAAGCAGATTGTTTTCCTGATAATATTTTAGCACATCCTGAGGATTTTGTCCCTGCATAATCGCTTCATAATATAAAATTTGCGTAAGTTCCTGATCACTTACCTCAATTTCCTCTTTTTTAGCGATTGCATCAATAACAAACGTGAGTTTAACCCTGTCTTTTGCATCGGGAAGAAGTTTTTCTTTTAGTTCTTTTACTTTCTCAGGGTTTTCCTGTAATTCTTTAAGCTCCGCCGGAGTCATTTTCTGTGCTTCGTTGTTTATCATAATTTCAGCTTCTTTTTCCACTACGCTTTCAGGAAGATCTATTTCATATTTTTTAACAAGACATTCAAGGATTTCTTCTTTTTTAGGAGCAAAAGCTTCCGCTTTTTTTCTTTCTTCAATAGATTTTTTAAGCATTTCTTTCAGCTCATCCACAGTAGCGTCTTCTTTCGCCATATATTTTTTAGCCAAATCATCGTTAATTTCAGCAGGAACTTTTTCCTGAATCTCTTGTAGTGTTACGTCAAATTCGGCATCTTTACCGGCAATCTCTTTTGCTCCGTAATTTTCAGGGAAAGTAACCTTAATTCTTTTGCTTTCTCCTACTTTAAGCCCTGTAAGCTGCTCTTCAAATCCCGGAATAAAAGAATTGCTTCCGATTTCCAGAGGATACGCTTCGGCACTTCCGTTTTCCATTTTTTCACCGTCGATATAACCTGTGAAATCGATTACACCGATAAGCCCTTCTTTTAAAATTCTTTTTTTTGAAACTTTCGTTTCGGCCTGAGCTTCGGCTATTTTTTTGATTTCTTCTTCAACTTCTTCGTCAGTTACTTCAGGAACTTCAACTACCGGCACACACTCTTTATATTCATCGCCCACTTCAATTTCAGGTCTTGTGTAAACTTTGATTTCAACTTCGATTTTGTCGTCTTTTTTATCAAATTTAGTTACTTCCGGCTCGGCTATCATATCTGTAATTCCAAGCTCTTTTACACCTTTATCCATCACTTCTCTTACAGCTTCGCTGATTGCATCCTGCTCGATATCGGCGGCATACATTTTTTTTACAACCTTTACAGGCACTTTTCCGGGTCTGAACCCTTGAATTTTAGCTTTTTTGGCAATTTGTTTCGCAATTTTTTCTTTTTTTGCTTCCAAGTCTTGATTTTCAATCACGGCTTTGATTATACTATTGGCAGAGTCAATTTTTTTTGCTTCTAACATTAAAATCCTTTTTTTAAAGGGTATAATACCAAAAATTTTAAAGGATAACAATGAGCGTTGATTTGAAAAAACTTGAATTAGCTGCCAAAATGATTCTTGAAGCTATCGGAGAAGATGTAAACAGAGAAGGTCTTGTTAAAACCCCGCTAAGAGTTGCCAAAAGTTTCGAATACCTTTGCAGCGGATATTTTAAAGACCCGAAAGTTGTATTAAACGATGCGCTGTTCGAATCTACAAACAATGAAATGGTTGTGGTTAGAAACATAGAATTTTATTCTTTGTGCGAACACCATATTCTGCCGTTTTTCGGAAGGGTTCATGTAGCCTATATTCCGGATAAAAAGGTTGTGGGGCTAAGCAAAATCCCAAGAATGGTGAATGTTTTTGCAAGAAGACTTCAAATTCAAGAACAGCTGACAGAGCAGATTGCCGATGCAATTATGGATGTCGTTCAGCCAAAAGGTGTCGGAGTTGTAATACACGCCAGACATATGTGTATGGAAATGAGAGGTGTAGAAAGTAAACATTCATACACTTCAAGCAGTGCTTTGAGGGGTATTTTTTTGGAAAACAAAACAAGAGAAGAATTTTTCAATATAATCAACGCACCCGTTCAGACACACTTTTAAAAAATGGGGAATTGAGAATTGAGAATTGAGAATTTAAACACCATCTTTCACCCTTTTCACTTTTTTTCACCAAAGGACAACAATGGCTCTTAGCAGAATAAAAGACAAAATCGGCAAAAAACCGCTTTCAAAACCGTTCGGACTTGTTAAAAAAATAAATTCTACCAACCTTATTGCCCAAGGATTAAATCCGTCAATAGGGGATATAGTCCGAATATGCTCCAATAATTACGAAATGCTCGGAATGGTAACGGCACTTGACGAAAATTCATTTATCGTAACACCTTTTTCCTTTCTTGAAGGGTTTAAAATAGGGGATAAAATCTATATCGACGAAAACGGAATGAAAATTCCGGTAGGAAAGGGGCTGCTTGGTCGTGTGGTTGATCCTTTTATGAATCCCATAGACGATAAAGGCGATATTTTATTTGATACAAAATACCCGATTATGAGTAAACCCATCTCGCCTATGAAAAGAGGCGTAATTGATGAAATTTTCGAAACGAAAGTAAAAGCGATAGACGGGCTTTTAACTTGCGGAAAAGGCCAGAAATTAGGTATTTTTGCCGGAAGCGGGGTTGGAAAATCAACACTTATGAGTATGATTGTCCGAGGTGCAAGCGCCGATATTAAAGTAATAGCGCTTATCGGTGAGAGGGGCAGGGAAATTCCGGAATTTATCGAACACAATCTTGGAGGCGATTTAACAAACACCGTAATAATCGTCGCAACATCCGATGATTCGGCTTTAATGAGAAAATACGGAGCGTTCAGTGCAATGGCTGTGGCCGAATATTTTAAAAATCAAGGGCGTGACGTTTTGTTTTTAATGGACAGCATTACACGTTTTGCAATGGCCCAGAGAGAAATAGGACTTGCCATGGGCGAACCCCCGACTTCCAAAGGGTATCCGCCAAGCGCAATTATGCTTTTACCTCAGCTTATGGAAAGGGCCGGAAAGGAAAAAGACAAAGGCTCGATTACCGCATTTTTCACCGTGCTCGTGGAAGGCGACGACACTTCGGCCGATCCTATTGCGGATCAGGCACGTTCCATACTTGACGGGCATTTTATTTTAAGCAGGGAACTTACCGACAGCGGCATTTACCCGCCTATCAATATACTTAATTCAGCCAGCAGGGTTATGGGCAACGTAGCCACACCCGAACATCTTCAAAAAGCACAGAAATTTAAAAAATTATATTCACTTCTTAAAGAAAACGAAGTTTTAATAAGAATCGGTGCTTACCAAAAAGGGGTGGATTCCGAACTTGACGAAGCCATCAATAAAAAAGAATCAATGGAAAATTTTTTAAAACAGCAGCCTAGGGAGTTGATTCCGTTTGATGAAATGTTTGAGATTCTTAAAAATATTGTATAATTAAGGCAACAAAACATTAAGAAGGGACAGTATGGGTTTTAACCAACTTTTTAAAATATTCGACAAACAGCGTTATTTGGCCGTAATGATGTATAAAGAAAAAATACTTTATATTAATCCCAGAATGCAGGAACTGCTCGGATACGACAAAGAAACAATTCTTCAAATGCATCCTGCTGATATATTTCCTGACAACAAACATAAAGAAAAAATTAAAAAAACCATTCAAAGAAGATTAAACGGCGAAGATTTTCCCGCGACATACGATCCTGTTGAAATTAAAAACGCCTACAACAAAAGAACATATATAAAATTCTGTTCACAAACCGTCAAACTGCCGGACGGAACTTATGCCGGGCTTGTAAGCGGATTGAATTTAACAAACGAGCTTAAAAAAGAATGTTTAATAGATATTCTTAAAGAAATAAACCAGACGGTAATTATGAAAGAAAGTGAAAAAGATGTTTTTTCGACAATTGTAAAATATATTTATAAAAGAGGAAATTACGAATTCGTATGCGCTTCTATAAAGACATCCGATTCAACGGATATGATTCCCAAATACTGCCATGGTAATTATGATGAGAAGTTTTTGGATTTTTTAAAAGGCATATTTAAAGCTGAACCGGAATATGCGGACAAATGTCTGGCAACAAAATATATGTTTGAAAACAAATTTATGCTTATTAACGATTTAACCGAAATAGAGTTTTCCAACAAAACATTAATAGACGCAATGCTTAAACAAAATTTCAGATCAATTTTATTTTTCCCTATTTTTAAAAACAACGAACTTTATGCTTCAATAGGGATTTGCTCGAGATATAAAGATGATTTTGACAAAACATCAATGAAAATCTTTAAAGAGGCAAAACAGGATATCGAATTTGCCCTCAAAAAAACAGAACAGACATCATACCTACAAATTCTACAAGAAGCTCTGAATAAAACTTACGCATGGGTGATTATTACCGATAGTAACGCTAATATTTTATACGGCAATTCCACCGTTGAAAAGATAACGGGATATAAACTTTCCGAATTCATCGGTAAAAATCCGAGATTTTTCAAATCAGGTTACCATTCCAAAGAGTTTTATCAAAAACTGTGGGAAAAGTTATTAAACGACGAAATAGTTGAAACTGTTATGGTAAACAAAAACAAAAAAGGTAAGATTTTCTATCTGAAAGACAAACTCATCCCCGTAACAACTCCCGACGGCAAAAAATATTATATTTCACTGGCCATTGATATAACCCATGAAAAATCATTGCAAAACAAACTGAAAAAAGATCCTTTAACCGATTTACTGAACAGAAACGAATTTATCAATTTAATTGACAAAAGAATATTCTCCAACGAAACATACGCCTGTATAATCATTGATCTTAAAGATTTTAAAATATTCAACCAATTATACGGAAACAATGCCGGAGATATTTTACTAAAACAGTTTGCCGACTTTATGAAAACCATTTTTTATGAAAATGACATAATTTCAAGAATCGGTGGAGACGAATTTGCCGCATTTGTAAAATATAATTCCGTTAACGATTTGCACTCTATTATAAATAAAATCATCTATAAAGTCAGATATCTTGAAAACTTCCAAAATAAGATTTCCGTAAACATAGGTGTTGCGCTATATCCAAAAGATGCTTCCGATATCAACGAACTGATAGAAAAAGCGTTTTTAGCTCTTGAAATAGCAAAAGAAAAAGGTGATTTTACTTATGAATTTTTCAACTCTCAAATTAACCAAAAAATTATTGAATATTTAGACATTAAAAGCCTTATAATCAATGCTATTAGAAATAATGAATTTATTTACCATTTTCAACCGTATGTAAATGCAAAGACGTTCAAAATAGCAGGTGCCGAAACTTTACTTAGGATACAAAAAAAAGATAAAATAATTTATCCCAATGTCTTTATCGACTTTGCGGAAAGCAGCGGATATATTAAGGAAATAGAGCATATTATGTTCCCTAAATATATTAATTATCTGAAAAAATTAAATATACCCCTGTCTTTTAACATATCCGGTAAATCGCTTACCGATTCCGAACATATCAAACATTTGTGTGCATATATAGAAAATCTTCCTGTTGTTATAGAGCTGACTGAAAGAGAAATTGCCGGAAACATTGAATATACTAAAGAAATATTTAATTTTTTTAAAAGTAAAAATTTTAAACTTTCTATTGATGATTTCGGAACGGGGTATTCTTCTTTAACATATCTTAAAGATTTACCTGCCGATTATTTAAAAATTGACATCTCTTTTGTAAGAAACATAGAAACATCCGAAAAAGACTTGGCCATAGTTGAAACAATTATCAATTTCGCACATAAATTTAACCTAAAAACCATAGCCGAAGGTGTTGAAACTGAAAATCAGGCAAAAATTTTGCAAAAACTTAATTGTGATTATTTACAAGGATACTATTTCGCAAAACCAATGCCTTTTGAAAAGTTAATCGAATTTATTCAAAACAATAAACAGGAACTGAATTAATATTTATTATAAAAGATGATTCTCAAAATACTCTTTTGTAATACAGTGGATTGAGCCGTGCTGTTTTATGAGAGTATTGGCGTTTATGGGTATAATTTCTCTGTCGGGAAATATTTCGCAAAACATATCGTAAATGTATTTGTCGTTTTTGTCTTCATATACGGGTAGCAAAACGGCATCGTTTATTATTAAAAAGTTGGCATATGTTGCGGGCAGGCGGTGATTGTCCCAAATTTTAGGTTCCGGAAGCGGCAGCGGTATGATGTTGAAGCTTGTTTGTTTAAGTTCATTTTCCATGAAAGAAAGCTCTTTATGATGAATATCGTTTTTATCTTCACATTTACAATATACAATTGTATCTTCATTGACAAATCTGGCAAGTGTATCAATATGGGAGTCGGTATCGTCCCCTTCTAAAAATCCGTGATTTAACCATATAATCTTTTCTACAAAAAGCTCTTTTTTTAAAAATTCTTCTATTTCATCTTTCGATAAAGGATAGTTTCTGTTCGTTTCTAAAAGGCATTGGGAGGTGGTGAGCAGTGTTTTGCCGTTTGTATCAATGCTTCCGCCTTCCAGAACAAAATTGTAACTTTTGTATATATTAAACAGTTTACGTGAAAGCTGATTATCCAAGTTCGCAGGGAATTTAAGCCCCCAGCCGTTGAATTTAAAATCTAGCAGATTTATTTGATTGTTTTTTTTAACGCTTATCGCTCCGAAGTCCCTTGCCCATGTATCGTTGTTTTGAATTTTACGGAAAATAAAATTTTTATGTTTTAGGTGTAATATAGTGTTTTTGTCCTGATAACAGATCAACACTTTTTCATACTGCGCTATGGCATAAGCTATTTCTGTAAAAGTTTCAATAGCTTCATCTAAACAGCAGCTCCAATCGGTCTTTTTATGGGGGAAAACCAGCTGAATAAATGCATGTTTTTCCCATTCCGGAATCAAATAATTTTCCATATATCCCTTTCACGCGTATACAGGAGTAATATCATAAAAAATTCATCTTGACAGGGTCTGTCACTTTAAATTGTAAAAACAAGTCAGTGAGAGATTATAAATCTCTCGGATCTGCAATTTTACCTGCTATTGCACTTGCTGCGGCTACGGCTGAATTGCTTAGATAAACTTCGCTGGTTCTGCTTCCCATTCTTCCCCTGAAATTTCTGTTTGTGGTGGCTACGGCTCTTTCTCCGTCACCCAAAATTCCCATATATCCTCCAAGACACGCACCGCACGTAGGGTTTGCCACAACTGCACCGGCGTCAATTAAGATATCAAGAATTCCTTCATGCTCAGCCTGTTTGTAAATTCTCTGGGTTGCAGGTGTGACTATAAGCCTTACTTTTCTGTGAACTCTTTTGCCTTTAAGTATTTCAGCCGCTATTCTAAGATCGCTTAAAGTCCCGTTTGTGCAGCTTCCGATATATACCTGATCTATTTCAAGGTTGTCTTTTACTGCTTCACTGACCGGTTTGCCGTTACTTGGAAGGAACGGATAAGCAATCATAGGCTCAAGTTCGTTTACATCGATTTCTATTATCTGTGAATATTTTGCGTCAGGGTCCGAATAGTGAATTTTCGGCTCACTTCTTAAAGGATTGTATTTTTTAACCTCTTCAAGGAAACTTTCCGTAATTTTGTCATATGCCACAATTCCGTTTTTAGCCCCCGCTTCAATAGCCATATTACAAAGGCTCATTCTGTCATCCATAGGGAGATTTTCAATAACTTCCCCGGTAAATTCCAGAGCTTTATATAAAGCCCCGTCAACTCCTATTCTTCTGATAAGTTCAAGTATCAAATCTTTTCCGTAAACATGCTCTTTTCTTTCACCTTTGAATACCACTTTGATACTCTCGGGAATTTTAAACCAGCTTTTACCGGTAATCATACAAAAGGCAATATCCGTAGAACCCATACCCGTAGAAAATGCTCCGAGAGCTCCGTGGGTACATGTGTGTGAATCGGCACCTATAATAACGTCGCCCGGAATTACAAGCCCTTTTTCAGGTAAAAGTCTATGTTCGATTCCCATGTCTTTTTCGTCAAAAAAGTTTTTCAGATCGTGTTTATACGCAAAATCCCTGTTGATTTTAGCCTGATTTGCGCTTGCAATATCTTTTGGGGGAATAAAATGGTCTAAAACAATTGCAAAATTATCCGGTTTTGCAAGTTTTTTTGCCCCGCTTTCGTTAAAAGCCCTGATCGAAATAGGAGTGGTAATATCGTTTCCGATTGTCATATCTACATCACACATAATAATTTCGCCCGGTTTTACCTCACGACCGATATGTTCGGCAAAAATCTTTTCAGTAATAGTCATAGGCATAACAGTCCTTTTTTAATGAAATTATAGCTAATTTGGTATAATTTATAAAAAGAGGGAAAAGACAGGTAAATAACAAGAAAAAGATGAAAAAAAGGAAAGGCTGGAAATGGCTAAAATATTTATTTTTACCGGGCTTGTTTTCATATTGATAGGAGTCGTTTTATATGTTTTTAAAGGCTTTCCCCTTTTCAGATTTCCGGGTGACATTGTGGTTGAGAAGGAGAATTTTAAATTCTATTTTCCGATTACGTCTTCAATTATAATCAGTATTGTTTTAAGTGTGGTTTTCAGCATAGTTTCAAGGTTTTTAAAATGAGGCTTTTTATTGCCACGCCCGTTAAGCTGCCTATTTACGGAGCTATTAAAAATTCTCTTTCAAAATATATTGAGGGCAAGTGGGTTGAGGGGTGGAATCTGCATTTAACCCATAAATTTATAGGAGAAGACGAGTCTGAAAAATATAAAGTAAAGTTAAAAGTAAAAAGCGGAAAGTTTAAAGTTAAAGGAATAGGAACTTTTGGTGATTGTATATTGTATTTAAAAGCCGATATTGACGATGACATAAATAGACAGATTAACGAAAAGTTCGGATTAGAAAACGACAAGCCTTTTAAACCTCATGTGACGCTTTGCAGGATAAAAAGCATTAAAGACAAAAAGTTTTGGGATGAGCTTAAAAAATACGGAAATTTGGAATTTGAAGTTCCTTTGGAAGTTTATTTATACAAATCAACCCTTACAAAAAAAGGAGCGGTTTATGAAAAAATCTACAAGTACAAATAAAGCCGTGGCATTAAAATATAAAGTTTACGAACAGAATGCTCCGAAAATTGTTGCAAAAGGAAGAGGCGGACTGGCAGAAAAAATTATTGAAAAAGCCAAAATATATGATGTGCCTCTTTTTCAAAACGAAACGCTTGCGGATATGCTTTTGGACGTGGACGTGGGAGAGGAAATTCCTCCGAAAATGTATAAAGCGGTTGTTGATGTATTTATATGGCTTTATAAACTTGAAGAAAAAGCACAGCTTAGCAGATAAGGAGGCTGAAATGGAAAATTTTAATATTTTGCTTAAACTTGCAAGAATGTCTATTTTGGAAGAATTTGAAGAAAAAAAACTTATAGATAAAGATGAATGGATAAAAAAATATCCTTTTTTGGCAGAAAAAAGGGCTTGTTTTGTAACGCTCAAAGTAAAAGACAGACCAAAAGGAAGTAATTTAAGAGGATGTATCGGTTCAATCCTGCCTTACAGGCTTTTGATTGACGATGTGGCGGAAAATGCAAAAGCCGCGGCTTTTGAAGACCCGAGGTTTATGCCCCTGACGCCGGAAGAGTTTGAAAAAGTGAAAATTGAAGTAAGTGTGCTTACAATTCCTGAAAAACTTGAATATGAAGATAAAGAAGATCTGATGAAAAAAGTCCGTCCCGGGGTTGACGGGATTATTTTACAACTTGCAAACTATCAGGCAACTTTTTTGCCGAGTGTCTGGGAAGAACTGCCGGAATTTGAAGATTTTTTCTCACATTTATGTAGGAAAGCCGGGCTTCCCGGGGACTGTCTGATGTATCATCTTGTTATTTACACGTATCAGACTGTAAAGGTGGAAGAAAAATAATTGTTTTTTTATTTTGCCATCGGTATTGCACTTTTGAAATCTCTTTTTTTGCCGATTTAGTTTAAAAAGAAACAGGGGTTAAAATGTTAAGCATTGATAAATACGGACTAAACTCGGCAAATTTTAATTTTTCTTTTACTACAAGTGATGGAGATAAAATAGATTTAAAAATGTTTGACAGTGTGGAAGCAAACAGTTCTTATAAAAAAACAAGAGGCTTTGAATCGGAAGAATTTACATTAAAACATGCTTACGGCTATGAATTTCACTATGAAGGAAACGGTCTAAGTAAAGAGGATAAAAAGGAAATCGCCGAAGCATTTAAAAAGATAAAACCGCTTTTTGAAAAATTTATGAAACAAAAAAAAGCTAATGAAAAAATAATGGCAAATACCGCTCAAATGCTAAAATCTTTTTTACCTGAGCCGAAAAACGAAAATCATGCAAACGCTATTAAGCAGGAGGGTGTTAAAACGTTTGACGATGTGTTAAAGCAAATAAAAGTGAGTATTGATGAGGTAAAAAAAGCAAAAGAATTTTTTGATAGACTTTTTGACAATTCTAAAAAACTGGAAATTTTCGCTTAAAGTTTATAAAATTTTACAACAAAATATGAAAATATAATTGCCAATACAAGTCTTATTCCGACTAACACCCAGAAATTTGCGCCGAAAAGCACGAATAAAAGAGGATCTTCTATTAAAGAATGGGCTATCATAAGAAACGTTCCCACAAATAAAAGCTCTTTTTTTGTAAGTTTGTCTTTTTCCGCTATCAAAACCCCCGCCCCGTATGTAATTCCCAAAATGATTCCGGTAATAATTGAAAATGAGGCGCTCAGGTTTTTGTTTTTAAAAAGTTTTGTTCTGATAAAGTGCATTATAAAAATAATTACCGTAATAAGGATAATGATTTTAACCGCCAGGACGGATGCATTGTATAGAGATGAGCCTATCATATCCCAAAAAGAATCGTAATGTGGAAGTGAAATTTCTTTTTGCAGTGTTTTGCCTTCTATGTGAACCGGGAGCGTTCTTAAAAGAATTACCGCAATAATCCCGACTCCAAGTCTTAACAGGGTTGAATACCAGTGAGGCATTGAGAGTTTTTTCATAATGGTGTTTTCCACTGGCAGGGCATGGGCTATTCCCAAAAAAAGTCCCAAAATAGTCCATTCATAAGGAGTTAGTCCCAAAGGCGCGGCAAACGCAATAGCCGCATAAAGATTAAAAAGCACACCGGCGGCGATTGAAAGGGAAACTTCAGGGCTTAAACCCATTATGGAAGTTATAGGCTCAAAAATAAAAGAAATTTTTTGCAGTATTCCGAGATATATTAAAATATCGGCCAAAAGATAAAACGGTATAACGAGTTTGATAATTAAAAGAGCTGTTTTTAAAGCCTGATTTGTTAACTGTTTCATTAAAAATTATACCTCAACCCTGTTTTTACCGCTTCTTTTTGCTTTATATAAATTTATATCCGCCCTTTTGATAGCATCATAAATCGATTCGTCAGTGTTTCTTATTTCACCGATACCGATACTGACGGTAAATTTTATATGTTTTTGACCGATGTTTAGTTTTATATTTTCTATATGTTTTCTGATTTTCTCGGCGACAATATAGGTGTTTTCTATATTTGAATTAGGTAAAATAATTAAAAATTCCTCACCGCCGTATCTGATAAACAGATCCCCTTTTCTGATTTCATTTTTAATTATCTCCGCCAGTTTGGTTAAAACCAAATCCCCCACGTCATGTCCGTATGTGTCGTTGACTTTTTTAAAATCGTCAATATCGAGCATTATAACCCCGACGGGTTTTTTGGATAGTTCAAATTTAATAAAAAGTTCATGGGCTTTTTCTTCGAGGAAATTTCTGTTTAGCGTTTGTGTCAAAACATCCTGATAGGCTTTTGAACTGTATTCATCCACTTCCTTATTTAAAAGATTGATATAAGCCCTTAAACGCTCCGCCATATCGATAATGTTGTTTCTACATTTGTCAAGTTCGTTTTTTTCTTCTGTTTTTTTAGGAACTTTTTCACATTGTCTGGTTTTAATGTAATATAAAATCTGATTTATTCCGTTTATTTTGTTTAACATCCATCTGAATAATAAGAACACCGTTATGAATGTCAATATAAAGGAAAGCACTTCCAGACCCAGTAACATTAAAGCTCTGTATTTTACATTATTTATGAAAGGGAAAATATTGTCCCTAATAATTAAATATGCCATTGTTTTATCGAAAAAATCTTTAATTTCTATTTTGCTGAAAACATACCCGTTTTGAATTTCCAGTCCCGGTTTCAGCGTTATGTTATATACGTTTCCTAAAACCTTCCAGTTTTTGTATGAAGGAAGTTTTTCATAATATTTATATTTTTCTGGGAGCAGGGATTCTTTGAGCTCTTTGTCGTTTAGATAGATGCTTACATTTTCCGTGTTTAATTTTTTAAACAATTCCCGAAATACTTTTATATGTATTCCAAAAGAGACGCTTCCGAGCAATTTATTTTTGTATTTTATCGGATAAGTAGCCCTCAAACCCGGGTATAAACGGCATACGTAAAAATGAACGGAAGGGGAAAAAGAAGTGCTCACCCATACAATGTCCGCCCTGGCTTTGCTTACGTCCATATTAAAAGCTTTCAGATTTGCAAAGTTTACAAAACTTGTTGCGGGAGATTTAAAAAAATGTACTTCTTCCAATAAACCTGAAGGTTGTAAATTTTTATAAAGAGGCATTACAAAATTTATCAGTTTCTTTCTGTCGTTTTGTAAATAGGAATCTATAACTACATCAGAAGAAGAAAGAAATTTCGCAAAAGAGGAGAGATAAATTTTTTTGTCTTCCAATATGGTTTTAAATTCTTTTACTCTGGTGTTATAAATCGGTTTACTGAGGTATTCTTGTATAAAATGTATATTTTTATTTACAATAAATACCGTTGTGGCTATTGCCATAGCAAAAATTGCAAATATTGCCGTATAAATTTTAAATCTCATCTTTTGCCTTTATGCCCGAAAGGGCAAAAACTATTCCGCCCTTAAAACAGCACCGTTACTTGCGTTTGTTACAAGCATTCTGTATTGTTTTAGCCATTTACCCGGCACTTCTTTTTTAATAGGGGTAAATTCTTTTTTTCTTTTTTCAATCTCTTCATCTGATAAATCGGCATTTATTGAAAAATTATCAGCATCTATTTCTATAATGTCGCCGTTTTTAAGAAGTCCGATCATTCCGCCTTCGGCAGCTTCGGGAGATACGTGACCGATACTGAGTCCCCTTGTCGCACCGCTGAATCTTCCGTCGGTTATCAAAGCCACTTTATCACCGAGTCCCATACCCATAATCAGACTTGTAGGTGCCAGCATTTCCTGCATTCCCGGGCCTCCTTTTGGTCCTTCGTATCTGATTACCACAACGTCGCCTTCTTTTATTTTACCACCCGTGATTCCTTCAATCGCTTCTTGCTGGGAGTTAAAGCATACTGCACGCCCGCGGAATTTTCTTTCTCCTGTGATACCCGCTGTTTTTAAAACACACCCTTCTTCGGCAAGATTTCCGAACAGTATCGCAAGACCTCCCACTTTGCTGTAAGGTTTTTCAATCGGATGAATAATGCTCGCATCAAGCACTTTTGCGTCTTTAATTCTTTCTTCGACTGTTCCGCCTTCTATTACAGGGTTGTCAAGGTAAAGAATCGTGTCGCTTCTTCTGCTGATTTCTTTCATAACCGCGCTCATTCCACCGGCTCTGTGGATGTCTTCCATATGGACGGTTTGAAGCGAAGGTGAAATTTTTGCAATATGTGAAGTGTGACGGGCGATTTCGTTTAGTTTGTTTAAATCAAATTCAACATCCGCTTCTTTTGCTATTGCCAGAGTGTGTAAAACGGTGTTTGTGCTCCCGCCCATCGCCATATCAACTACAAATGCGTTATGGATTGCTTTTTCGTTAATGATGTTTTTAATTTTGTATTGTTGAGTTAGTTTTTCATCTTTTGCTATTTCACATATTCTTCTGGCGGCTGCTCTTAAAAGCTCTTCCCTTTCAGGTGTAAGCGCTAAAATTGTTCCGTTTCCTTTAAGGGCGATTCCCATAGCTTCGATTAAAGTATTCATACTGTTTGCCGTAAACATACCCGAACAGCTTCCGCCTCCCGGACATGCTACGCATTCTAATTCATAAAGTTGTTCTTCACTGAGTTCTCCGTTTTCAAATTTTCCGAGTCCTTCAAACACAGTAGCCAAATCAACTGCGGTTCCGTCGGAAAGATGGCCGGCTCTCATCGGTCCGCCTGTTACGAAAATTGTAGGTACGTTTACTCTAAGCGCACCCATAACCATACCCGGGGTTATTTTATCGCAGTTAGGGATACAGATAAGTGCGTCGAGTTTATGTGCATTCATCATTGATTCAATTGAATTTGCAACAATTTCCCGGCTTGGCAGGGAATAAAGCATACCGTCGTGCCCCATTGCAATTCCGTCGCAAATACCTATTGTGTTAAATTCAAACGGCACGCATCCGTTTTTTCTGATTTCGTCTTTTACAATTTCCGCGTATTTGTTTAAGAAAAAATGTCCCGGAATTGTTTCTGTAAAAGAATTGGCAACGCCTATAAAAGGTTTATCGAAATCTTCGTCTTTAAGACCTGTGGCTCTGAATAAACTTCTGTGGGGGGCCCTGTGCCACCCTTTTTTTACTTCGTCACTTCTCATTTTAAATATCCTTTTTTTCACTATTTTAGCATATTTTGAGAAAAATTATAATAAAATTGCATTAAGTGTACGGAGAAAGGGTAAAAAATGGATGTTGATAAGTTTTTAAACGATTATTTTAATCTTATTAAAAAGATAAATGATTTTCATTTTTCTTATCTTGTATCTAATAAATTCAAATTTCCAAAAACCGATTATTTGGAATTAAAGCAGTTTATTGATACCGCAACGAATTTTTTACTTGATTTAGACGAGCATATTTTAAACGGCCTTGCCGGAAAACTGTATCAGGATATAGAGTCGCTTTATACCTTTTATAAGGATTTTACAAAAAAAACGAAATATGTGGAAGTTATTTTTTATCAGGAATATCTGGAAAATCTGGATAATTACAAAGCTTTAAAAGACGAATATGAGCAGTTGCAAAAAAGTATCGAAGAATATAATAATACTATTGTTTCAAGTGAGGAAAAATTAAAAAAGATTTCCGAAAAAGACCCCTCATATAAGAGGCTTAAAAAACTGTATGTGGATTCGATATATGAGCTTTCCAAAAACAAAGACAGGTTTTATGAAGTGAAAAAAGAACTGAAAAGTATCGAAAAAAAAGAAGAACTGAAATTTTTTCCCAAATTTAACAAATTAAAAGAAATTCATATTTTAAAACTTGAAAAAATTCTTAATTGCAAATTGTATTATTACGATAAATTGCTATGGTATAATGCGTCAAAGTCGCAGCCTGTGATAGACTTTTTTGTAAAATCGAACATTGAGGGAGATTTTTCAACAAAAACATTTATCGATTATTCATTAAAAAATATCGATATTTCGAAATCTAGCAACAGCGAATGGATAATGTATCTTAAAAAAATTTCAAAGGTGATTGAATGAATCTGTTTACATCTTACACACCTGAAGAGACTAAGTTTTTACTTGAGGTGATACAAAAAAAAATTGAAATAGATCACGATATTTTTACAGGTGTAAACAAGGATAAAATGAAATATTTCAGAATCAAACGTTTTAATAAAAAGGATTTTATAAAAGAGTATGATTTTGTATTTGTAAAAAAAGGAAAAATCGGTGTAATTTCCGGTGGAAAAGTTATAAGGGTTTTAAAAGACAAAGATTGTTTCGGATATGCGAAAAAATTTTTGGGTAAAGATTATACCCTTTTGGCAATGGAAGATTCGGAAACGGTAATGTTTGATATAGGGGAAGATGTTACGTTGGCTCTTAATTTGTTAAAATACGTAACGAAGTGTATTGATAAATATGATGCGGTTTAACAGGATTTCAAAGTTATGATTTTTTTGTTTTTAATCATCAGTATGTGTTCGGCTTTGGCAATCGTTTCAGCCCTGTGGGCTATGATGATTGACGTTCTGTCTTTTAAGAAATTTTCTATGTTTTTGAAAACCTTCTCTTCCGTATCTATATCAAGCGCTGAGGTTGATTCGTCAAGGATTATGATTTTGGGTTTATGAAGCAGGGCTCTTGCTATTGCCACGCGCTGTTTTTGCCCGCCGCTGAGCTTCACCCCGTTTTTACCTACGTAAGAATTTAGTTTTTTAGGCCATTCTTCAACTGTTTTTTTAAGCTCCGCCAGATTCAAAGCATCCCATATTTCGCTTTCTTTAAATTCTTTTCCGAGTGTCAGGTTAAAAAGAAGCGTATCGTTAAACAGCCTGGTTTCCTGTAATATAAGGCTTACATTTTCGCGTATTTTATCAAGCCCGATTTCTTTAAAACTTACACCGTTATATACAATATCGCCTTCGTTTGGAATGAAAAATCCGGCTATTATCTTAGCAAGTGTGGTTTTTCCTCCCCCGCTCGCACCTATAAGGGCTGTAATTTTATTCGGATGGATTATTGCGGAGGTGTTTTTGAGTGTCCAATCGCTTTCATTATATTTGAAAGAAATGTTTTGAATTTCTATTTTTACCGGATTTTCAAACGGATTTTGAATGTGGGGGAATTTTGGTTCTTTTTGCAGAGTAAGTGTTTGATTTATTCTATCAAGTGCCGCTTTTGCGGCGAAGTAGCTGTATTGAATCGAAATTATATCCTGAATAGGAGTCATCATAAACCACAAATAACTGTAAACCGCAAGCATAAGCCCGATACTCAGGCTGTCATAGGCTACTGCCAAAATTCCGGCGGCTCTGAAAATTTCAAAACCTATTAAAAATATAAGAAAGCTCAATTTGTTAAAAGCTTCCATTTTATAACTGAAATCAAACGATTTTTCCTTTAACTCTTTTGTAAATGTAAAAAGTTTTTTGAAAAAAAACCCCTCTTTATTGTAAGCTTTTATCTGTTCGAAAAGTTCGAGTGTTTCAATAAGTGATTCCTGAAAAACTGAAATGGAGCGGTTTTGAGCGGATTTATATTTTTTTACTTTTCTGGCTATTTTTCCCGACAAAATAACCACAAACGGATTTAATATCAAAATAAAAAGCCCCAGTTTCCAGTTGATAACCAGCAGAATTACCGCTACACCCAGCAGTGTGAGTGCGGAAATTACAAAGCGTGAAACGGATTTTATTAAAAATTCTTCAACCGTGTTTACGTCACTTATAAGACGGCTTGCGATATCTCCTGTTTTTAGATTTTCATATTCATTTATTGAAAGATGTTTTAAATGGCTCAATACCCTGAGTCTGATTTTATAGGTTATGTCTTTTGTAATTTTTTCAAAGAAATATGTCTGTACTATGTTTAAACCGATAAAAACGCTTCTTAAAACCAAAACAACAATCAAAGTCACCGCAACATAACAAAAAGCGCACGAACAACCAAAAATATTATGCAGGCTTTTTACCCATATACCCGGTTTTTTAAGCAAAACTTCATCTATTAAAAGAGGCATAAACACAGGAATGGGAATGGATATAAAAGTTGCTGTGACAGCTATAATCTGAGCCAGAATAAATTCACGTTTGTATTTTTTTATTTCATTGATCAGATGTTTGAACGTATACAATTTCTGCCTTTGGAAGTTTTTATGAAAATTATACAATGAAAAAATAAATATTGTAAAAAGTTGAAAGGTGACAGACACTTGATGGTTGAATTTAAAGTGGTGCGGAAGAGAGGACTTGAACCTCCACGCCTTGCGGCACCAGATCCTGGGTCTGGCGCGTCTACCAGTTCCGCCACTTCCGCATACTTGGAATGTTATTATAATACAAAATAACAATTAAATAAAGCAAAACAAATAAACATTCTGAAAAATATTCTTTTTTAAGAGGCTATCCTGATTTTTAGAACAGTTTTAAAATTCTTTAAAAAACATCCATGAAGCTATTTTAAGTCCTTAACTAATGATAACCACTTCAAACTCCAAAACATTAACGGGGAAACTTCTCAAAAATTCCCTGATTTTTACCGGATTTACTCTTGCATCTGCACTAACGCCGGAATACTTAATATATTCAAGAAGTTCACGGGGGGTTTTAAAGCTCATTTCATAATGCAGAATTTCCATACCGCCCGGGTTTAAAATTTTTGCTTTTTTCAGAATTTCCTCTTTTGTATAAATAGGAGATTTGATATCAAGGAATTTATGCAGGCTTTTAAACGTATTTGAAGTAAAAACTGCCAATAAATATTCTTTTTTTAATTTTTTTATTTCAGAAAATACAAATTCCAGATCATCTGCCCACTGAACAGCAGAAAAAGAAACAATCTGTTCAAAATCATACAGTCTGATTATTTCATAGCATTTTTCAGTATTAAAATCGGCTTGTATTTTATTGCACGGATTTCTTTTGAGCATTTCAGGGCTGTTGTCTATACCAAGATAAAATTCAAAGTCTTTATATTTACAAAGCCCTTCACTCCCGCATCCTAAATCAATAACTCTGTTTTTTACAAAAGGAAGATATTTTTTAATTATTTTCTTTTGAATTACATTATATTCCCCATACGTATGGGCAAACCTTTTAAAGCCTCTTACTTTTCCATTTTCCATTTTCCATTTTCCATTTTAAATTGTGATATAATTCTATCCAAAAAAGGCAAAAAATGACCGGTATTTTATTCACTGTTCAAATTATAATTGTTATAGCAATAGTAATTTTGGTTTTACTGCAAAAATCTGAATCAATGGGGCTTGGAGCATATTCAAGCTCAAACAACACTGTATTCGGGGCAAAAGGTCCTATGAATTTTCTGACAAAAGCAACAATGTTTATGGGGCTTTTGTTTGTTTTAAACACTCTTACGCTTGTATATCTTTACAATAAACAGGCAAACACTTCCGCACTTGACGAAGTTAAAATAAAAACAACAAAAACAGTTCATAAAACCGCTCCGGCTGTCCCAAGTGTTCCCCGGGCTCCGTCTAAATAATGAAATTTTTACTTTTTTTTCTACCGCTTTGGCTTTTTGCCGAAGCACATCTGTTTGTTTTACACAGAATCGATGACAACAGACATCCCTACACGAACACCTCGTCAAAAGAACTTGTAAAATATTTTAATTACATAAAATCCCACGGATACAAAGCGGTAAATCTTTCAACATTAATAAAAATGCAAAAAGCACATAAAAATATAGATAAAATCGTCGTATTTACAATAGATGACTCATTTAAAAGTTTTTATAAAAACGGTCTGCCTCTGTTTGTAAAATACAATATTCCCTTTACGCTGTTTGTCTATACCGAAGCCACAACACAAAAATGGGGCGATTTTATGACATGGAAACAGGTAAAAGAGTGTTCCGAATACGGGGAACTCGGCGTCCACAGCTGGGCACACCCGCATCTTGCAAAACTTACTGATAAAGCAATTATAAAAGACACCCAAAAAGCTGTTAATGCATTTAAAAAACATATGGGTTATGTGCCGGGTATGTATGCCTACCCTTACGGGGAATACAATTTCCGGGTAAAACAGATAATCAATTCATATTTTCCTGTGATTTTAAACCAAAACGCCGGAGCATACGGGCTTGACTCCGCACCAAACGACATAGACAGATTTGCGCTCACAGGCACGGTTGACATAGCAAAAAAACTTAAAATCAAAATTTTACATATTAAAAACCTGAAAATAAAAAGAGATAAAAACAAAATTCTGGAAATAAGCGGCAAAACGGACAGGCCGTATGTGAATATTTATATAACCAAACTCGGCTGGAAAGGCGTAAAGGTTAAAAACGGATATTTTGATTATAAACCGGATTTTGATCTTAAAAAATACCGAAACAGGGTTATCATAAGATATAATTATGAAATGGTTTCAAAATTAATTTTAAAGGAGGAGTAATGGAAAACGTTTATGCATTCGCAAAAGAACATATGGAAAAAAGTATTGAGGTGCTGAAAAAAGACCTTTCAACACTAAGAACAGGAAAAGTTTCAATTCACGTCCTTGACAGTGTAAAAGTGGATTATTACGGATCCCCGACACCCCTTAACCAGGTGGCAAATGTAAATGCGGTGGATGCGACAACAGTTGTTGTAAGTCCGTGGGACAAATCAATTATCAACGATATAGAAAGAGCCATTCAGGAAGCAAACGTAGGTGCAAATCCGAATAACGACGGAGACACTATCAAAATGTATTTCCCGCCTATGACGGAAGAAGAAAGAAAAAAACAGGCCAAAAAAGCAAAAGAATTTGCCGAAAAAGCTAAAATAGCAATCAGAAACATTAGACGCGAAGCAAACGATGAAATCAAAAAAATGTTTAAAGACAAGGCAATAACAGAAGACGAACAAAAACAGGGACTTGACAAAGTTCAGGAAATTACGGATTCTTTTGTTGCGAAAGTTGATGAAATCGTAAATAAAAAAATAGACGACGTTATGAAAGTTTAATAAAGAGCCGATATGAACGTAAGAGAAATATATGAAAAATACGGAGCTCTTTTAAATGGGCATTTTCTTTTAAGCAGCGGTAAACACAGTGAATATTACCTTCAAAGTGCAAGAGTGCTTGAACATCCGGATGTTGCTGAGAAACTGGCGGATAAACTTGCAAAACAGATAAAAGAGGCGGGTATTGAAATCAACACCGTATGCTCCCCGGCTATCGGCGGACTTCTGGCAGGATACGAACTTGCAAGGGCTCTTGGAGTCAGATTTATATTTACCGAAAGAGTTCAGGGAAAAATGACTTTAAGAAGAGGTTTTGAAGTTTCAAAAAATGAAAAAATCCTAATCTGCGAAGACATAATTACAACCGGCGGAAGCGCAATGGAAGCGGCGGCGGAAGTTGAGGTGAGAGGTGCTGAGGTTGTGGCGTTTGCGGCAATAGCAAACAGAGGCGTATGTAAAAGACAAAACGGCAGAAGTGAAAGAAAACCCGAATGCAAACTTCCTGAAAATCTTCCGTTTTTTGCACTTGACGATTTTGATTTTGACGTTTACGAACCCGAAAATTGCCCTATGTGCAAAACAGGGAGCAAACCTGTTAAACCGGGAAGCAGAGGAAATTAATGTCCTGCCCTCTCTGCACTCCCCAAAATGAAAATATAATATTTCAAAATGATTTTTTAAGAGTAATTCTCGTTGATGACATTCCGGGCTACATAAGAATAATAACTCAAAAACATATTAAGGAATTCAGCGATTTAAGCGATGAAGAAGCCGTAAAACTGACACTTCTTACAAAACAGATAGAAAAAATCATAATTAATACCCTTAAACCCGGCAAAATAAACATCGCAAGTCTTGGAAATATGGTTCCCCACCTGCATATTCACATAATACCGAGATACGAAAACGACCCTTGGTGGCCAGGTGCGACGTTTTGTGAAAAATCAGGAGATTTTCACTATCCAGTAACACAAAACGATATTAAAAACCTTATATCCGCTATAAAAAAGCTAAATGAAGAATAAAACTTTCTTAATTCTCTGTATTTATTATTTTCTTTTTTTTACACTTATAGGCGATTATGTTATTTTTCTGCCTAAATATTTTCATTCAGCCGGCTTTTCTCCGCATCAGATAGGCGTTATTTTTGCAATGTTGCCGGTTACAAGGTTTATAACGCCGTTTTTTTATTTAAAAAAAAGCATTGATAAAAAAGATTTTTTAACGGCACTTGGCGTTTCAACGCTTTCTTCATTTTTATTGCTGAGCAATAATTTTTATTTAATACTTATTTCGTTTTTCCTGATCGGCGCGAGTTTCAGCGTTGTTTTTCCGTATATAGAAACAATAGCAATACAAAAACTTCAAAACCGCTACGGTAAAACAAGGGTTTACGGAAGTATCGGTTTTATGCTGTTCGGTATAATTTTATCCTACACGGCGGGAAATTTAATATGGCTGTTTATAGGGCTGATGATTTTGACAAATATAAGTGCTCTTTATTTTATAAGTGATACTTCAATAACAAAAGACTCTTCTTACATCAACTTTGTAAAAGAATGGAAATTCTGGCTTGGGCTGGTGTTTTTTCAGATCAGTTTCGGAGGTTTTTATACATTTTTTACAATTTATAATTTAAATCACGGGATATCAAAAGAATATATAGGCTGGCTGTGGGCGATAGGAGTCAGTGCCGAAATACTGATTTTTATTTTCCAGCATAAATTCATAGACGCGTTAGGTCCTGCTGTATGGCTGAAAATATCTGTTTTTTTAACTTCTTTAAGATGGTTTATCCTTTTTGCTTTCCCGGGCAATCTGCTGATGATAGCCCTCTCCCAGCTTATCCATGCTTTTTCTTTTGCGATATTTCATACTTCCGCCCTTCTTTATATATCCAAGAAATACAGCAATAAAACGCTTGCTCAGCAGTTTTACGCCGGTATTGCTTATGGCCTTGCCGCTTTTTTAGGAAACCTCACAGCAGGAATGTTTTACGGGGAATATCTGTTTTTATATGAAAGTCTGATTGCGTTTCTGGGCTTTTTGATTATGTTATAATACACAAATAACATTGATGCAAAGGGGTGTTTTGCTTCCTAAAAAGATACACGACAGAAAAATCAAATTAACATTTGAAAACACTGTTATCTCCGGACCGAAAGCGGTCGGAAAAACATTTTTAATCTTTGATTTTCTTGAAAACTTCACAGGCAAATACAAATATATAAATTTTGAAGATTACAGGGAAAAAGATTATAATTTTAACGGATATGATTTGGTAATACTTGACAATTTTGATTTTTCAATACCGCTTCCGGCTGTGTCAGCCGTATTTATTATAACTGACAAATTCATAAAACTTGAAGGTTTTAAAAATATGGAATTAAAAGCCCTTGATTTTGAAGAGTTTTTCTCCTTTGACAATTCGCAAAGCATTACACACAGTTTTGATAAGTTTTTAAAAACCGGAAATTTTCCCAGAAGTCCGTTTCTGGAAGATTATTTTAAAGAAGAGTATCTCAAAGAAACCTTTGACCTTTTGCCTTTTAACAAAGAAATACTAAAATTTTATTTTTCACATATAGGAGAAAAATTTACCCTTTACCAGATATACCAGATACTGAAAAAAAGAATAAAAATAAGCAAAGACAGCTTTTATAAAACCACTGCGGAATTAATAGACAAAAAAATTCTTTTTGAAGTAAATAAATACAACTCTCCAAAATCACCGAAAAAATTCTATTCATATAATTTTGCTTTTAAAAACATTCTGACAAACAGAAAAAATCTTCTTTTGACTTTTGAAAATATTATATTCCTGGAACTAAACGAAAAAGAAATATTTTACAAAGACACTCTCAGCTTTTATCTGCCAAACAAAAACTTAGGAATAATGGTTATGCCTTTTGCAAACGAAGAAATTTTAAAAGAAAAATTAAAAAAAGTCCGAGATGTTCAAAAAGTGCAAATAATTACCATATCAAACGAATTTGAGTTTGAACATAAAACTTTTGAAGTGGAGGTAATACCGTTTTGGCAATGGCGATTTGCGGAATAGACGAAGCCGGCAGGGGACCTATCGCCGGACCTCTTACAGTGGCGGGATGTGTTTTTAAAATGGAGAATGGAGAATTGAGAATTGAGAATTATCTTGATTTGTTAAATGATTCAAAAAAACTGAGTGTGAAAAAAAGAGAAGAGCTTTTTGAGGTTATAAAGCAGACCTGCAAATATCACATAGTATTTGTGGATAATAAAACAATTGACGAAAAAGGGCTTTCATTTGCTTTAAATTACGCCCTGAATGAAATCAAAAACTCTCTAAAAGCCGAAAAATACCTTTTTGACGGCAATTCGGCTTTTGGAGTAAACGGAATAGAAACAATTATAAAAGGAGATGCAAAAATAAAAGAAATAAGTGCTGCAAGTATCCTGGCAAAAGTAAGCAGGGATAGATATATGACGGAAATTGCGGAAAAATATCCCGAATTTAATTTTAAAAAACACAAAGGCTACATAACAAAAGAGCATATTGAAGAAATCAAAAAATACGGTTTTAGCGATATTCACAGAAAAAGTTACCGTTTAAAAGCACTGGAACCGACACTTTTTTAAGGAGATTTATTGAAAAAATTTATTATTTTTATTATAACTTTCAGCTTGTATGGAGCATTTCCGTCCTGGTATTACAAAGTAAAAAACACTTCCGGACAAAAACAGGCGTTTGTTGAAATTATGCTTCCTCTGATACAGGCTGAAAATGCAAAAATCAAAAATTTAAGACAACAACTTATCAATATTTTTAACGATCCCTATTATCTGCTAAATCCCCAAAAAATAATTTTTCTGCAAAAAACCGCAAAAATATATAAAATCAAAAATATCTTTGATAAAGAAAAATTCTTAAAAAAAATAAATGTTATTCCCCCTTCTTTAGCCCTTGCACAAGCGGCAATCGAAAGCGGCTGGGGTAAAAGCCGTTTTGTAAGAGAAGCCAACAATATCTTTGGACACTGGACATATTCAAACAGAGGTTTAGCTCCAAAAAGCAAATATGAACATATCAAAATTAACTATTCAATAAGAATTTTCCCATCTCTTGAAGCTTCAATAGCCGCATATATGAAAAATCTGAACAGAAACAGGGCTTATGAAGAATTCAGAAATATAAGGGAACAGTTTTATAATAGACACAAACCTTTTACGGGGCTGGACGCTGCCGATACTATGATAAGATATTCACAGAAAAAAGAAGCCTATGTTAAACTTCTAAAAGACATGATTAATAAAAACAACTGGATAAAATATGACAAATAACTCATTTTTATGTCACTTTGGTGTGTTTAAATAATATTAAAATCAAAGGAGAAAAAATGAATGAATATATTAATCTTGCCGTAATATACGGTATTAAAATAATAGGTGCTTTTGCCGTATTTATTATAGGAAAATGGCTTGCAAAACTGCTTACAAAACTTTTCAGAAAAGGTCTGGAAAAATCAGACACCGACATTATGCTTATTAAGTTTTTGGGCGATTTGGTTTATTTCGGTCTTTTTGTTTTAGTGATAATTGCAGCACTTGGGACACTTGGAGTCAATACGACATCATTTGCTGCGATAGTAGGTGCCGCCGGTTTGGCAATAGGTTTGGCATTACAACAGAATTTTTCAAATTTCGGTGCAGGGGTTATAATCCTGTTTTTAAGACCCTTTAAAGTAGGGGATTTTGTAGAAGCGGGCGGAGCGACAGGTGTTATAGAGTCAATCAGTATTTTTAATACCACTGTCAAAACAGGGGATAACAAAATAATAATAGTTCCGAATTCAAATATTATAGGCGGAAATATTGTTAATTATTCAAAAGAACCCGTAAAAAGAATAGATCTTGTTATAGGTGTCGGTTATGAAGATGATTTAAAACTTGTAAAATCAACTCTCGGAGAAATTCTAAACAGCCATCCGAAAGTATTAAAAGATCCGGTTCCTGCCGTGGCACTTGCAGAACTTGCCGACAGCAGTGTAAACTTTAACGTGCGTCCCTGGGTTAAAAGTGAAGATTATTGGGAAGTCAGAAGTGAGCTTCTTGAAACAGTAAAAACAACCTTTGACGAAAAAGGAATTAATATTCCTTATCCTCAAATGGACGTTCATGTAGATAACAAAGCGGCTTAATTTCCGCTTTTTGTAAATTCTTCAATATTTTTATAAATTCCATCCATCAGTTTATTTCTTGCTTCAATACTTGTCCATGCTATATGAGGGCTTAGAAGTGTTTTGTCTTTGAATTTTAAAAGAGGATTGTTCTCGTTTACGGGCTCTTTTTCAAATACGTCCAGTCCGGTAAATATGTTTTTTTCTTCCAAAACCCTTACAAGGTCTTTTTCGTTAATAATTCCGCCCCTTCCAAGGTTAACAAGCACGGCGTTATTTTTAATGAGTGAAAGTTTTTCATAATTTAAAAGATTTTTTGTATTTTTGTTTAAAGGAGCGTGAATAGAAATTATATCGCTTGTTGATAACAATTCGGTAACATTTACTCTTTTGAAATCCGGATTATAATTTTTGCCGCTTGTAGAATAATAAATAATCTCGGCACCGAAACTTTCAGCTATTTTAGCCACCCCTATTCCTATTTCCCCAAGTCCTATTATTCCCCATTTTTTTCCGGAAATTTCAAACCAGTTTTGAATATGTGTAAAAATTTTGCTTTTTGGATATTCTTTACGGGCATATTTGTCAAAATAACATACTTTGTTTAAAAGCCCCAGAACCAGTGCAAATGTCTGCTGAATAACCGCATTTGTAGAATAACCGGCTACATTTTTAACGGTTATTCCTTTTTGTTTTGCATATTCCAAATCCACATTGTTCATTCCCGTTGCGGCAATCTGAATAAATTTTATATCCGTGTTATCCATTGTTTCTTTATCGATTACAACTTTGTTTGTTACTGCAATATCAGCGTTTTTTAACCTGCTTAACGTTTCGTTTTTTGAGGTGGTCTGATAAATCGTAACTGTCCCGAACTTTTCAAATTTTTTAAAATCAACATTCCCTAACGTCAAAGCATCTAAAAAGACTATATTCATTTTTATCCTTTAAATTTTTGTTTAATTATATCAACAGCATATGTTATTAAAAAGAGTTTTGATGAAAATATTTTTTATATGCATTTCGGCGCTGTTTCTAAATGCAAAAACAATGATAGCCAGCTATTATGCAAAATACGGGATATTCTGAACTATCGCCGAAGCAAATGCAATATATGAAGCAAACGCTACAAATTATAAAATCTATACCGAAAGCAAGGCATTGGGATTTGCCGTTACACTTTCAAAATATAATACCCCAAGAAAAACGACTGAAAAAGTCAAAAAAGTGTCCTAAAAAATATTGACAGTTTATTTATATCTGACAATAGAACAGGATAAAGTTAAAGGAATGGTTAAAAATGTTCTTAAAATAGGGGATTTAAAAGGAGGGATTAAAAGTTTTAAACCAATCCCTTAGTTTCCAGATATTTAGTATCATAATTATTACTGATAAAATCTTTGTTTTCAAGCATTTTAAGATGAAATGCCGTAGAGGTTTTAATACCGCTTACTTTAAATTCCTTTAAAGCTTCTTTCATATTCTGGATGGCTTCGTTTCTGTCTTTGCCATATGTGATTATTTTGGCGATCAAACTGTCATAATACTGCGGAATAACATAACCGGCATACACATGAGTATCAACCCTGACGTCTTTACCGCCCGGGATATAAAGCTTTTGAATTTTACCGGGGCTTGGAATAAATTTTTCTGGATCTTCGGCTAAAATCCTGCATTCCAACGCATGGCCTTTTATTTCAATTTCATTTTGTGAAGGAATAGTTTCTCCCTCTTCGACTCTCAGCATCCACTCTACAAGATCAAGCCCTGTTACTGTTTCTGTAACAGGATGTTCGACTTGAAGTCTTGTGTTCATTTCCATAAAATAGAAATTGAGGTTTTTATCTACCAGAAACTCTATTGTTCCGGCAGAATAATAACCAATCGCCTTAGCCGCCTTTACAGCTGTTTCATGAAGTTTCTTTCTTGTTTTTTCATTCAGAATAATCGCTGGTGATTCTTCTATAAGTTTTTGGTGTCTTCTTTGTAAAGAACAGTCTCTTTCACCCAAATGAATTACATTTCCGTGTTTATCTCCTAAAATCTGCACCTCAACATGGCGGGGTTTTTCGATATACTTTTCCATATAAATCGTAGGGTCTCCGAATGCGCTTTCGGCTTCGCTACTGGCCGCAAGATAAGCGTTTTCGAGATAACTTTCATTTTCGACAACCCTCATTCCTCTTCCTCCGCCTCCGCTTGCGGCTTTAAGTATTACTGGATATCCGATTTCTTTTGCTACTTTTTTAGCTTCTTCAACAGAGCTTATCGCACCTTCACTTCCAGGTATTACAGGAACTCCGGCTTTTTTCATAACCTCTTTGGCTTTTGATTTGTCGGCCATTATTTCCATAACTTCCAGACTCGGACCAATAAAAGCAATATTGTGGGCTTTACAGACTTCTACAAATGTTTGATTTTCACTTAAAAACCCGTAACCTGGAAATATAGCGTCACATTCTGTCATTTCAGCGGCTGTAATTATTGCGGGTATATTCAAATAGCTTTCATTGCTTCTTTCAGGTCCTACACATACCGCACCATCGGCAAATTTCAGATAAATCGCATCTTTGTCCGCTTTTGAATAAACACATACGGCTTCTTTGTTTAACTTATGTATTGCCCTGACGGCTCTAAGAGCGATTTCTCCTCTGTTTGCAATTAAAATTCTTTTCATTTAGACCCTTTTTACCCTGAAAAGAGGGGTATCAAATTCAATAGGTTGACCGTCTTCAACTAAAATTTCCAGGATTTCACAGTCAAATTCCGCTTCAAGTTCATTCATGATTTTCATAGCTTCTATAATACAGAGCGTCTGCCCTTTTTTGATTTTATCTCCTACTTTTGCATACGGAGGAGAATCAGGACTCGGCGCCTGATAAAAAGTCCCGACCATAGGGGAACTTATAACTTCCCCTTCTTTACACTCCGCTTTTAGTTCTACTGTTTCATTAACCGGCGTAACGGTATTTTGTGGAGCACTTAAAGGTGCCGCATTTTGAACAACCGGTGCCTGCACCGTGCTTACAGATTTATCCAGATATATTCTAAACTCTTCATTTTCATATTCTAAAACATTCGTTTGAGATTTATCAAATGCTTCAAGAAGTTTTTTTATTTCTCTTAAATCCATTTACACTCCTTATTTTTTCAGTTTGTTTATACACTGTGCCACAGCATAGTTTATAAGTTGTTTTGCCTGAGTCCTATCATGCATTATTTGCACAAATTCAGAAATATTATATTTGTTTTCAATAGCGTTAAGCGTGCAGATACAATAATTTTCCATTGCCCTGTTATTCGACTTGGTGCCAACACACCCTTTCATATAACTATATTCAACAACAATTGGGTATCTGGCTGCAAAAAGAGACCCGACTACACCAATTAATATTAATAACTTTTTCATTCTTGCTCCTTTAATGTTTTAAAATAATAACATAAATTTGATACAATTTTAAAGAAAATAAGAGAAAGGGCACTAAGCATTTCTCACCTTAATCATAAAAAAAGGACAAAAATGGGTATAAAATCCGATAAATGGATTAGAAATATGGCCAAAAATTTCGATATGATATCTCCTTTTGAAGAAAAACAGGTCCGAAGCGGAATTATCAGCTATGGAGTAAGTTCCTACGGTTATGATATACGCGTAAGTAATGAATTTATGGTTTTTACAAATATAAATTCAACCGTTGTGGATCCTAAAAATTTTGATGAAAGAAATGTGGCGAATATTAAAGGCGACTGTATAATTCCCCCTAACAGTTTTGCACTTTGCAGAAGTGTGGAATATTTTAAAATGCCCCGTGACGTGCTTGCCATATGTGTAGGGAAAAGCACCTATGCAAGATGCGGTATTATTGTAAACGTAACCCCGATAGAGCCGGAATGGGAAGGACATATCACCATAGAAATCAGCAACACAACCCCGCTTCCGGCTAAAATTTACGCCAATGAGGGCATAGCCCAGCTTATATTCCTGGGTGCGGATGATTCGATATGTGAAACCAGCTACGCCGACAAAAGTGGAAAATATCACGGTCAGCAGGGAATAACCCTCCCAAAAGTAGATAAATAATGAAACTGTGTATCGCTCTGGATAATCCAAGCAAAGAAGAAAACCTTAAGCTAGCCGAAAGCCTCAAAGAGCATGCCGGTGATATATGGTTTAAAATCGGATTCAGAAGCTATATAAGAGACGGAAACGAATTTATAGCTGAGTTAAAAAACTTAGGTTATAATATATTTCTCGATTTAAAACTTTACGATATACCGAACACAATGGCGGATGCCGCGGAAGAAATAGCGACTCTGGGCGTTGATATGTTCAATATTCACGCAAGTGCGGGAAGTAAAGCTATGAATACGGTTATGGAAAGACTTGAAAAACTAAAAACCAGACCGCTGGTTCTGGCGGTAACGGCTTTAACAAGCTTTAACACCGAAGAGTTTGAAAAAATTTATGGAAAATGTATTGAAGAAAAAGCAAAAGAGTTTGCAGAATTATCGTATAAATCCGGACTTGACGGTGTTGTGTGCTCGGCATTTGAAAGCAAAATGATTAAGAAAATTACAAATGAAAAATTTATCACACTTACACCGGGCATAAGACCTTTCGGGGAAAACGCCGGAGACCAGGCCAGAGTTGCCGACATCGATTTTGCAAAAAAAGAAAAGGTTGATTTTATAGTTGTGGGAAGACCTGTTTATAAAGACAAAGACCCAAAAGCAAAAGTTGAAAAAATATTAAATAAAATCAAGGAGATTTAATGAAAAAACTTATTATGATGTTAGGAATAGCGGCAAGTCTGTTTGCGGCAGATAAAATGCTCTCACAAAAAGAACTTAATTCCGTATTGAAATCCAGCCTGTTATATCCCAGACTTTCACAGGACATTAAAAAAGGCAAAATAAAAGTAAGAGGCGTTTTCAAAGACGGTTTTTACATAATTAACCTTAAAACCCCAAGAGGTGTAGGAAACATATATATTACAAAAGATAAAAAATACACTATTTTGGGAAATGTTTTAAATAACAAAAACGGTTCACCCCTTAGCGGTAATTTTCCGGTAAACAAAGCGACCGTTGTTAACGGAATTGTTTTTACATTCGGAAAAGGCTCAAAAGATCTTTATCTTGTTACCGACCCGGAATGTCCTTATTGCAGGATGATGGAGGCAAAAACAAAAGCAAATCTTGAAAAAAACTATAAAGTTCATGTTATTTTATTCCCGCTGAGTTTTCACAAAGATGCAAAAGCTATGAGTTATTATATTTTAGCCGGTAAAACAAACGAAGAAAAAGTAAAAAGATTTCAGGCTGTTCTCGGAGGAAGCAGCGAATGGAAAAATTACCATCCGACAAAAGAGGAAAAAGCTAAATTCAACAATACCATTGCCGCTTCAAAAAAAGCCGTTGAAGAACTGGGAGCCAGAGGAACACCAAGCGTATACGATAAAAATTTTGACAAAATAAACTGGACTACATTGACAGGAAGTAAAAAATGAGTTTTATAGACGCGACACTGTGTTCAAGCCTTAAAATTATAAGAGCTCTGCACGAAGAGGAAAACATATTTGAAGAAAAAGGCATAGGATACGGCGGAGACAGAAGTTTGAACATAGATCTTATAGCTGAAAAACTTTTTATACATGCTTTGAGCGATTACGGAAACATATTCAGTGAAGAGACAGGGTTTATCGACAACGGAAAAGATAAAAAAATAATTATAGACCCTATTGACGGAAGCTACAACGTATCAAACCATATTCCCTATTTCGGATGTAGCGTTTATCTTGAAAATGAAGCCGCTGTTGTTGTAAACCTAAGTAACGGTGATTATTTCGTTCGGGATAAAAACGGTAAAAATTTTGACAACCTTTTCAGAAAACCTTTTAGGGCAAGTTACAGACACGATGTGATTCTTTTCGAAAAAGCATATAAAAATCCGGATATTGTTCAAAAACTTGCAAACCATAATCTTAAATTTAGAGCACCGGGAGCTATTAGTTTGTCTTTATGTTACGGAGAATTTGCAAAAGCTGTTATTTATAAAGGCGACATAAGGGAATTTGATATTGCCGGAGCAAAATTCTACAACAGTGAATGTGTCTGGCATTTCGAAAAAGATTTAATTATAATGAGTCCCGAAAAAGAAGATTTAGAGGAAGTTTTAAGTATAATAAAGGAATAACAATGGGATTTAGTAATTTTTTAAAAAAATTTAAAAAACCTCAGCCAACCGAACAGGAAAAAAGCACAACATGGATTAAATGCCCCGCATGCGGTGCCATAAGTTTTTATAAAGAGGTTCAAAAGGAGTTTAACACATGCCCTAAATGTGAATATCATTTCAGGATGAGTGCCCAAGACAGAATTAAGCTTTTGTGTGATGAAGACAGTTTTGCGGAATTTGACAAAGAACTCGAACCTAATGACCCGCTTAATTTTGTAGATAAAAAAAGCTACAAAAAAAGAATAGAGGAAAATTACAAAAAAACAGGCAGAAAATCTTCCGTTATCAGCGGGGAATGTAAAATAAACGGTATTTCCGCACAGCTTGTAGTATTTGACTTTGCTTTTATGGGGGGAAGCCTCGGAAGCGTAGAAGGCGAAAAAATAGTTCGTGCCGTTAACAGGGCGATTGAAAAAAATCAGGGCTTAATAATTGTTTCCACTTCCGGAGGGGCAAGAATGCAGGAAAGCACGTTTTCTTTAATGCAAATGGCTAAAACAAGTGCGGCACTTGCAAGTCTTGCGGAGCACGGTCTTCCTTATATTTCACTTCTTACGGATCCTACATTCGGGGGAGTAAGTGCCAGTTTTGCATTTTTAGGAGATTTTATTATCGCGGAACCGGGTGCGATTATAGGGTTTGCGGGACCAAGGGTTATAAAACAGACAATCGGAGAAGATTTGCCCGAAGGCTTCCAAAGAGCCGAATTTTTGCTTGAACACGGTCTTATTGATATGGTAATCAAAAGAAACGAATTAAAAGACACTATCGGTAATCTCTTAAAATATACACTTAAACAGGCAAGTTAAATGGAGAATGGAGAATTGAGAATTGAGAATAAAAAAATAATTTTACAATTTTACATTTTCATTCTCCATTAAAGACAATTTATGGCTATTTATGCTCTTCTTGACTGGGACACCCTTCAAAAATATAACATTACTATAAAAGATTTCTGCAAAACAGCCAAAGGGATTAAAGCAAAAATACTCCAATACAGGGATAAAAATTCATCAATCGAGGAAAAATATGAAAGACTGCTTGAAATTAAAAAATACTGGAAAAAACCTCTCATAATCAATGATACAGTAGAACTTCTGCCCTACTGCGACGGAATTCACATCGGGCAGGAAGACCTTCAAAATTTATGTGATACTTATAATTTACCCGCTTTTGAAATAATATACGCTATCAAAAATGGAGAATGGAGAATGGAGAATGGAGAATTTAAAATAATTAACAACAATTCTCAATTTGTAGATCAAAACTCTCAATTCTCAATTTTCAATTCTCAATTCATTGTCGGTCTCTCCACTCACAACAAAAAAGAAATACTTGAAGCAAACAAGCTTCCTTTAAATTACATAGGACTTGGCGCTTACCGCCGCACTTCTACAAAAAACACTTCAAATATTCTCGGAAAAAACATAAAAAAATTAATAAAAAATTCACATTTGCCTGTTGCTGTTATCGGAGGAGTGAAAATTTATGATAAAATTCCGTCAAAATTTAAAGTTATAGGAAGCGATATATGCATATTAACGTCTTCTCGATTGAGAAAAAAGAAGATTTTCAGGCGGAAATAAAAGATTTTATAAAAAAATCAGCTCATTTTGCAAATATTCAAAACAAAACTTTATATTCAAACAAACTTTCAAAATCTTCCAACCCAAAACAAGAGTATTCTAAAATGTTTGCAAAATATACCGAAGACGGCTTTAATGTTATTCTGACACCGGAAGGCAGATTAATGGATTCTTATGAATTTGCAGATATTTTCGAGCACTCTAAAATAAACTTTTTTATAGCGGGTGCCTGGGGGTTTGAAGATGAATTTAAAAAGGGAGGAATTAACATATCTTTAAGTCCGCTCACTATGAGTCATAAAATAGCAAAGCTTGTTTTGTTTGAGCAAATTTACAGAGCTTTAAGTATAAAAAACAATCACCCATATCACAAATAAGGAGAAAGAATGAACATGAAAAAGCATCATCTTTACAAGGAAATGCTACTTTTAAGAAAAGCCGAACTGGAAAAAATATTAAACAGTCTTTCAAATGAAATAAAAGACATAAACAAATGCGAAATAAATGATGAAGCCGATTTTGCCGCGGCGAATATGGACAGCGGGAGGGATTTTCAGATATATGTAAACCAGAAAAAAGAACTTGAAGAAATCAACGAAGCTCTTAAAAAAATAGAAGAGGGGACATTCGGAATTTGTGAAATGTGTGAAGATCCCATCCAGGAAGCAAGACTTAAAATAAAACCTTATGCAAAATATTGTATAATATGTAGAGAAATAATAGAAAAAGAAGGAAAATAAAAAAATGAAAAAATATACTCTTTTCAGCGTTATTTTAATAGCACTGATCACATTGCTTGTTTATATGGAAGAAAACACCGTAACGACTTTCAGTCTTGCAGGCATCAATATAACTCTGCCGAATGCCGTGTGGACTGCAATATTTTTGAGTATATTTTTCATTTTTTCTTTAATATTTTTCGGTATTTTAAATATAAAAGAGTATTTTTACAAAAAAAACATAAAAAAAGATATAGAAATTTTGATTAACAATATAAAAAACAGAATTTTATATAAACAGCCTTTACAAAAAGAAGTAAAAATTTTAACATATTGCAATAATTTCGTTAATAATATCAAAGGTCTTCAAATTGAGCCTAAAAAATGCGAAAGATTTGAATTTTTTGAAGATATAGAAAAACTAGTAAACGGGGAAGTTATTGAAATAAGCAAATACAGGCTTAACGAAAACAATCCCTGGTTTATAATAAATATTAAAAACAGACTTGCAAAAGATGAAAATTTCGCAAAAGATGTTTTAAAAAAATATAAAAACGAAGATCTAAAAAAACTGGCATTTAAAATATATGCCCGAACAGCGTCTGTAAATGAAATATTAAAATATGATTATAAAATAGATTTGGAAATAATAAAACAGCACCTAAAAGATAGCGATGTAAAACTTCTGTTTGAAAAAGCAAAACTTACCCCTAAAGAGGAGATAGAAATAGCAAAAAGTATTCACCAAACGCTTGATCCGGATAAAGAATTTGAAATTCTTGAACCTTTAAAATGGGCGAGCGCTTATCTTGCGTTAAAATATGAACATATAGAGAAAGCAAAAGAAATAATTGAAGAAAACGAGCTTAAATTTTTTGAATTTTTCTTAAAACTCAGAGTTGCCGGGATAAAAGCTGACATTGATGAATATATCGATTCTGAAATCTGATTTTCCCTATTTTTTTCTCGCCCCTCTTGCGGGTTATACAGATCTTCCTTTCAGAAGTGTTGTTAAAAAATTCGGATGCGATATGACTTTTTCTGAAATGACAAATGTAAACGCCATAGCCCATAATAATGAAAAAACAAAAAAAATGATGGAAAAATCTCCTTTGGAAAAACCTTTTTTTGTGCAGATTGCCGCAAATAACATTGAAAATTCTATAAAAGCCGTAGAAACAATCAATTCACTTGACTGGATTGACGGAATAGACATAAATCTCGGATGTCCGGTAAATAAAGCCAGACGAAGCGGATTTGGCGGAGTTTTGCTTAAAGATGAAAACAGGGATTCTTTAAAAGAAATCGTCAGTGCCATCGTAAGAACATCCAAAAAGCCCGTAAGTGCAAAAATACGCCTAGGTTTTGATAAAAGCGTTGTGGAAGAGAGGGCTAAACTTCTTGAAGATTTAGGCGTAGAATTTTTGACGATACACGGCAGAACCGTCAAACAGATGTATAAAGGCAAAGCCGATTATAATGAAATAAAAAAAGGCGTAAACGCCGTAAATATACCCGTAATAGCAAACGGTGACATAATAGACTATGAAAAGGCAAAATATGTTTTAGACTATACCGGTGCAAGCGGTGTTTCAATAGGAAGAGGCACCGTGGGAAAACCATGGATTTTTCTTGAAATGAAACAACAGGGAAGCATAACCCCCGAACAGAAAAAAGAAGTGATGCTTGAACATTTTAACCAAATGGTTTACTGGTATGGTGAATATGGTGTAATATTGTTTAGAAAACATGCTCATGCATATTCAAAAGGCATCAGTAAAGCCGCTGAATTCAGAAACAGAATAAATGATACAAAAAATGTCCAAAGTGCAAAAAAACTTCTTGAGGAGTATTTTTAATGTTTAACGGACTTATAAGGGAACTTGCAAAAATTAAAAGTTTTGGCAATAATAAATTAAGGGTTTTATCCGGCTACAAACCCCAGACAGGTGACAGCATTGCCGTAAACGGAGTATGTCTTACGGCTGTGAAAATTTATCCGGACGGGTTTGAAGTAGAACTTTCCCCCGAAACCCAAAAAATAATCCCGATTGAAAATTACCGGACGGGAAAAGAAGTGCATATCGAACCGGCTCTGAGATTTGGAGATAGAATAGACGGACATTTGATTCAAGGACACGTGGATGCCGTAGGCGAAATTTTTGAAATTAAAAAAAGCTCAAATTCATACGACGTTATAATAAAAACAGATCCGAAAATTATGAAATACATAGCACCGAAAGGAAGTATTGCAATAGACGGTGTAAGTCTGACTGTCAATGATGTGTTCGCAGACAGATTCAGACTAACAATCATTCCGCATACGTTTGAAAACACTCTTTTTAAAACATACAGACTGCATCGAAAAGTAAATATCGAAACGGATATGTTTGCAAGATATATATATCATATGTTAAAACACTCTCCCGATGATCTGAACGAAAAAATACTCGCGTGGTGGTAACATCAGTTATTAAGATGAGTTGAGTTTTTAGGTCGGTTTAAGATTATTTGGTATAGGTTTTAAATCAACACCAATAACTTAACAGTTTTTTTTATTATTTTAAATTCTTCAAAAACTGCTTGGCTTCATCCAGATCCATAAGAGGCATAAGTTCTCCCCCGGCTATATAATACCATTCTCTTTTATCCACTTTTCTGCCTGTTATAAGCCTTGTTTCCAATACATCGTTTTCAAATATCTCCACATCCCAGTCTTCTTTGTAGGATTTGTTTTTTTTACACCACTCTTTTCCGTTTGAAGGAATAAAATCCCTCTCAATTTCATCTCCCGATAAAAAAAGCTTTGCGATATACGCAGGCCCGAATTTCGAAACAAAACACCCGTCAGTTTTAAAATGAATCCATTTACCCTTACGCCTTTTTACAAGTTCCGCTTTTGCTTTTTCAATAAAATCCGTTAATTCTTCATCGCTGTATTTTGAAAAATCCATAAAAACTCTTTTTAAACGAATAATAATATATGAAACAGCTATTAAGCAAACTTTAAGAAATTTAATGTTTTTAATTCTTTTTTAACTCTTTTGTTATATACTGATATCGGAAAATTAATTTTTAAGGAGCGGTAATGAAAAAATTTATTATTGCAATAAGCGTCAGTGCGGCACTTATGGCGGGAAATCTGAATTTAAACACAGACAATTCCAATTTACAAAGAACCGCACCAAACCAAAACAGTGTAATGTCTTACTCTTCGGTAGTTCAAAAAGTTGTTCCCAGTGTTGTGAATATTTCGACGGAAAAAATCGTAACAACCAAAATACCCGAGCAGTTCAAAAGATTTTTTAACGATCCGTTTTTCAAAAGATTCTTCGGTCCGTTCGGACAGGTGCCTAACACACCTCAAAAACAGAAAGAATATGCTCTCGGAAGCGGTGTAATCGTTACAAAAGACGGATATATTGTTACAAATAGCCATGTGGTTTCAGGAGCTACAAAAATTATAGTCAAACTGCATAACGGAAAAAAATATACTGCTAAACTTATAGGAACAGACCCTAAAACAGATATCGCAATTATAAAAATCGATGCAAAAAATCTCAAACCGATTACAATTGCCGATTCAGCTAAAATTAAAGTAGGCGATATTGTCCTGGCCATAGGTAACCCTTTCGGACTTGGCGAGACGGTTACACACGGAATAGTCAGTGCTCTTAACAGAACTTCGATAGGGCTTAACGACTATGAAAACTTTATCCAGACAGATGCGGCAATCAATCCCGGAAACAGCGGAGGAGCATTGGTTGATCTAAAAGGAAGACTAATCGGCATTAATTCCGCTATTATAAGTAAAAGCGGGGGGAACAACGGTATAGGATTTGCTATTCCAAGCAATATGATGAAATTCGTTATCACATCCCTTGTAAAAAAAGGCAAAGTTCAAAGAGGATATCTTGGTGTAATTATCAGTAATATTGATTCGGGCAAAGCCAAACTTTACGGTATTGATCACGGTGTGCTTATCAATAAAGTGGAGCCGAAAAGTGCAGCTAAAACCGCGGGACTTAAACCGGGGGATATAATAGTTGAAATTGACGGCATAAAAGTTACAAATGCGGGAGAGTTGAGAAATCAGATAGCATTCAAAGGACCTGAGACAAAAGTCCATATCAAAGTTTATAGAAACGGAAAATATATTACCCTGACAGCTAAACTCAAAACTCTTAAAACGAAAATCGAAACCATAGAAAACATCAAACTTCTTGAAGGCTTAACTTTGAAAGAAGACAAAAACCGGATTGTTGTAAACCGGGTAACTCCTAAATCATATCCGGCTTTAATCGGTCTGCAAAAAGGTGATATAATCCTTAGGGTAAAAACACTTAAAACAGGGAAATGGGAAAAAGTAGTCTCTATTGACGACCTTAAAAAACTGTTAAAAGACCTTGATAGAGGCGATGTGCTGCTTGAAATTAAAAGAGAAGGCGCGATATTTATTATTCAAATGTAAGGAATAAAATGAAAATACTTCTGGCACCCAGCGAAAGAAAAACTTTGGGGGGAGATTTTCCCCCTGTTTCAAAAAACAGCTTTATTTTTCCCGAAATTTACGAACAAAGAATAAAAGCCGTTAAAAAATACTATGAATTTATAAAAACAACTGATGATACCAAAAATTTTGGAGACGATAAAACATCTGTTTTTACACGCCCCACCAAAAAGGCGGTTTTAAGATACAGCGGAGTTGCGTTTGATCATTTAAAATACAAAGAGCTTGATATAAACTCACAAAAATGGATAGATGAAAATGTTTATATATTTTCAAATTTATTTGGCGTAATACGTGCGAATGATTTTATTCCATATTATACTTTAAAACAGGGTGCAAAACCGGGATTTGACATATACGCATATCACTATAATCTGTTTGCCCCTATACTTGAAAAAATAAATGAAAATGAACCCTTTATTGATTTGAGGGCTAAATTTTACGACAAAATCTATAAACCGAAAAACGCAATAACTTTCAAATTTATAAAAAACGGCAAAGTTGTCAGCCACTTTGCAAAAGCATACAGGGGAAAGCTGAGTGCAATTATCGCAAAACGTAAACCTGACACAATAGAAGATGTGCTGAAAATTCCTTTTCCTGGTATAGAAATTACAGAAATACAAGAAAAACAGGGGATTAAAGAAATTGTATGCAGTGTGGATTAATTGTGTAAAGTTTTTTTAAAACAACAGTATAAAACCAGTTTCAATTTCTTTTGTATTATTTATTTTTTGAAGTTTAAAATAAATTTTTTTGTTGTTTTTTAAATAAAAAGTTTGTGTTAAAAAGTATTTATTATAAACAAAGTTATTGTCTATAAAAGTCGGCTGATAATAGAATAGAGCTTTTGAATTAAAAATCTCATAAATTGAAAATCCTATTTTTGGATAATAAACTAATTCTACTTTTTTATGATATTGAACTCCAATATCAAATAAAGTAAATATATTTATATCTGTAAAAACATTTAAATCTCCTCCTATTCCTACATTTGTATTAAAAAATAATTTTTTATTCAAATTTTTATCATATTTTCTTTTTATAGATAAATCAAAATTATAAGAAATAGGTTTAGTCAAAATATCATAAGGA